>Ga0233432_10004624_pt1 | contig 12148 bp, 10 predicted proteins | sample SI_122_August201_6_FD_179870 | JGI IMG/M metagenome (GOLD analysis project Ga0233432, IMG submission 179870) | Seawater microbial communities from Saanich Inlet, British Columbia, Canada - SI_122_August2016_10_MG | ecosystem: Environmental > Aquatic > Marine > Inlet | place: Canada: British...
TGGTTTGAGAGAAACGTTTCGATTGATTGTACGCTATGGTCTCGGAAAGCCATCTGAACAGAAGTAGCGATTTACTTAGATGCTTGTATCTTCGCCCAACTGGTTTTCGCTGATCGATTCGGTGGGAATTTTGGAATCGAGAGGACGATCTGCTATTATTCCGCGTTTGATGAATTCCACGACTTCGTCGTTATTTTTGAGCCTTACCTTTTGATTGGTACCGGTGTCTTCACCCACGTAGTCAGCGACGGAAGCAGCCATAATGGGGAGGTATTCACGCAAATCGTCGTTTTCGTCGTAGTTGCGTACGCGTACACTCCAAATTTCTTGGGCTGGAACATCGCTGGAAACGGCATCGAGCATGTTTTCCTTGGCAGTTAGCTCCATGTATTTTTCGTTTATGATAACCGCAACCAGACGTTCTTGATAGCCAATCAACTCTCGCGAACGCCTGCCGGGTATGCGTACCGTGTAGGTTACAACTCGGCCAGTTTTAGGGTCTTGTTGGCTGACTGTTTGGTAGGTGTCGGGTTCTTGGATAGTCGCGAAAACAGGTTCTTCGACAACTTTCATTTCTCGACGCGGGGGTTCCATACCGTAGTCGATTTCTATAACCATGTCTGCTTCTTGGGCGTCAATGGCTTCGTACATGCCTTTTCCTGACAGAGCGGTTTTAATGTAGCTGACCGTCTCCTTATAACGTAGGTCGTTTACGTCTTGTTCAGGATCTCGTGGAACGATGACGTAGGAATCGGCGTCTTGAATAGTTGGGTTCTGTATGGCGTCGACCTCCATCTCATAGGTGGTGTTACATCCCCAAAACAGCAGTACACAGGCTGCTCCAAATACGTAAAAGATTATGCGATGGAGGTGATTCATGGTTCTCAGGACGACTAGATCATTCTTTAGGGGCTTGTGCCATCTCCGTTACCGGTCCCCTCAAGTTCGGCCAGTTCTTTTTCGAGGCGTTCGATTTCCGCCAATGCGTCGCGTTCCCGCTCTTCCGCCTCCTCTAGAGCGTTCTTGCGATCGATGGCCGCTTGACGTTTGGCCTGTAAAACTTTGAGCCGCCCTTCGGCGGTTTCGGCTCTTCCGGCCATTTCGTCGAGCTCTTCGTCGGAAATTCTAAAGCCCTCGGCTATGTCCAATTCTTCCTGTAAAGTGGCCTTTTCCTTGTCGATCGCCCGTTTCTGCATGGCAATCGCCTGATTGTAGGCCCGCTGTTGGGCTAGAGTGTCCTGGCGTTTACGCTCCTTGCCCTCTTGGATCGCTCCAATTGTAGCACCCACGATAGCTCCGGCTGCTCCAGCAGCAACAATGCCTCCTGTATCCTGGCCGGTTATCGCGCCTCCAATGGCTCCAACGGCGGCTCCGGTTCCGGCTCCTTTGACGGTTTTAGAGGCTGCTGGCCCTGCGCATCCCCATTGTATTGTCATCAGGAAGAGGCTAACGAGGGCGATGATGGTTTTTCCAAGAATTTTCGACCGATTCATTTTTAGTAAGTAACTACGCAATCGCGGGTTGATTTGGATTCGTTGTTATGTCGGCGAAGGTAGACTTCTTCCTGACATTTGTAAATCCGCTTTGTTGCAGTAATTTTCAGTGAATCCGTGAGCGATCGCTCTCCGTAGAGATTAACGTAACGAATGCTGGATTAAATGCGTCAGATTGCGTAACTTGTTGAAATTGGTTTAATACGCCTCAGGCGATTGTAGAATATGAAGAGCAAAGGGTTTCTCTCTCGAGATTTCATTATCCAGGTAGTTGGTTTATTGGTTTCCGTAGCCGTAGTTGTGACGGTCTACCAGACCTACATATTGCCGGTTTCGGAAGATATTAAAATGACGAATGCCATTCGGGCTAGTCAGCATCCCGACGGGGATTTTGTTCCAGAGCGATCGATTGTGGTTCTACTGAAGAACGTTGAGCAAGAAGCCTGTCTGATTTTGATGATATGGGCTACGATTATTATTGCCTTCAAATTCGTTAAATTAAGCGGAGAGCAGTCGATGGCAGAGCACGCTTTCTTGAAGATTTCTCGAGGGGAGCGGATCATTCCGGAGGACGCATTGGGGCACTATAAGGAGGTTGAGAGTCAATTGAGGCGAATGCCGCGGCTTCGTGACAAGATTTTGCCGGATGTGATAATGGCGGCGTTACATCGATTTGATGCCACTCGGTCGATTCAGGACGCAGCCCATGCCGTGAGCGAAAGAGCTGAAATGGCTTACGAGCAATTGGAATCGGATTTATCGCTGGTACGTTATATCGCTTGGGCAATACCTTCTGTGGGTTTTATCGGTACGGTTCGCGGTATTGGGGAGGCGTTGGAGCAAGCGGATAAGGCGATTCAAGGCGATATTAGCGGGGTTACTTCAAATCTGGGATTGGCGTTTAACTCTACGTTTGTGGCATTGATGTTGAGTATCGTACTTATGTTGATGGTCCACCTTTTGCAGTCTAAGCAGGAATCGTTGATTATCGATCTGCAAGATACCGCGACTAAGAAAGTTATTGGGCTGATGAAGAAACCTTCTCTCTAAGAGTCAAAAATAAGCTTCACTTGATATGGCGACACTCGGAATTGAACTTAGCGACGTTGGCGTAAATGCTGTTCTAATTATGGATGACGGCTCTTCACGCACGCTGTCTTTAGGCGAGGAGGCGAATTCATTTCCGGCCTGCGCGTATGCTCGATCAGGAGAACTTTGGTTTGGCTCTGAAGCCCAGGAAATGAACTTCGTATATCCGGGTCGTACATGTAGCGAGTTCCTGGATGAATTGTCCTTTCAGTCTACTAATTTCGATGGGCACTACAGTAAGACCATGTACTCGCAATTGGCTTACGAGTATTTCCAAGTTTTGGCTACGCGTATCGAAAAAGAGGTTGGAGAAATCGATCGAGCGATTATTGCCGTTCCGGGTCACTACTTGGAGGTTAATGAAAAGTCGGAAGAGCACTTGGGGCTGCTTTTGAGTATTTTGGCCGATATCGGAATCCCGGTCGCTGGGATTGTCGATATGGCTGCGGCTTCATTGTACAGCGAAGGACTTTGGAATGTGCCCGAAGGTGAACGGATTTTTCATGTGGATCTCCTGGCCCACGCGACTCATATCACTGTTTTCCATAAGCGATCTGGTCTAGAACGGGTTTACTTTGCTCGATTGACGCAACACGGATTTAGCAAAATGCTGGAGCGATTTACGACATCGATGTCGAATAAGTTTTTGGTCGAGACATCGTTCGATATCAATGAGGATCGCCAGATTGAGCGAGCATTTAACGCTCAGGCACGGGAAGCCTTATTCAGCTTTGGTCGTCAGAGCGTGGCGAATATCGAAGTGTCCACGCGTGAAAAGTCTCGTCAAATGGTGATCTCCAAAGAGTTGGCTGCATTCGAGTTGGGACCGCAGGTGAAACAGCTCACGCAGTTGGTTTTAAGAGCGGTTAATGATTTCGCAAACGGGGACCAGGCGATACAGATAGCGTTGTCCGGAAGAGCTGCGGCAATCCAAGGGTTGAAAGAATCGATCGTCTCTCAAGGCGTGGGTATGGTTAAGGAATTGCCTACGGAGAGCGCGGCTTTTGGAGCGGCGAACTACGGCAAAGACTGGGGCGTCGTAAACGACGTAGAAGAAATGCGGGTGGAAGTGGGTATCTCGATGGCCGCAATTCCCGAGAGTGAAATCGTCGGAAGAACTCCGAATATTGCATCGATACGAATTATTAGAGAAGACCGATCGCTGAACCCAACGCATATGGTGTGCGACGGATTGGGGTATCGTTTAGAGGGGAAATCCTTTTTGGTGGGCGTTGGCGAAAGCGATGGTTTTGATTTGGTTGCTGATCGAGGGACTGCTGGATCGCCTCAAGCACTATTTGCATTAAACTCTGTTGATGATCGTTGGATGATCGAGGCGATGGAAGGCTCCAGCCTGGAAATGCAATCCGATGCTAGCTTGAAGGCTGGTGATGCCATTGAAATCTTGATACAAGGAACGCGAAAACGACTCTTGCTTGTTCATTGTATCGAGTAGGTTAGTTGATCCGAAATACCGATGAAACGAAGGAAACGCGAAACTCAAATTTTCAGTCTGTCATTTCTTGACTGCATCTGTTGCGGTTTTGGAGCAGTTTTGCTGCTTTTCGTGTTAACCGTGGGTAAGAAGTCGGATACGCTGATCGATATTAAGGCGAAGATCGAGCAAGTGATCGGGCAGATGGAGAATGATATTTCTCTGAAGGATCAAGAGTTAAAGGACCTTCAGCGCTCCCTTTCCTCGATACGCGAACGTAGTCGTAGCGCCGAGGAGGAGGTTATCGAGAAAGTCAAAATGCAGACCGAATTGGAAGATGAGTTCGCTCTGCTCCTCGCCCAATTATCGTCAATGGAAGAGGACTTGGGGAAGTTGATAGACGATAAGGAAAACATGCCGAAGCAGGAGGAGGAACCGCCGATTCCTATACTCAATCCAATCCGCCGTCAGTATTTGACGGGTTTCGATATTCAAGGAGACAACGTGGTTTTTCTAATCGAAGCGTCCGGGGGGATGATGGACGATTCGCCGGAGACGGCATCTGAACGGCTTAACGATACCGATGACGAGAAGCGGGAATCACCCAAGTGGATGCGGGTCAAAAAGGGGATGAGATGGTTGATCGCAAACTTGAAGTCTACGTCACGTTACAAGGTGATTACATTTAACGATGAGATCGATCAATTGCAAACAAGTTATGGAGTCGATTGGATGGACCCATCGGATAGTGGTGTTACAAAAGAAGTGCTTGGTCTAATCGAAGAAGTGGTACCGAGAAAGGGCGCGAATTTGGAAAAAGCGTTTAGTATGGTGAGCGATTTGCCAATCGAACCCGATAGAATCGTCTTGATCGTCGATGGCCTGCCGACACTAGCCGATAGCTATACGACTTCGAGTGTGGTCGATGATCATGATCGTATAAATATGTTTCGAGTGGCCAAGAAAGCCCTCACTGTTCAGGCGCCTGTTAATGTACTCCTGTATCCAATGAAAAACGACCCAGGCGCTGCAGTTCACTTTTGGCGTTTGGCTGACGATCAAGGCGGAGCGATGGTATGCCCCTCTAAAACTTGGCCGAATACATGAAGCGCAAACGGGCGACAGAGGTATTTAGCCTATCCTTTTTGGATGTGATTTGCTGCGGTTTCGGGGCAATAATTCTTCTTTTCGTAATAACGATGGGCAAGAAGACTAAAGAGGTGACCAATCTTCGGATCGCCTTGGAGCGAATTATTCAGCAACGAATGCTTCAGCTCAACGAGTATGAAATTGTCACTGACGAGATATCTACATTCATCCTGATGGAAGAATCGAAGATAAAGGATAAGAAAATCGTAGAAGAAGATCTGGACGCGATAATCGCGAAGCTAAAGGAACAGATAAACGACAAGGAATTCAGTAAAGACAAGTTCGTTACGGATATCGAGGATCTCGAAAACGAATTAGCAGCTCGGCAGACTGATCCTGAAATCGAACAAAAACCGGAGGAAAATACGCCGGTCGGCGTTTCTGTCGAAAGCAATCATATCGCATTTGTGATAGATACTTCTGGTAGTATGCGCGATCCGAATACTCGGTTGGTCTGGGGCTACGTGATTCAGAAATTCGAGGAAGCCTTGGATTCATATCCGGAGGTGAAAGGGATCCAGTTACTCGATGCGAATGGGCGGTTTATCGTCGGTCGCGGTATGGGGAATTCATGGATGAAAGACGATAAGCAGACGCGGGACTATATGGTACGAACGCTTCGCCTCTATCCTTACGACAGCGAGAGTAATCCGGTTCCGGGAATCGCTCAAGCGATTCGCCGCTTAGCGAAACCGAATGACGAAGAGATGAAAATGGGGATTTATGTGTTCGGAGATGAATTTACCGGCAAGTCGGAACCGGTTCTCAATACGTTGGACAAATTGAATAAAGGAAAAGATGGCGAGCGTCTGACTTTGATCAACGCAATTGGATTTCCGAATTTGATTCGCAGCACTTTGTCTCTTAGCCAATCCGGTTTGAAGTTTGCCAATCTCATGCGCGAGCTGACCTATGAGCATGGAGGCGCTTTCGTTGCTTTGGAGCGTGAGAGTTTGAAGGCGAGATCGAGAGAGATCGACGAGCGCTATCCGGCGCCGATTCCGCGCAGAGAGCCGAGGGTACCATCCATCATTTACGGCCCCGGAAGACGTGGAGGCATTTACGGACCGTAATACTTTCGAATGGGCGAACAGGTTGGGGGATCTGTTGTTGTTAAGAGAACCGAGCCGTCATCGCTCCCTTCGAAAATTTATTGCTGAAGTGCAGCGATCCTGGACGATGCTAGGCCTAATCTGGGGAGGTTTTTTAGCGTTCGGTAAATGCGTTCATTTTGGCCCGCATCAATGGCTTCAATACGTAATCGAGAACGCTCTTTTTTCCAGTTTTGATATCTACCTGGGCGACCATACCTGGTATAATCTTAAGTTCCTGGCCTGATGTCTGTAATGATCGATCGCCTGTTCGAACGAGGATTTTGTAGAAGCTCTCTCCTTTTTCGTTGAGGAAAGTGTCGGCACTGATGTGCTCGACCGTCCCATTGAGTCCGCCGTAGATCGAAAAATCGTAGGCAGTTAATTTAACGGTCGCTTCTTGTTGAAGGCTTATAAAGGCGATATCGGAAGGGCTAATATCTGCTTGGACGAGCAAGCTGTCCTCGTTTGGAACGATTTCGATAATGGGGGCTCCCGGTTGCAGAACGCCGCCGAGCGTTTTGATATGAACTTTGTTTACGAAGCCGGAAATCGGAGCAGTGATTGATGTGCGATATATTTTGTCTTGGTAGGCTAGAAGGGTTTCTTCGATTTGCTTATGGCGAGTTTTGTATTCGTTATTTTGAGATACGACTTCGCTTTTGTAGTCAGACCATTCCCGTTCGAGTTGGCCTTCAATATCGTTGACTAGGGTTTCCAATCGCAGGAGTTCGACTTGGGAGACCACGCCTGAATCGGCGAGCGGACGAGTCATCGAGAGCTCCCTGTTTTTTAGGGCTAGGCTTTTTTGCAATCGCTCCTGTTGCGTTTCGATGTTTTCGCGACGGGTTTTGAAGAGGAGAGTTTCGGAAGCGATGAGTTCGGAGTTCGCTGTGTTGAATCCTTCAGGAAAGAGGAGTTCTGGAAGGTCATTTGATTCGGCATTTAGCCGAGCTATTTTGGCGAGTAAATCGTTACTCTCGAAAAGGCTTTCGTTGTATGCGGCGTTAAAGTGCATGTCGTTGACCTTGACAAGTAGCTGGCCTTGCTCGACGAATTGACCTTCGGCTACATGGACTTGCGAAACGATTCCGCCTTCGAGACTTTGAATAATTTGCAAGCTTGCCGATGGAATGACCTTCCCTTGGCCGCGGGCGATTTCACTAACCCTGGAATTGGAAGCCCAGATAAAGAACGCAACGACTATGCCGGCGATCGTAAGGAGAAGAACATTTGCGTAGGGCATTTTCTCTTCGAGAAATGCCGTTTTGCAGTCCCCGAAAAAGTCGAGGTCTTCTGAAAGCACCTTTTCTTTGGGTGTTCCATTGGGGAGCGAGTTGGGTTGCGATTCTTGACTCATTAGTTTCTGCCTCCTCCTCCGGATAGTTGACGCATGACGTCGGTTTTCGGTCCGTCGGCTACGATTTTACCTTGATCCATAACGATGATGCGATCGACTAGTTTCAGCATGGACGGTTTGTGAGTGGAAAGTATCAGCGTGCGATTTCCTTCTTTGGAGTAGCGTTCCATATTTGAAATGAAGTCACGTTCAGCATTGGCGTCCATAGCGCTCGTCGGTTCGTCCATGACTAGCAAGCTGGGCTTGTTTAGCAGAGCCCGAGCGATATTGACTGCTTGGCGCTGGCCGCCTGACAGGAGTTCTCCGCGTTCGCCTACTTGAAGATCATAGCCAAGCGGGTGTTTTGAAACGAAACGCTCGACCCCGGAAAGGGATGCGGCCTTTATCATAGCCGCTTCCTCCATCCATGGAGCCCCGATCATGACGTTGCTTTTGAGTGATCCTTGGAATAGAAGATTGTCTTGTCCAATGTATCCAAGTTTTCGGCGCAAGTCGGCTGGATCTATTTGGCGTGTGTCAGTATTATTGACCGTTATCATGCCTTCGGTTGAAGGATAGAATCCCAGGATAAGTCGAAGTAGAGTGCTTTTACCCGACCCGACGCGGCCCAGAATTGCGACGCGTTCTCCCGGTTCGATTTTAAAGGAAGCGTTGATGAGCGCGGGAACGCTTTCGGGCGTGTATGAGAAAGTGACGTCGTCGAACGAAATCCGCGGTTCGAAATCCGGTTTCCGAATATAGTCGCGTCCTTCTTCGCGTTCTTGGGGAAGTTTGATGAGATTATTGAGTCCACTGAGCGATACTAGCGAACCTTGAAGTCGAGAAAGTAGGGCGGCGACTTGGCCGATTGGAGCCATGGCTCTTCCGGTTAGTATGGTACAACCAATTAGGGCTCCCATACTCATTTCGCCCGCATGTATCCGATAGACGGACACTACGATTATGACGACTGAAACCATCTGAGTGACGAATACCGTAAAGTTCGATACTAGGGAGGAATAGCGTCGAGAGGAAACTTCGCTCTTCGTCATTTTTCTTAACGAATCTTCCATTCGTTTTTGAAAGCTGCCGGCGGCGGAAAGCCCGCGAATCGCTTCGAAGCCATTGATCGCTTCGACGAGAATGGCGTGTTTCTGAGCGGATGCTCCGTGCGTTTTCTCAGCAGCTCGTTTGAGCGGAATATGCATCGTTGCGCCGAGTCCGATTATGAGGGCGATGGCTGCACAAGGAATGAGGGCTACCCATCCGGCGACGTATCCCATGAAAAGAATGAATAGGCAGACGAAGGGGAGGTCGATGAGTGTCGTTAGAGAGGCGGATGTGAAGAATTCGCGCAGGCTTTCATACCCCTTCACTTGATTGGCGAAGCTGCCGGATGAGTTTGGCTTGCTTTGCATCTTGATGCCCATGACGCGTTGGAAAATAAAGCTAGACATAAGCACATCCGCGTTCTTTCCCGCTTTGTCGATGAGTAATCCGCGAAGCGATTTCAGCAGGAAGTCGAATACGTAAACGATGCATACTCCGGTCGCGAGGACCCAAAGCGTATCGGTGGCGTTGTTGGGTATAACGCGATCGTAGACGTTCATCACGAATAGCGATCCAGCAATGGCGAATATATTGATGAATATAGCGGCGAGGATTACGTTGAAGTAGATTTTACGATACTTCCAAAGTGTTCCCCAGAACCAGTTTTTGGCGTTGATACTTTCCGAACTGGATTCGGCCTGCGTGTCAAAGTCGAATTTGGGTTTGATGAATATTGCTGCTCCTAAGTAATCTTTCGCGATCTCGCTGGTCTTGACAGTGGTTTCACCGTTTCCGGTTTCCGGAAGGATAACGCGGCAAGTATCGTCGCTTTTCCGCTCCACGAGAACCAAGGCTTGGTTGTCGGTGAGAATGAGAATAGCAGGTAGGGCCAGATTGGGTATTTTCGCGAGGGAGCGCTTTACTATACGCGAAGAGAATCCCTCGTTAGCGGCAACTCGGAGAAAGAGTTTTGGCGTTAGGCGATTTTCGACCAATGGCATGCCAGTGATCAATGCCTCTTTCGAAAGGGGCCGATGATGTATCTTTCCGAGCGTTACGAGGCATTCGAGCAAGGGATCGTCGACGCGAGAAGTTTCACAAGGCATGGACGTCTTGGGATTCTCAATACCAATGGAACCAGCGAGACGATTCTTCGCGGGTCCTTGAGGTGGCGCTGTTTCAGTCTTGTTCGTCGCGCTCATTATAGATTGCTGGTTAGATCGATTAGAGACTCGTGGAGTTCTTCAATCTCGCGAAGCTTGCGCTCCATCGCTTTTTGCTCGGTGATGTCTTCAATGACCCCTTCGAGGTAGACTGGTTTTTCCGGATCTTCCTGAATTGCCCAAACGTTGATCTTAACTTCTAGAATGGAACCGTCCTTACGGTGAAATGTGGATTCGCATGTCTCGCTTTCTTTGGCGAGTTCGATGAGTTGAACGGTATGAGCATTACGTGTATTGGAATCGTGGATTTCGGGGCGGAGAAACTCGACATCCTTCATGAATGATTGGGCGTTGGCGTAGCCAAATGCATTAGCCAAACGGCCATTGGCATCGAGCAAAGCTCCATATTCCGAACAACGGAAAATGCCGATGTGTGCGTGCTCGAAAAATCCTCGGTATTGGGCTTCGCTTTCTTTGAGACGTTTTTCAAGGCGGAGATTATCTCGTCTATTGGCAGCGTCTTGGAGGTGGCTTTTTATCGCGGGCACTAATCGAGCGGTATTGCCCTTCATTATATAATCGTGGGCACCCATTTTCATGAGGTCGACTGCGGTTTCTTCGCCAATCTTTCCGGAGACGAGAATGAAAGGAATATCTAGCTCGTAGCGTTGGAAAACTTGGAGAGCCTTCATACCGTCGAAATCGGGCATTTGGTAGTCGGAGATGATGATATCCCACTTGTGCTCTTCGAGCGCCGCCACCATATCTTCTTCGGTCTCGACACGATCATGGACGACTGCGTAGCCGTTTTTATTGAGAAGATTGGCGGTGAATGTGGCTTCGATTTTTGAGTCTTCGATGATGAGGACTCTTAGGTCTATTGCTGGCCTGGCTGGATTGGTTTGATCGGTGGATTCCATTTAAAGGGATTCGGATGTTAAAATGAAGTTATTGAAGGTTTTCTAAAAGCGTTCCGTTGAGGGAGAGGATGCGGTAGGCGGCTTGAATTCGGTTGTAGCGTTCTTCTGCCACGGAGGACTTGGCCGAAAAAAGTTCGTTCTCAACGTCGAGGACGTTGATAAGGGCGCGTTGCCCGAGTTCGAATTGCTGTTGATAGGCGGAGACCACGGAGGTCATTGCGTCGCGATAGTCTTCAAGTCGGTAGAGGCGTTCTTCTGCAATAGTGAGGTCGTTCCACGCGTTCATGAATGCGGCTCCTAGTTCTGACTCGGTGGTTTCGAGTTCGTAGGTTGCTTTGTCGATCGAGGAAAGCGTTTGTTGCAAGTTGGCCTTACGCCGGCCGCCTCCGAAAATATTGTAGGACATGACGATGAGACCGGAGGAATCTTGTTGCTGGTTTGCATAGCGTGCGCTGTCCGAACCACTGCTTTGCAAGAGGAAATCAAGTTGTGGAAAGAAGGCGCTCTTGGCTCCGCGGTGACGGGCTTCGGTAGCGGAAATGTTTGCGAGCGCTGAGCGAATCCTCGGATTGCGGGCTAGGTTTACTTCTTCAATCGAAAGCGGAAGGGCCCAGTCTGGGAATTCGGGTTCTTCAAGTGCGTCGGGATCGAGCGCAGTGTACTTGCGATAGTTGTTGACAGCGTAGGCGAGTTGACGACGACTTGCTTCAAGAATCGCTTTGGACATGGACAGGCGAGCGGTTACCAACTCGACATCGGCTTGGGGGCCGGCTCCGGCCCGGAACTTTTGCGAAGTTTTGTCGAGAGCGATTCGATGGATGCGGGCGCTTTCCTCGGCGAACCCGAGCAATGCTCGATATTTGATGATATCGACGTATGTTTGGGAGAGGTCTAGGGCGAGGACTTGCCGAGTGGATTCCAATTCGATCTCGCTGAGTTGATTGAGGGCTTGGGCTTCGCGGATCCGGCTCCTGGCAGAGCCGCCATCGAAAAGGAGTTGGCTGGCGTCGAAGGAAAATCCACCGATTTTCGAGAGGGAGTAGCGGGATGCTGAATTTCGAAAGCGTTCTTCACCGCCTCTCAGACTCAGGCCGAGCTGAGGGAGGCGTTGGCTGTGTGCAGTATTGATCGCTGTTTCCTGGATGCGTACATCCGCTTGGCCGACCTTAATTTCGGGGAAATTTTGGAGCATCGCTTCAATGGATGCTGCGAGCGATTGGGCTTGGCCGGATTGCGACGAGATCAAGCAAGCAATGCATGCTATTATCGAGATGCTACGAATTGATGTCGTAGTGCCGAAAAACGGGGCTAGTCTGTGGGAATGCGTATTCAGAGTGCTTCTTGGTTGAGCGATTATTCCTATAATCGCTTGGAAGCTGCTGAACTTTAGCCACTAGGCACGATTGAGAGGTATTCCCG
>Ga0233432_10004625_pt1 | contig 12147 bp, 7 predicted proteins | sample SI_122_August201_6_FD_179870 | JGI IMG/M metagenome (GOLD analysis project Ga0233432, IMG submission 179870) | Seawater microbial communities from Saanich Inlet, British Columbia, Canada - SI_122_August2016_10_MG | ecosystem: Environmental > Aquatic > Marine > Inlet | place: Canada: British...
AACATTCCCTGCCATGAGTTGTGATAGCATTTTCCCCGTTAATTGTTGATGGCATCCGCCACAGCACCCTCCCTCCGATGCTGCGAGGCCATCTTCTCCTTTGTGCTTTACAACACGCTGGTAGACTTCTCGTGTTTCAGCAGTGAGGTCTCGCTCTACTTCTTCAAGTTTGCTCAGGACGCGAGTCATCTCTCCTTCGAGTTGAGTGGCTTCTTTTTGAACTTGTTTCTTGAGTTCCTCAAGTGCCTCAGCGACTTTTTTGACGTTGTCTGTGGCGGCTGGTTGCTGGTTTGTTACTTCATCGACACGTTCAAGAGATTCAAGGATTTCATCCTCAAGCACTTTGACCGCCATCTTATCGGCATCAATTTGTTCCCCGAGCAATTGGTACTCACGATTCGCCTTTGCAGTATTTCTTTTTGCTTCAAGGTCATTAATTTTTGCTTCAGAGGATCGGAGTAACAGCTGTTTTTCATCAGCATGCTTTCGTGCTTTTTTCAGCGTTTCTGCCAAAGCAGTTCGTTCTGCCTCAATATTCTGCAATCGCTTTGACTGAATAGAAATCTGCTTCGGCCCTGCGGCTAACTGACTTCGCAAGTCAGTTAGTTGTCGCTGGATGCGATGAAGTGTACGAATTACGGTAGCGGTAGTAGCAACAGCCATTATGGGCCTCCAAAGGTCTCATTAAGATACCACATGACTGGTGCCACCAAAAACGGTAGTTGATACAGCAGGAAGAGAATCACTCCGGGCCGTGGGTTATGGCCACGGCCCGGGTGTGTGTTAGTCCACTGTAGTTCCTAGAAAATTCTCCAATTGTTTTGCCCGCACTGGGTGTTGGAGTTTCTTTACTGCCTTTGCCTCAATTTGTCGGACTCGTTCGCGTGTCACTCGGAAAATTCGTCCAACCTCTTCAAGGGTGTACGTGTATCCGTCAGTAAGGCCATATCGAAGGCGAATGATTTCTCGTTCTCTATACGTAAGAGTCTTCAAGAGTGAATCAAGCTTGTCTCGAAGAAGGCCATGCGTTGTTGACTCAGTTGGGCTGGATGATCCAAAGTCTTCAACAAGTTCGCTGAAGCTTGCATCTTCACTTTCTCCGATTGGTCGATCAAGGCTCATGGGTGTTCGGCCCATGTCGAGGACTCGCCGAGCGTCATCGAGTGGAACTTCGGCTGAGTCAGCAATTTCTTCGGGAGTTGGTTCTCGTCCAAGTTCGTGCAGGAGTCGCTTGGCAGTTGCACGAAGCTTTGTGAGGAGATCAATCATATGAACTGGAATGCGGATCGTTCGCGCCTGATCAGCAATTGCTCTTGTGATTGCCTGACGAATCCACCACGTCGCGTACGTCGAAAACTTGAAGCCCCGACGATATTCATATTTGTCGACAGCCCGCATCAGGCCAGTATTTCCTTCTTGAATAAGATCGAGGAAGGAAAGCCCTCTGTTCCGGTATTTTTTTGCAATTGAAACAACGAGGCGGAGGTTTGCCGCGGAAAGATTCCGCTTTGCGGCTTCGTATTCTGCTTTCAGTTTGTCGAGAGACGAAACTCTGTTGCGTAGAGATTTGGGGCTTTCCTGTGTCGAAATCATGAGATCACGTAATTCTTTACGCATGTCTGCGCGGTCATCACAAGAAAGGACACCAGATTTCATCTGTTGCAAGTCCTCCTGTAATTTATCCATTCTTGCTGACATGCCTTTCAAAAGTTTCATCATTGGTTGAACACGACGAGTTCTGAGGCTGAGTTCTTCGACAAGCGTGAGTGTCTTGCCACGGGTCCGACGAAATCTTCGCCGTGCCTGTCGTGCTGCAGCACGTTCCGTTCGTGTGCTGATGAGCAGTTTGAAGTCAGCGTTATTCTGCTCCATCAGGCGGTCAAGTGTTGGAAGGTTGTATGGCATGCGAGCAAGAATCTGCTCTTTAGTAAGTCTTTCGGTCAGCGACACTTTAATTGTTCGATCGAATGGTAATTTTCCCTCGTGCACTCGTCGAAGTGTTTCGACTGTTGATTGCATGGCGAAACCACAGCCAAGAATAGCGCGGCGAAAGCGTTTCCGCGTTACTTCAATCCGTTTTGCAAGTGATATCTCTTCTTCTCGTGTAAGAAGAGGAATTTCTGCCATCTGTGCGAGATACATACGAATAGGATCATTCGCTGCATTCGATGGGGGGGTGGTGATTGCCTCATCGCGTCGCGCGCGGCCGGGTTTTGTTGGTTGCGTTGTGGGTGTTGCCTGTGCAGTTGCAGTGGGCTCAAGGTGTTCCGGTAGTTCTTCAACAAGTTCAATACCTTTTCCATCGAGTGCGACAAGTAAGGCATCAATTTTTTCAGGATCCATAGCCTCGTCAGGGAGGTACTCGTTGACCTGATCAAAGGTCAGGTACCCAGTCCGGCGGCCTTCGGCAATTAAGCCATTTAGATCAGCGTTTTCGAGACCACCGATCTCTGGCTGCTCTGATTGCGATACACCTTCGGGAGGCGTTTTAGAGTCCTGCCGATTTGCGGACGAAGCATTATTTATTGTCATCTACTGGTTCTCCTTCACCGACGTATCACTAGGTGATACGCACTCTACAAGTCACTCGTACACAGCCCCCCAAATCGTCAGTGGCAGCACGCCAAAAGAAACGATTTGAATATAGTGACGAGATGGGCATCCTCACCCCTCCTTGGGATCGGTCATACCCTGAGCAGCTCGCCTCGCAGAGACGAGTTGCTCTATCATCGCTGCCTCGTCGTCCGGTTGGAGCGGCGAGGTTTTTAATGTTCGAACGGTCTGCCAGGCGGTTTTGTCAGCCTGACGTCTGTCCACTGCCTCACTAAGGTGATGCAAGCGGCCATTTTGATCAAGGTGAGTCTGCTCACAAATTGACTCATCGAGTTGTACGAGCAGTCCCTGGAGCTCTGGGGCCTGCAATTCGAGCAGTAATGCGTTGAGATTCGGCGTTTTTTCGGCAGCAATCAGGCTCTTGGTGGCTCGGAGAATCATTTTTGCAGGCTCTGCGGCGAGTTCTTCCTCGGTAATACGGTCAAGCAGGGGCGAAATTTCCTCGGGTGCCGCCACTATTGCGGACAGGACCTCTCGGTCCCAGGGGACAAGTTCTGCTGCGTCAATGTAGTGGCCCTCATTAAGGGAGGTGGCGTCTTCAACCCGTCGAGATCTTGAAAGCTCTTTGAGTCGTGTCTGAAGAGCATCCCGGGAGAGTCCAAACCGGCGAGAAAGCTTTCCTAGAATCTGGTCCTGCCTCAGTTGTCGCTGTGATGGTGGAAGTGGTGATCTCGGAGATACCGCAGAAAGTATTTTTAGAACACTTTCTACAGCGTTGAGAGCGACTTCATCAGAGGCGTCTTGGGGCAATCTTTCGAAGGTTTCCCGCATTCTGTAATCAAGTGGGTCAACAGCCTCTTCGACAATAGCCTCAAAGGCCTCAGGGCCTGCCGTGAGGCACTGGTCGCATGGATCGACGCCAGCAGGGAGTCTCGCGATTCGTATATCAACAGGCTCTGCCAGCAAGACTTCAAGCACTTCATCGGCACGGCGACGGCCAGCGTCGTCACCGTCAAGCACGACAACAATCCGATCAGCATACCGCCGTAAAAGACGAGCATGCTTTTGCCCAAGAGCTGTACCGAGCACAGCTACAACGTCATGAATGCCAGCCTGTCTGGCGGCGAGACAGTCCGTATAGCCTTCTACAACCAAGGCTCGTCTAGATTTGCTGATTGCTTCCCGTGACGTATCGAGGCCATACAACATAGATTGTTTTGAGAACACCGGTGTTTCCGGAGAGTTGATATATTTTGCAGCGTCAGGCGGAGCGTTTGGAAGAACTCGCCCACCAAAAGCGACGCAACGGCCCTGTGGGTCATAAATTGGGAACATGATACGGCCTCGAAACCGATCATAATGCCCGGACCGATCCTGTCGTGTTACAACGAGCCCCGCTTGTTCAAGGTGACTTGTGGAAATGCCTGACGCCTGTGCCTGGCCAAGAAGCCAGTCCCATTCGTTCGGTGCGAAGCCAACGGCACTTGCCGAGAGAGTTTCATGTGTCAGTCCACGTTCCTGAAGATACTCACGTGCTGATTTAGCAAGAGACGTGTTTTGAAAACAGTCAACAAATCGATCTGCAGCCCAGCTACACACCTCATACAGCGAACGCTTTACATCGCTGCCTGGTCCCCGCCCTCGAGACAGTTCGATTCCGGCACGATCTGCAAGTTGTTCGAGTGCTTCGCGGAAGTCCAGACGATCCATTCGCATCAAAAAACTGAAAGCATCGCCACCCACATTGCATACCCAGCACCGAAACGTTTGCCGTTCGGGGCTAATCTGGAGACTAGGTCGAGCATCTTCATGCCAAGGGCAGAGGCCAACGAAATTCTTTCCACTTCTACGAAGCGAGATATAACTGCCCGCGAGGTCGACGATGTCAATTGCCTCTCGTACTCGCTCCTTGGCATCGTCATCATGCGTCACACTTCCTGATTCATGTCCGGTATGTGGGCTTAAATTATTGATAAAAGGATGCATGAGAGAACGAGTTTTGAATTATGGAAAATAAAACGTACGCTGCAGTTTGTCTGGACCTACGTGTTAAAAAGTAGAACCTTGACTTCTATCGTTCTAACCCGCCAGCACCGGGTGGCAAACAGAAGTTTTTTCAAAAGTCTAAATTCACACATCTCAGGGAAGAATGTGAAAATAGATAAGCTGGGCCATCAGATTTTGAGTCATAAAGCTTGTTCTGTCGTTATTTACGACAGGAGCTTTTGAACGCTTTCAAGTAGACGGTCCATTGCAAATGGCTTTCGAATATAGTCATCAACCCCAAGCATTTCCGCATAGGCACGATGGCGATTTCCTTCGTTCGCCGTCACCATAATGATGCGAATAGGATGATCATATTCCCGACGCAGCTTTTCAAGAACAAGAAATCCACTTCGCTTGGGCATCATCATATCGAGAACTACAAGATCAGGATTTTCGCGCTCTGCAACTGCGACTCCTTGGCTGCCATCACGTGCGACTAAAACCACGTAACCTTTCGCTTCAAGTATAGTCCGCATTGATTCAATAATCTCTGCGTCGTCGTCAACAAGAAGAATGCTCTTTGTCGCAGGCGGTGTAACAGCCTTGGTTGACTTTTTGGCACGGGTTGCTTTTTTGGCACGTTTTGCTGCTGGCATCGAATGTGTTTTTACAGAAAGGTTTCAGACAAGATCATTGATCACGTTATTAAGCATGGTAGCAGATCGGTATGTCTGAGAGGTGGTCGAATCAATTTGGAGAGCTCTTAAGGCAAGGTTTTGACCCTAAGGCTAGTTGAAAACGATGAAAAGCTTTTATTTCAAGTTATTTGGGATGTCTCGCCCAAGAACAATGGTGGCACCAAGAACACCACAGGCTGCTCCAAGGAACGCGTCGCTCGGATAATGCGACATACTGAAAATTCTCTGAACGCATGCACTGCCTGCAAGAATAAAAAAGAAAAGACGACCTTGTGGATATTTCCAAATTAAAACAGTGGCGAGCGCAGCTGCAGTTGCAGAGTGTCCTGAAGGAAAGCTGTGGAGATCACTACTGCCTCGAGGGCCGGCGACGAGAGCAGCAGTTCCAAACGTATCAAGCACCGATGTTACAAGATCGAAGTTCGTGGATCGCGGGCGAGCTCTGTCAATCAACTGTTTTAAAAAAAGGACTGTGAGTGGTCCAGCCAAAAGTCCACCGAGCATGCGAGCGCCGTACCGCTTTGCCGTAGTTGGCTGATACGTTGGCCAGTAGATTGCAGGCCATGTGATAGACGGGAACTGAATCGAACGGTCGAGGCAGAACGCCCCAAGCATGATCATGGCAACACCGATGCCATGCCCAAACACCTCAGCGAAGTTGAGGTAACGCAGTAGCTCCTTTGGCGGAGAACTGCTTTGAATCCATAAAACAACCGCAATATCAGTGGGGAACGAGAGAAGGCCGAGTGTTGCGAGTGCTGTAATAGTGACCACTCGCATTTTTATAGCGGCGGACACGGGCAAGAAAGAATGTGCTGGGGGCGAAGCGGTCATGAAGGCTATGCAAGTCAACTTTCAGCATACGAAGCAAATGAAGAAGGAATCTTTTGCAATATGCCACGGTTGGCTGCGGTCTGTCGAGATGAGTATAAACGTCAGGTCTTGATTCTTCTCTTAGGTCCAAAGCTTACGGTCGAGCAGACGATACTGAATTGCCTCACTGAGATGCTGAGTCTCAATTGTTTCTTTTGTATCAAGGTCTGCAATTGTGCGGGCAACACGAAGAACTTTGTCGTGGGCACGAGCAGAGAGGCCAAGATTTGAGACAGCCGAACGAAGAAGCTCCATGGAACTACTGTCAATCTGACAATAGTGGCGGATTTCTCTACTTGTCATCCTAGCGTTGCACATATTTCCTGTCGAGATTTCCTTTCTAAATCTGTGATGTTGGATTTCACGTGCAGCCCGTACCTGTTGCCGCATGACAGCACTTGGTGTTCCGGCCTGTCTTCCAGAAAGTTCTCCAAATGGAACTGCAGAAGCCTCAAGGTGGATATCTATCCGGTCAAGAAGTGGGCCAGAAATTTTGCTCATATATCGCTCGACCTGTGGGGCCGTGCATTGGCAGTCACGGTTTGGGGCTCCGCGGTATCCGCAGGGACAAGGGTTCATTGCGGCGATAAGCATGAATGCTGATGGAAAGCACGTGGTTGAACGGGCACGACTTATGGTTACGGTTCCGTCTTCGAGTGGCTGTCGCAGCACTTCTAGTGTACGCCGATTAAATTCTGGCAACTCGTCAAGAAATAAAACGCCGTTGTGGGCAAGGCTGATCTCACCTGGCATTGGTATGGATCGGCCGCCGATGAGTCCAGCTTCACTAATGGTGTGATGAGGTGCCCGAAATGGACGCGTCACCAGAAGTGGCTGTCCTGATGGAAGAAGGCCGAGGGCACTGTAAATTTGAGAAGTCTCAATGCTTTCTTCTGTCCGGAGGGGTGGGAGTATTGTTGAAATACGTTTTGCTAGCATTGTTTTCCCACTGCCTGGTGGACCGAGCATGGCTATGTTGTGGGCACCGGCAGCTGCAACACACATTGCACGTTTTGCGGCTTCTTGTCCGCGGACATCGGAAAAATCAAGATCATACGTCTCGAATTTATCAAAGCACTCGGTAACACACGGGGCTGTTGGGGTGATGTCAAGTTTTCCGGAAAAAAATCCAACAGCCTCCCGAAGTGTTGTGACTGGTATGACTTTTATTTTTTCTACGACAGCTGCTTCGGTTGCGCTTGCGGCTGGAACAACAATGCCTTTGAGGTTGTGTTCTTTAGCAGCACAGATTGCCATAGCAAGTGCACCACGTGCTGGGCGTGTTGACCCTTCAAGCGAGAGCTCTCCCACAACAGCGTAGTCGTGAAATCGCTCTGCGGAAAATTGGCAACTGCCTGCCAGGATACCGAGGCTTATTGGAAGGTCGAAGGTAGCGGCCTGCTTTGGAAGATCGGCGGGTGCGAGGTTGACGACAATGCGATCATTCGGGCGACTGAAGCCGCAGTTGACCATCGCGCGTCCGACGCGATGAGTACTTTCTCGAACAGCTGCGTCTGGTAGACCAACGAGAATAGTTGCAGGCAATGCCCCGCCGGAAACATCAACCTCAACGTCGACAGGAATAGCATCAACGCCTTGTAAAGAGAAGGTTTGGAGTCGAGCAAGCATCAGAAGAGTTCCTCAGAGCGTGTGGTGTGAAGGAAGGCAGCCATGGTCTGCAAACGAACAGGATAGTGTACATGCGTATACCGTTGTGATGCAAGGCGAATCGTATCTCTCCATTCGGCAGTCATTCTGCGGCTCAGAGATTAGGGAAATGGGTAGACTGACGTTTTGAAATATGAACAAATCAGCCATGATGCAGAGTGAGGGAGTCACCGGGTGAAGCGGATACAGTTTGATCTCGTCGCCGTGGGAATTCATGGCATTTTAATAGGGGGCATTGCCCTCGTTACAGTGGCGTGTCTATCAGCGCAGGCCGATGAAGGAATGTGGCTGTTTAATGACGTGCCAGAAGAACGACTGGCTCGGGACGTGGGTTTTGTGCCATCGCGTGAATGGCTGGCTCACCTTCAGTCTGCAGCTGTTCGTTTCAACAGTGGAGGTTCTGGAGCGTTTGTGTCGCCAGACGGCCTCGTGCTGACCAACCATCATGTTGCTGCAAGTAGTCTTCAAAAGCTTTCGACACCCGAAAAAAATCTTGCTCGTGATGGCTATATAGCCAGATCGCATGATGACGAAATTCGCTGCCTTGATCTTGAACTTAATGTGCTTCATTCCATTGAAGATGTTACAGCGCGTGTGGAAGAAGCCGTTGCGGGTGCCGGACGTACATCGGATGCACTGGCAGCACGACGTGCCGTACTTGCACGCATTGAACAAGAGTCACTCACGAAGACAGGCTTGCGAAGTGATGTCGTCACCTTGTTTGGTGGTGGTCGATATCACCTCTATCGATACAAGCGGTACACAGACATCCGTCTTGTTTTTGCGCCGGAACGACAGATTGCTTTTTACGGTGGAGATGCAGACAATTTTGAATTTCCAAGGCACTGCCTCGATATCTGTTTCTTTCGAGTTTATGAAAAAGGACAGCCTCTTGCGGTCAAATCATTTCTTGCGTGTGCTGAAAATGATGTTCAGCACAATGATGTAGTGTTTGTTGCGGGGCATCCTGGGCATACAGACCGTGGCAAGACGATGGCCGAAATACAATCTATGCGTGACCGACGCCTACCGTTTGTGCTCGAGTGGCTGAATCGACGTGAAGTGTTGTTGCAGTCCTATGCTGAAGAAGGACATGTGCAGCAGCAGAGAGCAATGCAGGATCTTTTTTCAGTTCAGAATAGCCGGAAATCACGCATCGGTTTGATGTCGGCGGTCTTGCGTCCTGATATTATTGAGGGCCTTGGCGATGCCGAAGATGCTCTTAGGAGGCAGTGGAAGGAGGGCCATCGGGAGAGCCCTTGGGCCAAGATTGAACGAGCCCAAAAAGCTATCGATGATATTGCTGTTCGTTACAATCTTCTCGAAGGGGCAATGGGATTTAGGAGTCGGTTTTTTTCGAATGCGAGGACACTGTTACGAGTGGCAACAGAATCCATGAAACCTGATGGTGAGCGGCTTCGAGAATACCGTGAGGCCGCCCGGCTTTCTCTCAAGCTTCGGCTGTTTTCTGATCAACCACTCTATGACGATTACGAAGTTCTTGGGCTTACAGACTCTTTGACGTTTCTTGTCAAGCAACTTGGCTTTGATGACCCATTGGTACAAGCCGTCCTTGATGGGAAATCACCTGCTGACCGGGCTGTTGCCCTAGTTGCCGGCACAACACTCGGAAAGCGTAGTGGCGGCGGATCACTAAACGGGATGGCAGATCGACGAAAAGAGCTTTATGACGCCGGTCTTTCTGCTATTGAATCAAGTGCCGACACGATGCTTGTTCTCGCTAGACATATTGATGGAGAGTCACGAAAGTTACGGAGGATTGTTGAAGAAAATGCAGAGATAAAAAAGCAAGCACATGCGGAACTCACTCGGTTGAGGCTTCGGAGTGCTTCTGGGCCGATTGCTCCTGATGCAACATTTACGCTGAGGTTGGCGTATGGAAGAGTAGATGGCGTTCAGGGGAGCGCCAGTGAAGCCAGACCGTGGACAATAGTCAGTGATCTTTTTGCCAAAGCTGCACAAGAAAAAAATAATCCGCCGTTTGATCTGCCAGCGTCGTGGAAGAATACAGAAGCCGAATCATCAGGCTCCAAGTTCACCGAAATACCACTCAATTTTCTGTCAACGGTAGACATCGTTGGTGGCAATTCCGGAAGTCCTGTTGTGAACGTTGCGAGTGAACTTGTGGGTATAATTTTTGATGGCAATCAAGATTCTCTAGTTCTTGATGTTGCCTATGATAGCGCACGAGCGAGGGCGATTTCTGTTTCTGTGGGCGCAGTTCTCGAATCACTTGACCACGTTTATGATGCAACAGAATTATTGGCAGAGTTACAGGCGGCCAAAGAATATGATGGGCAGAAATGGAAGTCATTATTTGATGGCAAAGAGCTTGGCAAATGGCAGTCGAGTGCGTTTGGTACCGATGGTCCGCTAGAGGTGCTTGATGGTGAGATTTCGATAGGTATGGGTGACCCGCTGAGTGGGATCACCTGGCAGGGGAACTTTCCTCGTGATAACTATGAAATTTCTCTTGAAGCGAAGCGCGTTGAGGGCTTTGACTTCTTCTGTGGGCTCACGTTTCCTGTAGGCGAAGATGCGTGTAGTTTTATTCTCGGCGGTTGGGGTGGTGGTCTTGTAGGGCTTTCCTCAATTGATGGCCTTGATGCATCAGAGAACGATACCAATGCGTACATGGAGTTAGAAGACAAACGTTGGTATGAGATCATCGTCCGCGTGAATCCGAAGGCAATAACAGTTTTGTTAGATGGAAAAGAACTCATTGAGCAAGAGAGAGCAGGACGGGAAATCTCTATTCGCCCCGAGATGTTTATGTGTGAGCCCCTTGGTGTTGCCACGTATGCGACAGCAAGTCGATTAAGAAATCTCCACTATCGTTTGCTTGATGATGAGAATCAGCAGCAGGACACGAGTGATGTCACACCATGAAAAAAAACGAGGCAGGATAGCAGCAGAGGCAGCTCGGCGTCTGGTTCATGGTGGAGATATCCGAAGGTCTTGTATTGGTGCAGCGAGGCGGCTTGCTCGTGAATGGGTGCCAGAAGATGAACTGCCCTCTTCGACTGATGTTACGCGAGAACTGTCGCGGCAGCGTCTGGTGGATGATGACGATCGTTCCGGTGGTCTTATGGCACTTATCGGTGATCGGTTCGATAAAATAGCTGCCTTGGTACGGCCGCTTGTAGCGGTTCGGCTTGATGCGACGCATCACCATGTAGCGACGCTACTAGACTTTACGCTGCTGTCTTTTTCATATGTGGAGCAAAGACGGCCATTTGATGAAGAGTTGCTGACCGCGTCGTTGCTTGTAGAAGCCGGTAGGGTGATTGATCGTCGGAGAGCAATCGAGGCAATCTTGGATGCCGCAGACGGCCTTGTGTCACCGCGGACGGTGTGGCTGATCGAAATGCGTAATGCTGCTATTGCTTATTCTGCTGGAACACTTGGGCACCGGGCAAGGCATCGCCTCGTAGCTCATGCAGATTTTGATGATGTGATGCTGCTTGCTGAGGCGGTACGAGCTGAAGACGCTGGTGAAGTGAACCGTCTGTCCCTTGATCAGGCTGTTGAGAGACTTCGTGCTTTAGGTAGTGCATGTGGTGGCCCACAAAGTTGTGACGCGCGGGATAGCTGATCCTGTGTTAAAGGAGAACGTTTAATGTCGAGAACACTTGACCTAGGCGGCTACTCACTTGAGGTAGTCGGACGAGAACTTCGGATGAAGCCGAATGCAGATGGGTATGCAGTTGCCTTCATGTGGGCATTCTTGATGGCTGTCTTGCTTGGCATCCAGTGGTGGTCGTTTGGTGAGTCTAAAGTTCCACGGCGGGTGGCTTTTGACAAACTTTCTGCCGAAGAGCAGGCTGGTTTTCTTCAGGCTGGGGTTGATGTGAAGCGTGAGGTGGAGTTGATCCAGCAACAGTTAAGTGAATTGCAGGCAGACTCATTAGGTGGCAGAAAAGTGTCGCCTGTGGTGATGGAAAAAATTATGAATTTGAATAATAAACTGATGAAAGCTGAGAAAAAATCGAAGGAGTTTGTTGTTCCTGAACTGCAACGTTCCCGTCCAATTTCTGCGATGGTGTATCGAATCTGTCAGGTTTTGTTTGTCAGCTTAGCTCTACTTCCATTTGCCATCCTCCCATGTATTCGGCCGAAAGTTGTCTATGAGGGGCTTCCGGGCGAAGGCGTTTTTATTGTGACACTCATTCCGTGGGTGTGGCGGTACCGGCAGGGGGTGGTTGGCTTTCACGCCATTACCCCAGCAGTAAAAAGAGAAGTACGCTTCTCAGGCAGGGGGGCTGAGAGGCAGTTTCATGATGCGGGTTTCCTTTGGATGATTCGACTTACGCCGCAACCGGTCAAATCACTTGAGATTGGGGAGAAT
>Ga0233432_10004629_pt1 | contig 12142 bp, 23 predicted proteins | sample SI_122_August201_6_FD_179870 | JGI IMG/M metagenome (GOLD analysis project Ga0233432, IMG submission 179870) | Seawater microbial communities from Saanich Inlet, British Columbia, Canada - SI_122_August2016_10_MG | ecosystem: Environmental > Aquatic > Marine > Inlet | place: Canada: British...
CTTACCATTAGATGCTTTAATGGTATGTCCCTTATTGTTTGCTCTTACTTTAAATGCTTACTTCCCGCTAGGGAAGGTATAGTTAAAAGTAATTACATACAATTGTATGCATTCATTGGTACGTTCTCTTCCCTCCCTGTTTTTTTTATGGTTGCGATAAGGTGTATGCCCAACCCCCCTTACCCCCCTTTATTGAAAGCGAAGTATTGCAAAGATAATAAAGTCACATAAATAATAGCACTATTTTAAAATAAATTTATTTAAGTCCTTTTAAACCATTTTAAACAGATTATTAGTGTTACAATATATTAAGTTGTATATTTGCTACATGGGAAAATCTAAAGTGAAATTCAATCCAATTGGTGAAAAGGTATTGGTGGATGCCCACCCTCCAGAAACTAAAGTAAATGGGATAATTAGGGTTACCGATCTTGAACAAAATCGTAAGGGAACCGTGGTTGCGACAAACTCGGATACCATAATTTATCTAAATGATGTGGTTGTGTATGCTCCAACCTCTGGTATTCCTGTCGTTGTAGAAGAAAAGGAATATATACTACTACGAATAGATGAAATCTTTGGAGTAATTGAATCTGAGTTTGAAAGGGTTCACGAGTAACTCACCGATTAGAAAATTAGTGTTCAAAATAATATTTGCGAATTTCTACATAATAATACGACCGTTCATGTACAAAATCATACCGTTTGTATTGAGCGTACAATTTAAATAATAGAATGAGCAGATAATATCTATGGATTTACAAATCAAATACGAGAGCAAATGGATAATAAAGACACAAACTTAATAATTCTCTTTTTTGATAATATAATCAAACACTTAAAAGCAACTTAAAAATGGATATACAGGACTACATAGAAGAACTACTACTGACTGCTGGATACAGCAAGGAAGAAATAAAGGAAATGGATCTCCCAGAAATGCGAATGAACATAGGCTGGGACTGAAACTGAATTAATAATTTTTAACTCTAAACAACAATAATATGGAACTATTAAAAAACTTACTTTCAAACCATGACTTCTTTTATAGTCGCTCTGATGACCATAACAAATGGGTCAACGGCTTACAATCTGAAGAAGCAATTAGAGATGAAATGGATCGGTTAGGTAATACTCAAGAGGTACAGGATTTATACTACAACAGTATACCCTCATCCTTAAAAGATAGCTTCAAGATAGCTTCTTAATAGAAATACTAAAAAAGTTAGATTTTTTACTAATATTATTAGTAATAATATAATTGGAATAATTACTTTTACTGAAATCAAAATAATAAATGAACATAAAGGAAAACATAGTATACCGAGAAACATTAGACTCCGCAGCAAACTCACTCAAGATGATTGACTTGCAAACCAAATTCTTTAAAAAATTCCTCAACCTAGTCACTAAAGAAGATGACTACGTAAAAGATTTTAGCCAAATATTTAAGAACAGCCTACCCTCAAAAGAAGATATGGAAGTCGCTCAAAGCTTAATAGACTACAATAAGCAAGTTGCGAAACATATAATTGATGCTGTTGCTTACGATGAGCTGGATGAAAACGAACCTCCACACCTGGAGATAGAATAAATATAATTTTAAATTTTTATTTAAGTTTCAATGGGAACCCTAATATTTGCATAGAGAAGTGTAGGTATTAGGGTTTTAATTTCTAAATAATGGATAAAGAACAACGAATAGGACAGTTTCACAGCAATATGTGGATATTGGATAAACTAGTTAATCTGCTCGGTAAATTTGATGATATGACTACCATTGAAGAAGTGGATGACTCCATTAAGCGTAGTTCTATGAATGAGATTTCTAGAACCCTTAAAAATAGCTTTTATAGTGAAGAAGATAAATTAAAGGCAAAGAAACTATTGAAAGGAGTTAGGCAATGGAGAACCGCTCTCAATAGCACTTATCTAGATATTGCTAATGAAAAGGAAATACACCCTGATCACGATGAACATCCTGATAATTTAGAAGCAATGAATAGAGCTTCCTATAATGCATACATAGATCAGCTAGAAGTATATCATAAATATAAGTACGGTGATTTATTACCCTTCATTTTTGAATCCGCATTTGTTTTGGACAAAAGTCGACTTGGAAAAAATGAAAATATTTATTGTTGGAGTGAACAAGGTAAAGTTACTTATAAATACAATCACGATGATTACTATAAAAAGAACGTGCATTTATTTAAAGATGTAGAACCTGGCAAGTACATTCATACCGTAGAGGTTTGGGGAGGTGCTATGGGTACTAAGGGTGGTATTAAATGTGATGAAGTTCCATATAATTTTACTGGGACTTTGAATGTTATTAGATATGAGCAGATATGGGATGCCTTGTTAAATTCAACAAAGGGTAATAAAGCTTTAGTAAGGGAGATAGAAAACAATCCAGAAAGATATAAAGATGCGGTTTTAGAGAAGCATGGAATTCCTGATAAGGACGACTATATCAAGACACCAGATGATCTTATAGAACCCAATTTGAAATATGTATCATCCTTCATAATTAAGGAAGCTTGGCTGGGGTATGATTATATCTGCGAATACAAAGTAGCAAAGCATTCGCACGTGGATAAGACAAGTGGACTCGCTTATAGCCCCCATAAAAGTTATTATCACGATCTTTTCTTCTATAAGAATATGAAAAAGATTATCGCTAAAAAGACTTGGCAAGATCCCAATAAAAGACAGATTGAATTTAAGGATGTTCCTCAATATATTATTAGACAAGCATGGCTAGGTGAAGGGTATTTATGTTCTTACAAGGATAGAGATGGTAATCTTCAAGTATATGATCACGATGCTTTTTATGAGCGAAACAAGGATAAGATTGATAATAACAAGAGCTGGAATAATCCCAATAGACAAGAAGTTACCGATGGGCAAAAGAAGAAGCTACCTTACGGTGAAGAGAGCGAATTTCACGATTTAGAGGAAATTTAAATACATGGACAAAACCATAGATCAAAACAAAGCCAAGTATGAAAGCGAATCAAAGCTTTTCAACCACTATTCAAATTTCTTTGATGAATTTGTTGTTGAAGAATTTAGAAGAAAGCACAAGGCTGATACTTCGTTTAAGGGTCACAAGGCATTGATGCTTGAAATTGAAGCCTATGTTACGGAGAATATTAAGATTGAATCAAGGGAGGATTATGCAAATCTGGTGGATACTCTGAAGAACCTTGCTGAGAAGGATGATTAAATCAATCTTCTTCCAAATCTAAATCTTCATCCAATTTCCGCTCCTCAAGGGCAAGGTAATTCCAACCCTCAGTGAGAATGCGATTCACTTCATCCTCATCGGGTCTTTCACCATAAAGGAATTGAACATCGGCAACACCATTATAGAACTCCTCGTAATCAGCATACATGGCTATGCTTGAATTGAATCTAATGCTCACCCCTATTTCTAGGTTGATAAGGTATTCTGGATTGTCTTCACGCAAAGTGTTTTCACCCCAAAGCCAATGATCGTAGTTTGCCATGAGGCTAAAGTAAGCATTCTGATTAATGATCCAAAAACTTGTAGCGTCAAGACTATGGGGTTATTTGGTATTTGACTGCGGGTCCTGCGATGCGGAATCAGAATCCTCGATGGAGTGGGTCGAATATGTACGTTTGAAATGGGTTTTTATGTCTTATCTTCTACCGATTCATTAAAAATACCCTTTAAATGGTCTTCAACGCAATAAACAAGATAACTAATAGTTAACTAACACTTTGATTTAATAATGTGAGAAGAAAAATAAAAATTGAATGCGTTTTAATTCGCAATAGCCTAACCCCTTTATATTAGGGTTTGCTAGTTCATCCCACCCCTCCCAATAAAATGCAATTAACTCAAATGCTACCCTATACTTGTTTAGTCTCTTACCCTATATAGAAAAGAGTCTTTTATCATTCCGCAACCCTTACCAATATTTTTTTTAATATTTTTTTTTCATTCTACAATATGCCTTAATTGTCCAGAATAGCATATTTTAAAACTATTTCCTGTAAAAGTTGATTTATTATATCATTTTATTTTTTTTATTCAATAAAATTCATTTGTATTGCATTATCGTTTTGTTATAACTGATAGCACTTAGCGAATAACTATTGAAAACTTAAATATTGAAATTATGATTAATGATAAAATAAAATGCGAATTAATTGACCACATAATAGATGCTATTAATGAGGGTCGATGTAATGACCTTTATGTAAGTGATTTACACAATGAAATCTTTAATACCGATTATTATGTCACTTACTATTATGAGGGTAGCCAATGGCTTAAAAACATGGGTTTAGACCCTTTTATGGTCATTGATTATGTCCAAGACTACGAAAAAGATAATTTCGGAGAAACCAACACTAAAGTAGATAGTGTGTCTATTGTTAATATGTTGGTTTACATATTAGGAGAAGAAATTTTAAATAATTCTAAGCATTTGCAACATTTGCAATCTAGTTGGGATGAACGACTAAACGAAGAAAACCTAAATGCTTTATCAAAAGAATTTGAAGAAATGCGTTTGACTTTGTCTTGCATTGATATAATATGTTAATCACTGATATTTTTAAATTATAACGAAAAACTAATGAAATACACTAAAGGATACCATTTGGATTGTTACAAAGATTTGGACATACCAAAAGAATGGGATAACAAATCATGGGGAAATGACTTAGTCGCATCTTTTCTTTACAAGCAATATATGATATGGATTGACTATCCAAAAGACCATAAAGACTATGAGGATAAGAGTTCATTTTTTCAGAAGAAATTCCTAGTTGAGATATGGTATGGGGATGACATGAACAAAGCCACAAAAATGGGGTTTGAATTTCCAATGGAGAATGCATTCACAACCGATTCATTTGATGAATTACTTGAGTGGATGAACTCTCCTATCAAAAAGACCAATGTAAAATTAGATGGATGTGGATATAGTGATTCAGAAGTTGAACAAATAGTAAAAGATTACAAGATTAATAGTAAAAATAAAGTATCAAAAAATGAATGCTTAAATGCTATTAAATATTTCCATGAGATGGGTATGATAGAACAATGTACTAGTGATGAAAAGTACTACATAACTATTTTAATGAAACGAGTTGCAATGGATTTAAATATTGAATTAGAATTTAACGAGGATTAATAAACATAAATAATAGAAATAATGAGATACACTAAAGGAGACCATTTGGGATGTTACAAGGATTTGGATATTCCAAAACAATGGGAAAATTGGTCATGGAAAAATGATACTATGGCAAGTTTTAAGCATAAGAATACACGCATTTGGATTGACTATCCTAACCGAAAAGATAGAGAATATGAAGATTTAGATCTTCGAAGATTTCATGTCGAAATATTTGAGTCTAAGGATTGGAAGTATGCGGATGATGAACCAATAGGTAAAGAGTATAATACCGACTCATTCGAGGATGTAATAAAGTATGTAACCAAAAACATAGCAAAATGAGGTACACTAAAGGAGAACATTTGGAATGTTACAAAGATTTGGACATACCAAGTGAATGGGAGAACGAATCATTTGACCAAAATAATATGGCAAGTTTTCGCTACAAAAAAGTAGTGATTTGGATTGACTATCCTAACATAAAAGATAGAGAAGATGTGAATAAGGATTCTCAAAGATTTACGGTTGATGTTAATGAAGAATATCATACCGATTCATTTGAGGAGGTAGTAGAGTTAGTAGATAAATATATAAAACATAAATAATAGAAATAATGGACAAGTACAGAAAATTAAAGACCAATCCTCCAAGACATGAGGTAAAGGAGAATGCTAGAGAAGTTGTCATCAACATACTTGATGTTATGGGTAACAAAAAGAAGATGACCATTAAAAAAGATGAAAATGGAGATTTCAAGATTTTCTCACATGGAGATGCATTCAGTAATTTTCAAATAAAATTTGATAAGGATGAAATAGAATGGGAAGCTGATGATCAGAATTGGTATGATGTGTTTATGATGATCAATAGTGGAGTGTGTGTAGTCGAAAGCGTAAGAAGTAGATAATAGAAATAATGGAAATAATGAGATACACTAAAGGAGAAAAAATAGAATTCTATAGGGATTTAGATATCCCCAAGGATTGGGTAAATGAAACTATTGAGAACAATCCAATGGCAAGTTTTAAATGGTCCAAATATAGGATTTGGATTAGAATACCTCAAGACCATAAGGATTGGAATAAGGAATATGACACACCAAGGTTTTGGGTAAGTGTATTTGAGGATGAATCACAAATCTGGGAGGAGGATGCAATACAAGTGGAGACTTTTGATTCACTCGAAAAGGTAAAGCTATTTATAACTAAAAATCAAAAATGATGGAATATACAAGCATAGATAATTGGCTATACAAAAATGAAGAACTAATGGATATGTTCGGAGATTGGATGGACAATTTCCTCACCGTAGAACGATTTGCTGAATACTATGAAATCGAAGTAAAACAAGCGGAGGAGGTAATAAACGTAGGTAGAAAGCTATGGGATAAGCGAGCTGCCCAGATTAAGAAAACTAAAATAATAGAAATATGAAAAATAGAGTAATACATACATTCCGCTATAACAACTATAAGCTAGAACATTATAGCGATAACATGACTTTTCAAGATGTCCTAATCTACAACGATAATAAATGTTTTCGATCGCTTAAAGATGATTCAATTATTAATGATTGTGATGGGAATGAGATTTCAGATGATGGGAATTCTGATGTTGGAATTCTTTGTATAGATGACAACTATGACACATGGATTAGTTCGTATTTCGAAGACCTTTCAGATGAGTATTTAAATGCTATGGAAAAGTCTTTAGGGGATGATTATCTCAAATGTTACGACATCCCCAATGATGAGGAATTGTGCCATTTAAGAGGTCAGAAATGGCTTGAGAAGATGGCAATAATATACGGTAATATTCCTCTATATGAAAAATTAAAGGATGTTGATGGTTTCATAGGAATGCTACGAGAAGACTATGTCTCCGAAAATTTTGTACCTAAAAAATAGAAATATGAAAAAGAAGGAAATAGAGATTTCACTTTTTGACTATCAAGGGAATCACATCTATTCGGGTCCTTGTAAGGGACAAACCAAATTAGCATTTGGAATAGAAATAGATGACCACAAATTAATGGGTTTTCGCAAAAGAAAGAATTGGATCTCAAAATACAAAAGTACCATAAGCGATAAGATTGAGAAAGAAACCCCTACCACATTATACATCCGAAAAAGTATAAGACTACCCGATTGGATGGTAAGAAAATTAGTATCACCTGGAGTGTTTGGACAAGATCGAAGTAGAAGATACTAGGCTTAAATAAATCAATTTTTTAACAATTTAAATATAGAATAATATGAGTACTGAATACTATCCGAAAAACGGAAGAATACATATAGAGGACCTATTAACTAGATGTCCTGAGATTATAATTGAATCGCATAATGGAGATGAAGTTATAAAGTTGGGTCGTAATTATATACATTTTTATATAGATGATGACCTTACAATAAGTTGGTTTAAAAGATATGGTGGAAATTATTTTGGGGAATTTGCAAACTTAGTTAACGAAAGACTTGGTGTCGAGTTTATTAGTGAATACGAATGGCACGAGGAAATTCACCAACAATATGAAGCTGATGAAAAAGAGGCTATGGAGAAAGCCTACCCCGAGATGGATAAAGACCGCAAAGAATTTGAGATAACTGAAACCAAAAGGCATCTAGAGGAGGATTACAAAAAGTCACACAAAAAGAGAATGGAAAAAATAGAAAAGGATTGCAAGATAGATCCCACAAGCACTATAGGATTAAAAGACATTGTAAATGAAATTCTGGAGAAGAATAGGAATGTAAATGTCGAAAAGTTAGAACCAAAGAGATTCTACAAAGGTGTGTTTAGACTATTCTCACAACTCCCACTTGAAAACTTTATAGATGCGGATGATGACTCCTTTGACAATGCTATCGTATTATATAAGGAGTTTCTCCAAAGTGAGTTTAATGGAGTTTGGGGTTTTATGTCATTTGATGATGAAGTGTTGGCTATTAATAAATGGCTGGAACATACATACACCTGGACATCTAAGCGAATATCTTCTAATAATGTCCCTTTTTGATTATTAGTGTTATAATATATTATAAAATTTAACAGTAAAGAACATGAAGTTAGTAGATAAGAATACACATGATAAAGTGGAGGAGATGTTAAAAAGCATTCCTGAGACTCAAGATAGCGATACATACCTAACCGCACTCATTTGGTTTAAGGAGTTCCTAAAGTGTGGCTTAGATAGAGAAACAGCCGTAAGGGTATGTAAACTTTTAAAGGATGGTAAACTAAGTCACCCTCAAAGTATACGAAGAACTAGGCAACTCATTCAAAAGAATATCCCAGAATTAAGGGGTAAGACCTATGCAAAGCGACAGAAGAACTCAAATAAGATTCGTAAGGAAATAGTCAAACTATGAAAAGTATATTGATAACAATCGTTGTAGCGACATTATACAATGCGTTACCACAACAAACGGATAGTACTCCCCTAGTCACTGCTAGTGGTGCTTTAATTAATGAACTATGTCCAGAATCCCATAGATGGGTAGCCGTATCCCCTAACCTCCTAAAAAAAGGTTGGGGGTTTGGAGAATGTATTCGAGTGGAGGGAGCTGGGGATATGGATGGCATATGGCAAATCCAAGATGTAATGAATCCAAGATATCGGAACTACATAGATTTTCTTGTCGAGAATGAACGTAAGCTCGGTAAATGGTATAACGTAAAAATCACCTTAATAAATGAAAATTATGAAACGCAGAATTGATGAAAAAACGATTGGACTAGATCTGCTAGTTCATCAAGAATTAAAAATCTTATCCAAGGATCAAGACATTAAAATGAAAGATTTAATAATGAATATTTTAACCAATTACATAACAACCAAAACCAAGGTAAAGTAGAATGAGAATTTGTAAAAATGAAGAATGCCAAAATGTTTTAGAGCGTAGATCTAATAATCAATTTTGTAGTATCAAATGTCGAAAGGCATACCATTATGTTCCAATAATTAAAGCCTGTTCTTTGTCGACTTGTGACAATTATTTTGAAGCCAATAATGGCAACACCAGATACTGCTCAAAGAAGTGCCGAGATACCAAGGAGGTTGTAGTGGTGGAAGAACAGAGTGAGTTAAAAATTTCTCAAAGTTCTAATGTCCAGGACAAGTACAATCACGACTATGGATTTGTCTTTTCTTCAAGGATGGAAGACTGGTTAGTCTCACTTTCAAGGACCAGATCAATGAGGAGGAGGGCTAGAGAAAAGAGAGGAAATAATGACATATTATAGCACTAAAAATAGGAGTAATTTGAGGAGGTTTTGGTGTAACATTTTGTGCTACAAAAATCTTCTACGGATCTTCTACCAATTTTTTTTTTGTCAAAAAAACTGCCTATATTAGCAACAGATAAGGGTTTTTATAGAACAAAAGTTATTCTATACATACCTTGCATAACAGCAGGTTATTATATTATAACAAAAAATAATACCCTTATTTATCAATATTTCAATGATTCGTTATATATATTTGCTGTAATGTAATATATCATAACGATTTATTCTACCAATCTTCTACGACCCGTAGAGAATCCGTAGAAGATTTTTGAGATATTTTATAACTGTTAAATAAATTTTTGTAACTAAAAATAAGGGAAAAATGAAAATTGTTGAAAAAAATAAAATCTCTATATGCTTCTATTTATCGGATGCCTCCACCAATTCAAATCCAAAAAGAGGAGTAGCATATGCTTGTATATCCTTCAAAGGAAAAACAAGAAAATTCTCCTTGGGATTGTATTGTGATGACTCAAAAAAAGATTGGGTAAATGGAAATTTCAAGGGGTCCAAGTACAGAAAAGAGATGTCTAAAATATGGGAAATTGAAGAGGAGATTTTAGGCTACGATCACACCATGTTTAGAAATGTTGATGAGGTAAAGGATCAATATAATGGACTCGATATTCAAAAGTATCCCATGACTGTTTTACAGGCTTTTGATTTTGCAATTGAGAAAAAGAAAATGACTAGTAAAACAAATAAATCTTATACCTCTCACATTAGTATGTGGGAGCGATACCTTTTAGAAAAGCAATTGTCTGATTTTGGGATTCTTAAAACGCATCCAAGAGCATTAAAGACATTAGATGTCGATGATTTTAAAGATTGGTGCTATGAATATACCTATCGTACTCTAGGTAGAGAACTAGCGTACCAAACTATTAAAAGTAGACTTACGACATTCTCAACACTATTTAACTTTTTTGATAAAAAGCATAATGATTTTATGGATAGTATAATTCCCAATCCCTTTAGAGGAGTATTGAGTGAATTAGAAGATAGGGATGTAAAGAAAAAAGCAGGAGCTAAAGCAATTGATTGGAAGTGGATAGAAGTCATAGAGTCTCATAAACATTTAGATTTACACCGTTGGAATCCTAGAATGTCTAAGAGAACTACTTTATATGATGAAAAATACAGATTAATCACATTAATGATGGCTTATTCTGGTTTGACATTTGTTGATTTTGGTAAGCCAAATATCCTAGAAATAAGTGAAACAATAGATGGACCCGCATTAATTGGTAATAGAAAAAAATCAAAAGTACAATATACAATCCCAGTTACTCCTCAGTTAAGAAATGTCATAGACCAATTAAAAGGTAATATGCCCTGGAAACCCTTTATTGATGGTAATTATAAATATACTGATGAAAAATTGTATGACAATTCATATTTTAGGTTTCGTAAGTACCTAATAGCTCTATCCAAAGAACTAAATTTTAAGGATGATGAGGGGATTTTTAGAGCACATAGATTTAGACATACTTTTGCTATGAGAATGCTTAATCACTATAAAACACCTCTTTTCGCAGTAGCTAAAATGCTTGGAGATGATGAGGTAACCGTTATAAAAAATTATGCTGATTATACCGTTTCCACAACCTTGTCAGCTGCATTTTCAGCCATAAACTCCAAACAATCAGAGGATACTCAATTGAGAAAAAGTAATTAAAATAAGTAAAGTAACTTGACTTATTGTAACAAAGAGTATACATTTACCCAAGAATAGTAAGATATAATAAAGTAATATTGACAAAATATAACAATGAAAGTTGAAAAATCTATTGACAAAAAGGCTAGTATTCCATTAAAAAATGATGATCCCAGTATCTTAAAAGCGTTTGATAAATATAAGAATCACAAAATTGGAAGGTTTGATAAGGATGGTTATCGTGAATTTGATGCCAACATAAGATTTATTGAAGTAATCAAAGCCTTGGATTCTAAGGAAAGCCTAGTGGCACATGAACTAGGAGTTTCTGTTTCTGTTGTTTCTGGTATAACCTCACTTGATAGGACAACCGATATTAATCTTGCGTTTATTGGTAAGCTGAGAGACAAAATGCCATTCCTTAACCTTAAATACATTGAACTCAATACCAAGGTTGGACATGGAAATCCAAAAATGTTTTCTCGTAAGCTAACCGAGGAAGAAACGAATACTTGGAGAAAGAAAGCAAGTAGTGCCACCAAGATTTCCACCAGTGTACTCATGCCCGCTTGTGATAGATTTGAGCAAGTGCGTAAATCAGCGATGGAGACTCAAGTAGATTTTGCCAATAAATTAGGAGTTGTTAGAGCGACTGTGGTAGCCATTGCTGGTAGGAGACAAAATCCTACTCTAAATCAAATCATAGCCTTGAGTGAAAGGTATGGTGTGAGTATCAATTGGATTGTCACGGGTAAGGGAGAAATGTATGGAGATGGGGATAATGGAAGTTCTGGAGCCGCACTATCCGATGCCATGAAGAAAATAAGAACGCTAGAGGAAACCGTAGCAAGACAAAACAAGATTATTGACAAGCTCACTGGATAGTTTTTAGGTACATAGTAGATTTTTAAAATAACCTCATGTCAATGGGGTTTTTTTTATCTTTACAGAGTGTTAGAAGGACTTATTAGGTAGAGATGAAGAAGGATGTATATAGAATAAAAAAGGTTCTAGTTTCCAATGAAATGGTACTCTCTTGA
>Ga0233432_10004630_pt1 | contig 12141 bp, 9 predicted proteins | sample SI_122_August201_6_FD_179870 | JGI IMG/M metagenome (GOLD analysis project Ga0233432, IMG submission 179870) | Seawater microbial communities from Saanich Inlet, British Columbia, Canada - SI_122_August2016_10_MG | ecosystem: Environmental > Aquatic > Marine > Inlet | place: Canada: British...
CGAAAAAGTCTCGGTATTTGTTGAAAAAAATCGCCGTTTCCGATTGCCATCAGCCGATGTACCCATCGTGATGATCGGCCCGGGCACGGGCGTTGCGCCGTTTCGTGCGTTCGTCGAAGAGCGGGTCGAGAAGAATGCGAGTGGTGATAACTGGCTGTTTTTCGGTGATCGAAATATTGGCAGCGACTTTCTCTATCAACTGGAATGGCAACGACACCTCAAGCAAGGAAACATAAAGCGGTTAGACGTCGCTTTTTCGCGCGACCAACGTAAGAAAATCTATGTCCAGGATCGAATTCGTGAAAGCGGTGCGGAACTGCATCGTTGGATAGAGCGTGGAGCTGCGATCTATGTCTGTGGAGACGCGAAGCAGATGGCGCCCGATGTGCACGATGCATTGATCGAAGTGTTGGAAACCTATGGTGAGTTGGATAATCAGGCGGCCGAACAGAAGCTGAAAGAACTACGGACTGCAGGGCGTTACCAAAGAGATATCTACTGAATGAGTGGCAACGAACTAACAGAAGTCGAAATCATCAAGGCAGCCAGTCGGCATTTACGCGGCTCGATTGCTGAAGGTTTGGTTGACCCATTGACCGGCGCGATATCTCCGCCCGATACGCAATTATCGAAATTCCATGGCATTTACCAACAGGATGATCGTGATATTCGAAGTGAGCGAACACGACAAAAGCTTGAGCCGGCCTACAGTTTCATGATCCGCGCCCGAATCCCAGGAGGCCTTCTTACGAGCGCGCAGTGGCTTGGTGTGGATCGCATCGCCACAGATTATGCGAACCAGACCGTACGTCTGACAACTCGACAAGCAATTCAGTATCACGGGGTTATTAAGCGCGATCTTAAGCAAACCGTTGCAGACATAAATCACGCAACACTGGACACAATTGCTGCTTGCGGCGATGTGAACCGGAACGTCATGTCGCCGCCATTACCGGCACTGTCCGCGGTTCATAGGCAAGTACAACGCTATGCAGAGTCGCTGTCGGAGCACCTGATGCCCAAGAGCCGCGCCTACCATGAAATTTGGTTGGACAGTAAGAAGGTGGAGTCATCGAAAGACGAGGTCGAACCAATTTACGGGGATACCTATTTGCCGCGAAAATTCAAAGCGGCCTTCGTAGTGCCACCACAAAACGACGTGGATGTTTATGCACAGGACCTCGGATTCATTACGATCGTTGAGGATAGTGTCGTCGTTGGTTTTAACGTTAGCGTTGGTGGCGGTATGGGGATGACGCATGGAGAAACGAACACTTACCCACGTCTGGGTGATGTGCTTGGATTTATAACGCCGAAAGATATCCTCGCAGTTGCTGAAGCTATAGTTACCACGCAACGCGACTATGGCGATCGGACAAATCGCAAACACGCCCGACTCAAGTACACGATCGATGATCGTGGAGTGGAGTGGTTTCGTGGTGAAGTTGAGCGGCGCTCTGCAGTCAAATTCGAGGAGGCGAGAAAATTCGCTTTCGTCGCAAATGGAGACGTCTACGGCTGGCACAGGGATGATGTTGGTGCTTGGCACTATGGCTTATTCGTCGAGAACGGACGAATAGTTGACGTTGGCGAACGGCGTCTTCTCAGCGGGCTGCGCAAGATAGCTGAGCGATACAATACTGAATTTCGGCTAACGCCTAATCAAAACCTGATCATCAGCAAAGTAGATGAAGCAGAAAAAGCAGGAATTGCTGAGATACTGTCGGAATTTGGCATTCAAAACAGTCAGCGTGCGACCCCGCTACGCCTCAATTCAATGGCTTGTGTAGCATTCCCCACGTGCGGGTTGGCTATGGCAGAAAGTGAGCGCTATCTGCCCACACTAATTGACAAACTGGACGCAGGTTTGAAGCAGTATGGACTGACTGATAAGCCGATTACTATTCGCATGACTGGCTGCGCTAACGGCTGCGCTAGACCATATATCGCGGAAATTGCCCTGGTGGGAAAAGGGCCGGGCCGATATAAGGTATTTCTGGGTGCGGGATTCGCTGGCGAGCGTCTGGGCGCACCGTATCTTGAAAATGCGAACGAGGCAGAGGTACTGGAGGCATTAGATCCATTATTCGCTCGTTTCGCGGCAGAGCGAAACGATGCTGAGCACTTTGGTGATTTCCTGGTACGCGCTGGTATCGTTCGAGAAGTAACCGCGGGGAGACATATTCATGACAACTGAAGAACGAGCCACTCTGGCGTTGAGAGCCTTGCCTGGCCACCACATCGTGAGCTCCAGTTTTGGCGCTCAATCGGCAGTAATGCCAACGAATAATAGTTAAGGAAATATCATTGCCACAGAGCAATCAATATGGCCAGGTGAGTTGGCTTCATGCAATCGACGTCAATGATGAAGGTAATATTTTCCTCTCCGGCATTGTTGGCAATCATATTCAGAAATGGAAATTAGGTAGGTCCGAGGTAAAATAAGAACGTGGAGAGAACTAATAATAGACTCTAACTTTTCCGTCTGAGTCTTGTATTTCCACTACTTTCTTTTCCTGGCTGTTGCCTCGATTTCAATGAGCGATTCATCCATTGGTAGTTGAGTCACAATGGTTCATCACAGCCGCCGCGTAGGGGCAGTTCCGATGCATCGAATAAAACGTCGATATCCTCCTGCGACGTCGCGCGTCGAATGTCGTCGAGCTGCTGAGATGATACATGTGGTGCGACCAGCTGCAGGAATTCGAACATATAGCGACGCAGGACAGCGTTCTTCCGATAGCCAATCCAGGTTGTGCTGCGAGGGAACAGACCCTCGGCATCAATAACCTGAAGGCCTTCTTTATCAGCACAGTCGGCCGCCATACTGGCGACTATTCCAACACCCATCCCCATGCGAACATATGTCTTGATGACATCTGCATCGCGGGCCGTGAATACCACATCGGGCTTCAGTCCTTCGTCAGCGAACGCGCGTTTGAGGGACGACTCGCCACCGAAGCTAAATACATACGTGACTAGCGGAACCTCGGCAAGATCTTGCAATGTTATCTTGCGGTCAAGCTTCGTAAGTGCGTGACCTTTTGGCACAACAATGGATCGGTCCCAGCGATAGCTCGGCACCAACAGCAGATTTTCGAACAGGTCGTTTGATCCAGTCGCAACAGCAAAGTCGATATCGTTCGCCGCGACCATGTCTGCGATTTGTTCCGACGTGCCCTGGTGTAAGTTCAAACTCACCTTGGGAAAACGCTTGCGAAATTCGGTGACTATCTGGGGCAGCACATAGCGGGCTTGAGTATGGGTGGTCGCGATCGACAGCGAGCCTTCCGCTTCTTGATAATAGTCCGACGCGAGACTGCGGATATTATCAACCTCGCGCATGATGATGCGGGCGCGGTCAATAACTTGAAGGCCGCCTACTGTGATGTCGCCGAGGCTCTTGCCTTTACGAGCGAACAACTGCATACCGAGCTCTTCTTCAAGCAGCTTGAGTTGCTTACTGACACCAGGTTGGCTGGTGTACATTCGCTCCGCGGCAGCGGTGATGTTCAAGCCGTTATCGACAATAGCGAGCAAGTATTTAAGTTGTTGCAGTTTCATACGTACCTTTCTCAGTCGTTCTTTGTGTAACCAGCATTAATCCGTTCAACTTCAAATCCTGAGTCGGACATGGTGGATTCATATAACTATATGCTATATAGGCAGAAACAGCCCGTCTTTTGGACTATCCATGCTCCGGATATAGTGACTGACCGTCATTTGCGGATAACCCAGTGGACTATTTTCCTGCCTTTCTTGATATTCGAAATCGCCCTTGCCTGATCGTAGGCGGTGGTGATATCGCCCTTCGGAAAGCGCGATTACTCAGTAAGGCCAGTGCTACCCTTACGATTATAGCGCCAAATATCAGTGGACCGCTGTCTGACCTTGCAGTCGAAAAAGGCCACCGACTGGCCAAGCGCAAGTTTCGATCGTCTGATGTTCTTGGTAATTGGCTGGTCGTTAGCGCTACCGGAAATGCCGCAGTTGAGGCGTCTGTGTTCAAGAGCGCGTGCAGCGCTGGTATCTTTTGTAACGGCGTGGATAGCGTGGCCAATTGCAGTTACATCACGCCGGCAATTGTCGATCGCAGTCCAGTCATCGTTGCTATAAGTTCGGGCGGTGCGGCGCCAGTGCTTGTGCGAAAACTACGTGGTCAAATTGAAACGATGCTGCCAAACGGAATTTCGCGGCTCGCCGCATTGGCGCGAGACTGGCGCGGACGAGTCGGCAAACACCTGGGTGATGTTCTTGCCCGACGACGCTTCTGGGAAGCGGTATTTGAGGGCCCATCAGCCCAGCTGGCTATAGCGGGTGATATCACCGCCGCTGAAATCGCGATGTCAGCGTTACTTGAAGATTCAAGCGTCCAACAGGATGGTGAAGCCTGGCTCGTCGGTGCCGGCCCTGGAGATCCTGGCCTCTTAACCTTGCGCGCACTACAGATTATGCAAACGGCCGATGTGATTGTTCACGATAGGCTGGTTTCAGGCCAAGTGCTGGACTTGGCCAGACGCGACGCGGATCTGATTTCGGTTGGTAAATCCCCGGGCTGCACTGCTAATTCTCAAGAACAGATCAATGCTCTATTGGTGGAGCTGGTTAGTTCTGGAAAAAGGGTTTGCCGTTTAAAGGGTGGTGACCCTTTTATTTTTGGTCGAGGGGGCGAAGAGATCGCGGCACTATCAAAAGAAAATTTGAAATGCCAGGTTGTTCCAGGGATTACTGCTGCGGCTGGTTGTGCAGCGTCCGCGGGTATTCCTTTGACGCATCGTAACGTGTCTCAGTCCGTCGCTTTTGTAACCGCACATGGCAAAGACTCGATCGATAATCTCGATTGGGCATCTCTCGCCCGAGATAAACAGACGCTCGCTTTCTATATGTCCGTCAAACGTCTGTCAGACCTCATGAATAATCTGATCGAAAACGGTCGTTCTGCGGCTACCCCTGTGGCCTTCATCGAAAAGGGTGCTACGCCCGAGCAGCGGGTTATCCGTGGAACACTGGGGCAGTTGACGCTCCTGGCCGAGGCACATCGGATTGTGGCTCCCGCCATACTCATTGTTGGTGAAGTCGCTGCGTATGGAATTGCAGAGGTGGGGGATGACCGATACATGCCCGTAAAATATACTAACCCTGACTACATGATCACTCAAAAAGGCTAAGAAAATGATCTACAACAGCATTTTGGAAACAATTGGAAACACACCTATTGTACGCCTCAATCGGATGGGTCCAGACCACGTCGACATGTATGTGAAGGTTGAGTCATTTAACCCATTGGCATCGGTCAAGGATCGCCTAGCGTTCGCAATCATAAATGATGCCGAAAGGCGCGGTACCTTAAAGCCGGGCCAAACGGTGGTCGAAGCAACATCCGGAAATACTGGCATCGCACTTGCAATGGTCTGCGCCGTTAAGGGACACCAGTTTGTTGCGACGATGTCGGATTCATTCTCTGTCGAACGACGCAAAATCATGCGTGGCATGGGTGCAAAGGTCATTCTCACACCAGCGGCGGAGCGCGGTACGGGAATGGTAAGAAAAGCAGAAGAACTTGCCAAAAAACATGGCTGGTTTCTTGCCCGCCAGTTCGAAAACGAAGCAAATCCGGAGTACCACCGACAGACCACCGCTCCCGAAATATTACGAGACTTTGCGGGTGGGCGACTCGACTATTGGGTGACCGGCTACGGAACCGGCGGCACGATGACCGGTGCCGGTGAGGTTCTGAAAGCGGCCCGCCCGGACATCGAAATAGTGGCAGTCGAACCAGAGGCTGCGTCGCTACTCTCCGGCGCTGATTGGGCGCCGCACAAAATCCAGGGCTGGACGCCGGACTTCATTCCGAAGGTTTTGAATCGGGAAATTTATGATGATCTTTTAACTGTAACGGATGAGCGCGCAATCGAAGTTTCGCGTGAGTTGGCGGCCCGAGAAGGCATTTTCACCGGGATTTCGTCGGGGGCAACTTTAGCCGCCGCTTTAGCTACAGCAGAGAAGGCTCCGAAGGGATCCGTGATTCTGGCGATGCTGCCGGATACCGGTGAGCGTTATTTGAGTACGCCATTGTTCGAAGGCGTTAATGAAGGCTCAGATAATGACTGGCTGGAAAGTTTGTGATCCAGCGCATCAAAGATGCACGTAAATTTCTGATTTAAAATAAGAAGGTACTTGTCGATCATTAGGTGATACTGCGAGAGATACGCGGTGATCGTAACAGTGTCGGTGCGGGACTCGGTTGGTTAGACTGTGAGCATGGGGACGGATACAGTACCAAATATTAGTAACTTGCCGGAGGTGCTGCAGCCAGCAGTGTCACTTTGGTTCGAAAAGTTTGCCGAGCATGACATCGTTCTCCCGGATGAGATTGTCGCTTCGGTTTCTCGATTGGTCGCCTGTAGCGAGTTCGCCGCCAAAGTAGTGCTGCGCGAAGCGCAGTGGTTCGCGAATAACGTGGCGTCATTTTCGAGGCCTGCTATTGATGTAGGGCTAGATAATTTCGTTCTGAACATCGCATCAAGCGATGCGGACGCCGCAGTGGTCAAATCAGAATTGCGGCGATATCGAAACCGCTCCCTGCTGCGAATTTTATGGCGGGAAATTCAGGGTCAGGCGGATCTGGACGAAACGTTACAACAACTGTCGCTGCTGGCAGATCGGCTTCTCGATGCTGCGATGCGCTACGCAGAAAAACAACTAATGCCAAGATTCGGCCGCGTTCGAAGCGCTACCGGTGAGATCGTGCCGATGGTCGTTCTCGGCATGGGTAAGCTCGGTGGGCGCGAGCTGAATTTCTCATCCGATATTGATATCATATTTTGCTTCACTGAGGACGGTCAGACTGACGGCGCACGGATGCAGAGCGCGCAGGAATACTTCACGCGACTATCACGTCAGGTCATCGCACTACTAGACGAAGTCACTGTCGATGGCTTCGTATTTCGAGTTGATACTAGATTGCGGCCTTTCGGAGATAGCGGGCCACCGGTTGTGAGTTTCGCCGCACTCGAGTCTTATCTGCTTAAGCATGGCCGCGATTGGGAGCGCTATGCCTACGTGAAAGCGAGAGTCGTTGGTACACAGCCGCCAGAGAAGATTGCCGCCGAACTCAACGACAATATGATCAGGCCCTTCGTGTACAGGCGTTATCTGGACTATGGCGTATTCGAATTTGTGCGAGAGATGCAGGACATGATTACCGCCGAGGTTCGACGGCGTGAGCTCCAGGACAACGTCAAGCTGGGTCCGGGTGGTATTCGCGAAGCGGAATTCATAGTGCAGGCCTTGCAACTCGTTCGAGGCGGTAGTGAGCCGCAGTTGCAGGGCTGCGAATTTCAGAAAGTGTTGCCATTGCTGGTGAGCGAGCGAGGCATCAGCCAGCCAGACGCCGACGAAATCCTCAATTCGTACAGGTACCTACGTCGACTCGAGAACTTCATTCAGGCGATTCGTGATGAGCAAGCGCATGAGTTACCAGCCAACGATATAGATCGAGCAAGATTATGCCTAGCGACACGTTCGGAATCCTGGGATGCGCTCATTGTCGAGCTTGACCGACATCGTCATGCGATATCAGCGCAGTTTAACGCCGTCGCATTTCGTGGCCGTAGTGACGAGAATCCAAAATGGCAAGTCTTCGGACGACTCTGGAATACGAGCGCGTCGGCAAGTGACTGGAGTAAAGCACTAGACTCCAAATTTGCGGACGAACTGGCAACTGGGATCGTCGCGTTTGCATCATCATCAGCAGTGCAACAAGTCGACTCAGTATCAGGTGGACGATTACAGCGCTTCCTTCCCATTCTGATTGAGCGAATCTTGGAGTCAAAGCGCCCGATTGTAGCGTTGTCACGAACACTGGCAGTCACCGAGAATATCCTACGTCGCAGTGCCTATCTCGCGCTATTGAATGAAAATCAAAATGCGTTGTCACGACTGGTAGACCTTTGTGCCCGAAGCCAGTATGTCGCTGGACAAATTGCGCGCTACCCAGTTCTGCTTGATGAGTTGCTGGATCCGAGAATCCATTCCTCCAGTGTAAGTAAGGTGGATTTATCACTCGAGCTTCAGCAGCGGCTTGGCGGCGCGGGTAACACCGACAGTGAGGCCGAAATGCAGACTATCGCTCAGTTCCAGCGAGCGGTGATGTTTCGCATCGCTGTTGCCGACTTTAATGGCAAGCTGCCCATTATGAAGGTCAGTGATGCGCTGACCTGGCTTGCCGAGGTGGTGCTGGACGAAGCTCTGCGCGTTGCATGGAATGACCTAATCGAGCGTCATGGGACGCCACACTATGTCGTGGACGGCACCCGTCGTACCGCGGGTTTCGGTATTGCGGGTTACGGGAAATTGGGTGGCCTCGAACTGTCTTACGGTTCCGACCTCGATATCATTTTCCTGCACGACTCGAAAGGTGAGCAACAAACGACGGACGGAGATAAGCCACTTAACAATATGATGTTTTTCGGAAGACTCGTGCGTCGCCTGGTGCACTTCCTGACGACTCAAACTGGCTCAGGCGAACTTTATGAAATTGATACTCGATTAAGGCCAGATGGACGTTCAGGCTTTCTTGTGAGCAGTACAGATGCGTTTGAGCGCTATCAGGAGGATAACGCCTGGACTTGGGAACATCAGGCACTTCTGCGAGCTCGTGCCGTGGCCGGCAGCGACAAAATCGCAGACGAGTTCGAGCGCATTCGCCGAGAAACACTGTCTGACAGAGTGCGCCGGGACCAGCTCCGAGATGACGTGATCATGATGCGAAAACGAATGCGTAAAGAGCTCGATTGCAGCGACGAAAAGGTGTTCGATTTGAAAAACGGAGGCGGCGGCCTAGGCGACATTGAGTTCTTGGTTCAATACCTGGTACTTAAGGAGGTACGCTCGCATCCGGAGGTTATTACTTATTCTGACAACATTCGCCAGCTGGATGCGTTGATCGCAGCAAAGATTCTCGCGGAGGACATAGGTGAGCGTTTGCAAGATATTTACAGAGACTACAGATTGTACCTCCACTATCTTGTCCTTGATGGGCAAAAGCCGCAGTGCGATGTCGGGCGCTTCACTAAAGAGCGCAATTTCGTCAAGTCGATCTGGAAGCAACGGCTGGGTTAAAGCGCATTGTCGTGGCCGCGAACCAATTCAATGCTTTATAATTAGGACTTCAACCAACGAGATGACTGAGAGCGCTGTGGCGGTAAGAATAGGCACGATTGATCAGAAACTGATTCCGGCGAATGCCCAGAATAAATATGGAGTGCGAGCGAGGGAATTGCCTTTGAGCTGTCCGATGCCCGGTATGTATTTGTGGAATTCACATCCCAAGGTCTACCTGCCGATTGAGGCGACCGGTGAAGCGAAGTGTCCATACTGCGGCGCGCTATACGAAATTCTGAGCGACGACGAATAGGCTATTTGTGTATGTCATAACCGGCGACGCCGGACTCCAGATCGAAAAACGCATCGATCTTTCCCATGACTTCTTTAGCAGTGATAAGTGCCATCGCATCCGGATGACGAATTCGTTGCCCCCAATGTAGCTGCTCGACGGGTTTCCCCAAGTACTTTTGTGCAGCATCAGGATAGCGATTGACGGTAAGTTCACGCGAGGTAAACGGTCCGGTGCGCTCAGGATTGGACGTGGCATATAAGCCGAGCACGGGAGTGCTGAAGGCCGTCGCCATGTGCGCTGGACCCGAATCCGGGCAAATTAACAAATCCGCAGCTGCAATCAGTGCGGCAAGCTGCTTGAGCGATGTCTTGTCGACCAAATTCTCAGCCATAGCATTTTTCGAAAGTGCTGCTCCATACTCGATCTCGAGGTCACTTGTTCCACCGGTCAATATTACTCGGCATTTTTTCCTGTTGAGATGCTCAATCGTTTTCGCGTAGTTTTCGACACTCCAGTTTCGAAAGTTTCTACTTCGATTGCTGCTGCAAGGACTAATGACGACAAGCGGCTTATTGGGGCTCTGAAAGTTGGTGGAAAATTCCCGCTCATCATTACCAAGTGGTATGTCCCAGCGGATTGGCTTAGGTGTGGCCCCAATGGTAGATGCAAATGACATCATGGCTTCCAACACATGTTCACCATGAGTGGCTTCAATGCGACGACTTGTAAACAGCCATTGAAAGTCTTTTGCGCGCTTACGATCAAACCCGAGGCGAATTGGCGTTCGAATAATCGGGTAGAGGAAATTAACACGCATCGATGAATGCATACACAGCGCAATATCGAAGGTTTCTCCACCCAGTTTATTGCGAACGTCCTTATATGCCCCCCACCCCTTGGATTTATCGAAGATGATAAACTCGATATCCGGGATATTCGCCATGAGTTGAGCTTCTGTCTTACCGATAATCCATGTGATACTTGCGCTTGGCCAGTTATCCTGAATACGGCGCACAACGGCCAGTGCATGACACGTATCACCGATCGCGGAAAGGCGAATGACACATATTTTTTCTGGCTGCGTTTTTAGAATCAAATCCGACAATAGAGAAGGACGGACCCGTTGACCGAAACCGTCGAGAGAACCAAGAACGGCGCTATCCTATACGATAAGGCGATTATCAACCAGATCTCGGCCGAACGATTTACAGCTGGCGGCTGGCCGCACTCTGAAGTATTGACCGGATCGCTGCGTTCCGGCGGCCGTGGTAATACGATGTTCGTCGGCAATATTCCTCGCCAGTTCGTGCTGCGGCATTACAGGCGTGGTGGCTTGCTCGGCAAAATCGTTCGCGATTCCTACGTTTTTGCAGGTGAAGATCTGACGCGCTCATTTAAGGAATGGCGCTTGTTGGACAAGCTGGCGACGAACAACATGAATGTTCCGCGCCCAGCGGCGGCGAGATTCTACCGTCGCGGCACTTTCTACACGGCAGACCTCATCACAGTTCGCATACCCGACGTCATTCCGCTATCGCAATACATAGCGAAAAAGGATCGCGGCGAAGCGTTTTGGCGGTCGGTCGGTCAGGCAATTTGGAAGTTCCATGAGGCTGGTGTTTATCATGCAGATATGAATGCCTACAACGTACAGGTCGACAAAGACGGGGATATTTGGATGCTCGACTTTGATAAGGGTTCGTTGAAATCACCAGGGCCCTGGCAGCAAGAAACCCTCGGTCGCCTGCATCGGTCGCTGGTGAAAGTACTCGGACTGGACCCCAAACTGCATTTCTATGCAGCGAACTGGGAGGAGTTGCTGGAAGGCTACTTCGACGCGTCGAAATCTGCGTAGTAGTCCGGGTAGTCGTCAGGTAGGTCCTTGAATTTACGGTGAACCCAAAAGTATTGCTCCGGACATGTGCGTATATGCTCTTCGAGAATACTGACATACCGGCGTGTATCGGCCACAGGGTCATCACTAGGGAAGTTCTCGAGTGGCGCCAGCAATGTGATCTCATAAGTGCCATCTGGCAATCGCCGAGAAAAAAATGGAATCGCAATCGCCTTACCTAGCCGAGTCAATGTCGATGTGGCCGTTGTGTGCATGGACGGCACGCCAAAGAAATCGATGATTTCCGCGCCCTTTCGATTGTAGCTCTGGTCTGGCGCGTACCACACCGTTCGGCCAGCGCGCAGATTACGAACCATTTTCTTGATGTCGCGTTTCTCGATCGTATTGGTGACCGAACGCTCGCGACCGCTGCGTTGAATTTCTGTAATGAAGTCACTCCGGTTCCTCCGATAAACGCCGTCGAACGGTAGGCTGATGGCGAGAACGCGACCGCTCACTTCCAAAGTGGTGAAATGGGCGGCCAGAAGAATAGCGCCACGACCATCCTCCTTGGCTTTTCTCAGGTGCTCGATTCCTTTGATGACTGTAATCGACTGGAGATGTTTATCACTAGCCCATCGGCCAAGACCCATTTCGACGAGCATCATGCCCAGTGCTTTGAAATGCTCAACGACCAGAGCATGACGCTCTTGAGGGCTCATCTTGGGAAAACAAAGTTCAATATTGCGTTGGACGATGTGACGCCGCGAACTGCTAACACAATACGCCAGCCGGCCTAGTATCCGCCCCATTGCAAGAACGGCCCGGTGTGGCAGTAGGCAGATAAGCCGTAGCACTCCCATAGCAAACCATATTGGCCAGTATTTCGGAGCTCGATAGCTACTAA
>Ga0233432_10004634_pt1 | contig 12135 bp, 7 predicted proteins | sample SI_122_August201_6_FD_179870 | JGI IMG/M metagenome (GOLD analysis project Ga0233432, IMG submission 179870) | Seawater microbial communities from Saanich Inlet, British Columbia, Canada - SI_122_August2016_10_MG | ecosystem: Environmental > Aquatic > Marine > Inlet | place: Canada: British...
CGATGTGTGAATGTTAGGTTGGATCATGAAATCTGGAACTCGAAGACTGTAGTCTAATTCAACAGAATGCGTCTCAGAAAGGAAGAAAACCGCTGAGTCGCTGAGACTCGGAGAAAAGTATTCAAGGTTTCTCGGATCAGTCGCTCTGCCTCCGTTTTCGATTCCAGCAATTTTCAGTAGAATGAACTGGAACGATTCTTTGCTAATTCCCCATCATAATACTGATGCGACGATCATATAATATTCCTTACCTCAGAGTGAAAATGAAACATCTTTCATTGTTAATGATTATCTTTTCGAACGTCGTCTACGCAGATGATGTCCAGTTCAATCGGGATGTTCGACCGATCTTGTCGGACAAATGCTTTGCATGTCACGGACCTGATGAGAAAACTCGCGAAGCGGAACTGCGTCTCGATGAACAGGCGAGTGCTTTCGCCGATAGGGATGGCTCACAAGTCATCGTTGTAGGAGAGCCTGCTGCAAGCAGTTTGATTGCCCGCATCACGTCGACTGACGAATCCGACAGAATGCCGCCACCGGAGCATGGGAAAGCATTAACCGCGGATGAAATTAAAATCTTGCAAGACTGGATTCAGCAGGGAGCGAAGTATCAGGAACACTGGTCTTACATTCCTCTTTCACGTCCTGAAGTTCCTGTCGTCGCGAAAACAGAAGTGAGTCCCATTGACAGTTTTATTCGTCGAAAACAACTTGAAGCGAACGTCTCGATGAATGATCCGGCTGATCGCAGAACGTTGCTAAGAAGAATCTCATTCGATCTGACCGGGTTGCCGCCGACTTATAAAGAAGTGTTGGCATTCGAAAAAGATGACTCGAATGATGCTTACGAAAAAATGGTTGACCGTCTTCTGCAGTCGCCGCATTTCGGGGAGCGAATGGCGATCTACTGGCTCGATCTCGTGCGCTACGCCGACACGCTAGGGTATCATGGCGACCAAGTGCGCAGCGTCTCACCTTATCGCGATTACGTGATCGACGCATTTAACAGTAATAAGCCTTTCAACGAATTTACGACTGAACAGCTCGCTGGGGATTTACTTCCAAATGCTTCACTGACTCAGAAAGTTGCGTCGACTTACAATCGGTTGAATCGAGCTTCCGCTGAAGGGGGACTTCAACCCAAGGAATATCTAGCAAAGTATACAGCAGATCGGGTTCGTACAGCGGGCGCCGTTTGGCTTGGCTCGACGATTGGTTGTGCTGAATGCCATGACCATAAGTTTGATCCCTTCTCCGCCAAGGACTTTTACAGTTTCGGTGCATTCTTTGCGGACATCAAAGAGCAAGGCATCGTCAATGGTGCAAATTACATCGAGCAACTTCCTGTTCCGACTGGTGACCAGCAAACTCAACTTGCAAAAATTGACGAGCAACTTAAACAGACTGAGTCCAACTTTAATCGACAATCCCCTGAACTTGACGCCGCATACGATGAGTGGGAAACCGCTGCGGTGTTGGCTGGTGATCGCTGGAAAGAACACAACGCGACAGATTTGAAGTCTCAACATGGCACGACTCTGACATCTTCCGAAACTGGTGTCGTGGTCGCCTCGGGACAGAATCCAGATAAAGAGGTTTTGGAACTTGAATTCGCGACTGACCTCGCGACCATCGGTGCTCTTAGAATCGATGTTTTAGCGGATGATAGTCTGCCAGCCAGGGGACCGGGGAGAGCTGCGAATGGAAACTTTGTAGTGAACGAAGTTGAAGTTTCGTATGGAGAGCAAAAAATTGAGTGGGCAAAGAGTTACGGCTCCCATGCCCAAAATGGATTTCCTCCAGAAAACTTAGCTCAGAACGCTACAGGCTGGGCGATTCTTCCCAAGGCAGGGCAGGATCACTACTTAATACTCGAGGCGAAACAGGTTCTGGCTTTATCTCCCGGAATAGAAAGCGAAAAAGCTGCGAAGTTTAAAGTCACTATCAAACAGAATCATGGTAGTACTCACACCTTGGGACGTTTCAAAATTTCAGCTTCGCCGGAATCGGCGGTCGTAGAAGGATCGGTGATTCCGTCAGCGGAAGTGGCTGAGATTTTGAAGATTCCAACCGAGAATAGAAACGATGAACAACGTAGCAAATTGAATTCAGACTTTAGAAATCAGACTCCGCTGTTAAAGCAAGAACGTGACCAACTCGCCCAACTTCGTACCGCAAAGAAACAAATCGAAGGCGCGATTGTGACAACCTTAGTAACTGTCGCAGCACCTCCGCGTGAAATGCGTGTCCTGCCGCGAGGTGATTGGATGAGTACCGCCGGAGACATTGTGACTCCTGCGGTTCCAGAGTTTCTTTCAAGTTCGGAGCATGAACAAGCTGAACCGTTAAATCGTGTCGATCTGGCAAAGTGGTTGACTTCCGCCGAGAATCCACTTGTAGCACGCACGTTTGTGAATCGCTTATGGATGTTGTATTTCGGTCATGGAATTTCTCGATCCGTTGACGACTTAGGTTCTCAAGGAGATTGGCCAACTCATCCGGGACTGCTCGACTGGTTGGCAATCGAATTCATCGACTCCGGTTGGGACGTCAAGCATCTCATCAAACTAATCGTGATGTCGGAGACATACCAACAGTCATCAATTGTCTCACCTGAAATGCGATCAACAGACCCCTTCAATAAACTCTTCGCACGACAAACGAAACAACGCCTCGATGCAGAAATGATCCGTGACAATGCACTGTTCGTCAGTGGGTTGCTTGTCGACAAAGTCGGTGGTCCAAGTTCCAAGCCATATCAGCCGGCAGGTTACTGGGCTCAGCTCAATTTTCCGAAAAGAACTTATCAACATGACCAGAATGATGATCAATACCGTCGAGGTCTCTATACACATTGGCAACGGACGTTCCTGCACCCAAGTCTACTGGCATTCGATGCTCCAGCACGAGAAGAATGTACAGCGAAGCGCGAGAAATCAAACACTCCTTTGCAAGCTCTTGTTTTATTGAATGATCCAACCTATGTCGAATCTGCACGCGTCTTCGCAGCGGAGATTGTTCAGCAGGCAGAAACTTTTGAAGAGCGATTAAACTTCGCTTACGGGAAGTGTCTCAGCAGAGTCCCGACTCAAGCAGAAATGGAAACATTACGAACTCTGTACCAGTCTGATTACGAAAAATTCTCGCATGAGGATTCGAAGGATTTATCATTCCTAAAGACAGGTCTCGCACCCGCAGAGAAGGTAGAGAATCAATCCGAAATTGCAGCCTGGACAAGTCTGACACGCGTCTTGCTCAACCTGCATGAAACAATTACGCGATATTAATAATAAGGTGATATTCACCACGGAGGCACGGAGGAAAGCTATAGATCGAACCTCGGAATTCACCAGGGAAGACGTAAGTGAAATTTTAGTGACGAAGAGCTAAATTTCGGAATTGAATTAGGTGCTTATCTTTTCTTTCTCCGTGTCCTCTGTGCCTCCGTGGTTTTTATCTTTACAAAGCACATTCAAACAACAGCAATTGCCATTTCTATTGAAGTTGCTCCTCAGAAAATACAGTTCATCGCCCAATCCAGAAGCAGATTCATGAAAATCCACAACACTACTACGAATGACTTTCTCACTCAGCAAACCCGAAGAAGCTTCTTGGGGAAGTCTGCTTTAGGAATTGGTCCTTTAGCTCTTTTCTCAATGTTACAACGCTCGGCGAAAGCGGAGTCGCAGCAAACAGGTTTGAATTCTGGAGTGGTTCAGCCACTGCATTTCCCGGCAAAAGTGAAACGGATCGTACACCTTTGCATGGCGGGTGGGCCTTCTCATCTGGAAACATTCGATGAGAAGCCAAAACTCAAAGAAATGCACGATCAGCCGATGCCGACCTCATTTACAGAGGGACAGCAAATCGCACAACTACAAGGTCAAGTGCTGAAATGCTTCGGTCCCCAATTTGACTTTCAATCTTTCGGAAAGAGTGGGCAACGTATTTCTTCACAGTTTCCCAAACTGGGATCGATGGCGGATGATTTGTGCATTGTTCGTTCTATGCACACCGATCAGATTAACCATGACCCAGCACATACTTTATTCAATACAGGTTCGTCACTCGCTGGTCGACCGAGCATGGGCTCCTGGCTGTTATATGGGTTAGGTCAAGAGACTGATAATTTGCCCGGATATGTTGTTCTCACATCGGTCGGGAAAGGTGGACAAGCACAACCAATCGCAGCGAGGCAATGGCACTCCGGATTTTTGCCTTCGCGATATCAGGGAGTTCAATTTCACGCTTCGGGTGCTCCGGTTCTCTACTTGAATCGACCGGAAGGGATCACGCTTGATCAACAGGAAAACGTGGTCAACACGATCAACAACCTGAATCGGCAATTCGATTCGGTCGTGCATGATCCAGAGATTACGACTCGTATTCAACAATACGAGATGGCATTTCGGATGCAGTCGAGCGTCCCTGAACTGATGGATTTCAGTGGTGAAACCAAAGAGACCTTCGAACGCTATGGAACGACTGGCGGCGACGGGACATTCGCCTCGAACTGCCTATTAGCCCGCAAGTTACTGGAGAAAGACGTTCGTTTCGTACAGGTCTATCATCGTGCTTGGGATCACCACGGGAACATCAAAGGGTCCATCGAAATTACAGCGAAGGAAGTCGATCAAGCATCCGCTGCGTTCATTCAAGACCTAAAAGATCGTGGTCTATTCGAGGACACACTCATCGTCTGGGGTGGCGAATTCGGTCGAACTCCAATGGGGCAAGGCAGCGGTCGTGACCATCACATCAAAGGCTTCTCAATGCTTCTCTCCGGCGGGGCAGTGAAAGGTGGAATGTCTTACGGGAACACTGATGAACTCGGCTACGCTGCCGTCGAGAAACCCGTTCATGTTCGGGATTTCCATGCGACGATGCTAAAACTCTTCGGTGTCGATCACACAAAACTGACATATAAATTCCAGGGCTTAAACTTCAAACTGACAGGCGTTGAAGAAGCTCATGTGATTGATGAGATACTTTCTTGAGACATGCCGGAATCTTAAGATTTAAACGCGGAGGCGCGAAGAGAGGAAAAGATGCACCAATCCGGGGCTAGCGCCCAAACGGCTAATTTCGAGGTTTTATTAAGGGATTATTCCTGAGTAGATGTCCCTGAAATTAAGGATCGGTATTTCAGTTGGCATCAATATGTTGGGGGAGCCCTGACGATGAATTCAAATGAGAACGCGGATTTTCGCGGATGCGGCGGATTCACGCTGATCAGATTTATTAGTTAGAATTGTCAATAACTAAAGTATGCATCCAACCAAGGGCGAAGTTCGATCAAGATGCTAAGCTGTGGAAGCAATAAAACTGCAATTCGGATTCTACCTCATCATCGATCCGCGAAAATCCGCGTTTACATACTGAAAGAGAATAATGCAGCTGAGTGAAGAAACAACGAAATCATTAGCAGAGAATCAACAGGAGCATCTCGTTCAATTTTGGGATGAATTGGATGAGCAAGAGCAATCTCGATTGCAAAAACAGATCGCTGAGATTGATTTCGCACTACTAAAGAAACTGATTACCAAGCGAGATCAGGCAGCGACTGAAGAGTCGGGTGCGGATAAAGCGAAAAAAGCGACTTCGCCGGAACAACTTGTGCGGTTGCCACAAGATGAAGATCAAATAGAAGAACGAAAGAAGGCTGCTCAAGTTGGTAATGCCTTACTTGCATCCGGGAAAGTCGGAGCGATTCTTGTGGCGGGGGGACAAGGTTCTCGCCTTGGATTTGATAACCCCAAAGGGATGTATCCGATTGGTCCCGTTTCGCAGCGAACACTTTTTGAGATTCTCGCTGAGCAAGTTCTCGCTCGTTCACAACGTGCCGGAGTGGTCATCCCGTATTTCATCATGACCAGCGAAGCGACACATTCTTCAACTGAGAAGTTTTTCGAAGAACATGAATACTTTGGCCTCGGGCAGGAAAATATCTTTTTCTTCCAGCAATCATCGCTGCCTGCCATTGATGACTCGTCTCATCAGATTCTTCTGGCAGAGAAAGGCAAAGTCGCCACCAGCCCCGATGGGCATGGCGGGATGCTAAACGCTCTCAACAAGCATGGCATGTTGGACGTGATGCGGGAACGAGGAATCGAACACCTCTTCTATCATCAGGTTGATAATCCAACTGCGATTGTCTGTGATCCTGTCCTGCTTGGTTTGCATCAACAGTATGGCTCTGATTTGACAACAAAAGTCGTTGCGAAGGCGACCCCTGAAGAGAAGATGGGTGTACTCGTTTCAATCAATGCGAAAACCGAAATCATCGAATACAGCGATCTGCCGGGAGAAGAAGCCCATCGTAAGGATGAACATGGACAATACGTCTTCTGGGCAGGGAACACAGCGATCCACGTATTTCGCAGAGAGTTCATGGAATCTCTTCTCGAAGATGAACTCTCACTTCCATTTCATATCGCGCACAAGAAAATCCCCCACGTTGATTCAGCAGGAATAAGTATCGATCCCGATCAACCGAATGGCAATAAGTTCGAGCAGTTCATCTTCGATGCACTGCTCCATGCGAAGGTTGCGCTGGTCGTTGAGGGAGACCGCCAACGAGAATTCAATCCAGTGAAGAACGCGTCGGGAAGTGACTCTCCCGAGACTTCCAAAGCGGCACTTGCGAGAATTGCCAAAGAGTGGGTGACAACCGCAGGAGGAGAAGTCCCGAAGAACATCAAAGTCGAAATCAGTCCATTGCTTGCTTTGGATGAAAACGACATGAAAGAAATTCTTCCCGACGGAACCGTCTTTCAGAAAGATGCTGTTCTTAAGAATTGAGTTTTTTGTGTTTAGCAGCACACATTATGTGTGCTGCTAAACGTAAAGTTATTGCAATTTCCCGCGGGCGGCGATTTCCCAGACAGATTCTACGATTCCGTTACGAAGTCCGTAGAACTCGTTATGCAAGACGGTTGTGTGGTCGCTGTAGCCGGGACGCAGAACGACCTTGTCACCAATCGTCAGGTTCAACGATTCTCCGCTGAGTTTGAGTGTCATGTGCTCGGCACTTAGCTTGTCGACTTGTGCATCATCTAGCGGTTTCCCGTTCGCTAGCCCGAGAACATGTGGTGGATGGATATCTGGATGAACTGCTTTTCTACCAATGTCAAGAACGGCTCGTTCCAGATTAGGACGACTGACGACTGTTGCGAGAAGTGTTAACGCGGGCTTCAATTCAGTCAATCCGCAGCGATCCATATAGAATGGATCAGCAAAAACCCCGGCGCCTGCTTGAAGTTCAGTCACTACTGGATGCGTTGCAGAGATGTGATACGAACCAGTCCCGCCGACGCTAACGATGTCGCACATCATCCCCTTCTCAACCATGAAGGTTTTTAGTTCTTCAAGAACTGCCATGGCTGAAAAGATCAGCTTCCTTTTCTTCTCTTGATCGGGCTCCATGAGAAGATGCCCTTCGTAGCCCATGATGCCAGCAAGTTCGATTCCTGGCAATCGATTGATTCCCTCCGCGAGTGTGCGCGCATCTGGCCCTGGACGAACTCCAACACGATTCATACCCAAGTCGACTTCAATAATAACTCGACAGCGAACGCCATGTTGTCGACAGACATCCGAGAGTGCTTCTGCCTGCACAAAATGATCGCACGCGACAATTGGATTTGCTATTTGGCAAAGTCTGGCGACTCGCTGAAGTTTTTGATCTCCAATAATCATATTGGCAATCAAAATATCATCGATTCCATTTTCAGCGAAGACAGCTGCTTCAGAGCTCTTGGCAGAAGTCACCCCGATAGCGCCGCAATCGACTTGTTGTTGTGCTATGACCGGCAGCTTGTGGCATTTCACATGCGGTCGCCAGTTCTTCCCGTGTGCTTGCATGAACGACATCATCGAGTGCATATTGGCTTCCATAGTCGAAAGCTCAATACACAATGCTGGAGTGTCCAGTTCTGAAAAATGTTTACCGATCATGAATTCGACTCGGAACTTTCAATTGGTCCGAAGAAGGTGTAGTACGGTTCGCCGTTTGCGATTCGCTGCGTGAGTAACGCTGCTTCACGAAGATGATAATCGCCCCACATTGATGACTCTCCGTAGGGGATATTTGAGCCCTCAGGGATGTGATCCCATCCTCGCGGACGATGATAAACAGAGTGCAACAACAGTCCTTGATGGCTTGCATCAAAACTGAGATACGGTTCCTGAAGTAATGTGTTGAGGATCGTGAGACCGGTCTGGAAATAACGCTCGCCCGCATCGTTTCCTCTTTGCTTCAAAATGTTTCCAAGTCGAATAAAGCCCTGGGCTGCGATGGCAGCTGCGGAGCTATCAACGGGTTCGAACTGGTTGAATGGGTCGGCAGCACGTTCTTTGTAATTGCCTAACTGTGTCAGTCCAGGTGCTCCGGTATCCCAGTACGGAACTCCGTCAATCGGTGTTTCTGAAATGTAATACTCACAGGCAGCGATTGCGGCTTCGAACATGAAGACTTCGAGTTGTTCTCGTCCGCCGAAGATGTCGAGTTCGTCATCGGAGAGTGAGTCTAAAAATTCGATCTGTTCCGGATAGCCTGCGATGATCCAGGCAGCGCCGCGTGTCCATGTTGTGAATGGGCTATATCCCTGCTGAGTGCTGGGGCAGCGATAGCGACCATCATTCAGATTGAAGATTGATTCATGAGCGACGCGACCTCGTACATCGTAGCTGTCTAAGCCTTCACCATAGAAGACATTACAACGCGCAGTTGTGCGTGCATGGAGCAATAAGCGTTCGAGCAAGGAGATCGCTTCATCATTTTCACCCATCAGGCAGTGCCGCAGCTGGTGGGCTAATGCGAGTGAACGCAACGAGCGAATTGTATCACAAAACAAAGACTGCGGACCATTAAAGGAATAGATGTATCCATCTCCTTCGAAAGTGTCGCTCCACCGAGAGGCTTGTACGGCTCCACTCGTCTTAAGTGCCAGCTCATAGAAGTCCAGCTCTCGTTGATCGGTAGGAATCTTGCCTTCCAGTATTAAGCGACGTAATGCTCCGTAAGTACTGACGTTATTAAAGCCGTGATCATGGACCCCGATATGGCTGACATGTGGAGCCATCAGTTGAACAGTTTTGTTTCTGCCAAGCTCTAAAAAAGTTTCATCTGCGGTTGCGTCGAATTGCAGGAGTGCTGATCCGAACTGGAACCCTTGCGTCCATTCTGTCCAACCTTGAGCGGTGTACTTTCCGTTGACAGTAAAGACTGGAGATCCTTGGTCAGCGGACCAAGATTCTTCAATTCCGTTGATGCAATCCCCTGAAGCTTCCCACATTTTCCGAATGCCTGGAAGAAGATCGTGAGGTGTGAGAGTCGGACTAATATCGATCATAATTTCATAAACTTATAGAGTACTACTGAGTATCAGAGCAGAGTGACCCTCAGCAATGACTTCAATGAAAGCATAGACAATCCTGCGAATTCTTCACGCAAGTCACGGGTGAATTCGTCGATTAACCAACTTCGAGAGTTGTTATCCCGAAGATTTTCTGGTTTGCAAGTTCAGGCACCGGACCAAGATACATTCTCACGCAGCCAAAGACTTCTTCCATTTGATGGCGCTCACAAAGTTCTCTCGCAGCGGGATTATTATCCGGGGCATCGAGATAGACCGATTTTGATTCAGCTCGTTGGCAGAATGCAAGAAACAACTGATCTGCGATGGATATGTCATCGGCAAACAGCGGACCGATCTTCCAACCTGTTTGACAAGGACGCATCACTCCAAAACCTGTGACCTTTGTTCCATCTGTGATTCCGAGAGAAACATGTCCTGCCTGATGAATCCATGACTTTAGATACTCTGCCCGCTCACCAGGGAAACATTGACGATCCAACTCCTGGATCTTCTCGAAATCTAACTCATTCAATTCTTGTACTTCTGTGGGAGCTGAGCTGGGAGACGGCGGAGTTGCTAGTTCGAATCGACGATGACGGGTGTATTGCTTGAAGCCTCCCTTCTCGTAGAACGGGACCATATCATCGACGCCGTCTAAACCGATTGTTCCATTCTGATCGAGACGATCCAGCAACCTGTCTCTGCGGGCAAACCACAATTTCGTTCCGAGTTTCTTTCCACGGAACTCGGGATCTACAATGAACAAACCCATGAAACCAAACATCGAATTATGCTTGATGATAGCTCCTCCGCCGATCATTTGGTCTTCGATTTCGATACCCAGATAGCCTTGAGGATCGAGATTCCAAAACAGTGCAGCGTCGTCGACTCCGGGGTTCCAGCCTTCACTTTCAGCCCATCGAACTAACTGCCTCACCTCGTCCTCAATCAAGTTACGAATTATCATGTCCATTTTTGATCCCTGCGGGTGAATTCCTTGTCAGCGTTTGCCTGAAAGATCTGGTGTCATCACTTTATTACTTGAAAACGTGATCCCCCAGTGTGAATGTGGCAAGCAGACTCCAGATTGACAATGTTTGGGTGAATCAATACTTCAACTTCTACCGCCAGCTGATACCGGAATGCGATGGGTGGTCAGGTCATCTCTATTGACGGTAACATAAGTTTGCCGGAGACACGTCCTCTGGTCCCAAATTTTTCAACTTCCAGGATGAACTCGACGATGCAAATTTCAAAACTTTTCTATTCGGTTGCTAGCATCTGCTGCTGCTTGATGATTTCAATGCAAGCGAATGCGGATGAGACCACAAAACGCAAAATCGCTTTGGTGGCGGGAACGACCGCCAAGGTTGATAAGGTCGGGCATCATGATTACCTGGCTGGCTGTCAGTCCTTGCAAGTCCTGTTAGAGCAAACGAAAGATGTTGAAACTGTTTTCATTCAGAATGGCTGGCCAAAGGATGCTGCAGTATTCGACGATGTCAGTGCGATTGTGTTCTACACAGATGGAGGAGGGAAGCAGGCATTCCTTGAGTCTCCTGAGAGAATTGAGTCGCTGCTGAAACTGGCTGATTCGGGAGTCGGAATCGTAATGATTCACCAAGCCGTAGACTTCCCCAAAGAACATGCGGTGACCGGAAAGAAATTACTCGGCGGAATCTACTTGGGAGGGAAATCAGGCAGAGGTCACTGGCCGAGTACTCACATTGAATTCCCTGAACATCCGGTCACACGTGGGGTCACTCCTTGGAAGATCAATGATGGCTGGTTAAACAATCTCGACTTCGTCGACGACATGAAAGGGATCTCACCACTCGTATGGTCAGGCAAGGAAGTCGAAGAAAGCCGCGAAGGAGTCGACGCCCACATTGTCGCTTGGACCTTCAACCGTCCCGATGGAGGTCGTTCATTTTCGTTCAGCGGATTGGACGCTCATTCAGCATGGGAATTACCCGGCATGAGAAAGTTCGTCGTGAACGGAATCTTATGGTCGGCTGGGGTAGTCATTCCTAATGAGGGCGCTCCATCTGAAATCAGCAAAGAAGCACTTGATACCGCTCTCACTCCTCGCACACCTAAAGCGACTCCAAAGAAAAAAAGCACTTGAATCTCCCACAAATAGATATCCAAAACTTATTATGCTTACACAAGTTTTCGACTTTAACGGCAACAGCTTGCGAGCACGCCAGTAAAGCATCTTCCGTTTGCCGACTCGAAACTGAAGTCAATCCTTTTCAAACTCCAACAGGTCCGCTCCGAAATCGTAGTTGAGAGAAACATCGAGGAAGTCTGCGGTGAAGGAGCATGACCAGTAAGCAATCGTCTCAAGCGTTCGAATTAAAAATCATTCGTTTGTTCGTTCGAAACATCAGAATCAAAATAGGTATATCGAAACTGAAATCGACCATTGAGTTTTAATGAGAAAGCGGATTGTGACTCTGAGCTGAATGTCTCATCGAATATTTTCATGAAGAACACAGTGCCATATCCGAGGTCGACTGATTCGAAAGCTACTATTTCGACTGTGGGAAAATCTAATGTTGTTGAATCTGGCATCACGGCTAAAAGGTCTTTGCAGAGTATGATTAATGCGATAAAAGAATCTCATCAACTTCTTTGTTGAGAAACGAGTCGTGAATCTCATTGTTGGCCCCGAAGCGAATTAACTCAAATAATGACCCTGACAGTCTCTAACGATTATTCGGATAGCATCACTCTTAAGGCTTGCGGGAATTAGGAAAGGCATGTCCGA
>Ga0233432_10004640_pt1 | contig 12123 bp, 10 predicted proteins | sample SI_122_August201_6_FD_179870 | JGI IMG/M metagenome (GOLD analysis project Ga0233432, IMG submission 179870) | Seawater microbial communities from Saanich Inlet, British Columbia, Canada - SI_122_August2016_10_MG | ecosystem: Environmental > Aquatic > Marine > Inlet | place: Canada: British...
CAACTATTTTAATCATAAAAATATTAATAAAATTATCCTATGTAATTCCACAATCTATCATAGTTGTCTCTAAGAAAGCAAAAAAAATTTACGAAACATCAGGATATGATAAAAAAAAATTAATACTTATTCCAAATGGGTATGACTTATTAATTTTAAAACCCAGTAAATTACAAAAACGATTTTTTAAAAAAAAATATAAAATAAAAAAATCAACTTTAGTTATTGGTAATATTGCTAGACATGATCCAAAAAAAGATCATTTAAATCTACTCAACTCACTTTCTATAGTCCGTTCAAAGAATATAAATTTTATTTGTATTTTAGCAGGTTCGAATATTGATAGAAATAACATTAGTTTAGTTACAAAAATTAAAAAATTAAAATTATCTAATTACGTGAAATTAATAGGGCAGAAGGATAATATTATTGAGATAATGAACGGTTTAGATATTTACATTCAAAGTAGTAGTTATGGAGAGGGTTTCCCAAATGTTGTTGCAGAAGCTATGGCATGTGGAGTATCTTGTGTAGTAACAGATGTTGGTGATGCTGCTTTTATAGTTGGTAAAACTGGAGTGGTCGTTCCACCTAATAATTCAGTTCAATTAGCAAATGCATTAGAAAGAACTATTAGAAAAATAGGCACTAAAGACTTGAAAAATAAATCTTATAAATCAAGATTACGAATTAAAGAAAACTTTGATATAATTAAAATGATCAAATTATACAACAAATCTTGGATTGATGTTTATAAAAAAAACAAAATTAATTAACTTATTTATTCAGTTATTCTAAAATAAATGATTATAAAGTTTTATGAACAAAAATAATAAAAATATCATTGTAACTGGTTCAGCAGGTTTTATAGGTTTTTCATTGTGTTCAAAACTACTAGACCGTGGTGATAATATCATAGGGATTGATATTCATAATGATTATTATGATCCAAAAATTAAAGAGAAACGATTTGAAAAATTAAATGAATATTCAAATTACAAACATTACAGAATAGATATTTGTGATAAAAAAAAATTAGAAAATATTTTTTTAAATTACAAGCCTCAAAAAGTAGTTAATCTAGCAGCACAAGCTGGCGTACGTTATTCTATGAAAAACCCTCTTGCTTATATTGGTAGTAATATTGTTGGTTTTGCACATATTTTAGAAAATTGTCGTCATCATAAAGTTGAGCATTTAATTTATGCAAGCACTTCAAGTGTATATGGTGCTAATACTAAAATGCCTTTTTCTGAACATGATAATGTTAATCACCCACTATCAGTTTATGCAGCCTCTAAAAAATCTAATGAATTGATGGCACATACATATAGTTATTTATATCAAATACCCACAACAGGACTTAGATTTTTTACAGTTTATGGACCTTGGGGAAGGCCTGATATGGCTTTATTTAAATTTACAAAAAATATATTAGAAGAAAAACCCATTGATGTATTTAATCATGGTAAACATACAAGAGACTTCACTTATATAGATGATATTGTAAAAGGTATAATCCAAACTATAGATAATCCTGCAACTAGTAATAATAAATGGAATAGTGATGAACCAGATCCGGCTACCAGTAACGCTCCATGGCGTATTTACAATATAGGAAATAATAAGCCTGTTCAACTCATGGATTATATAGATGCTTTAGAAAAAAAATTAGGAAAAAAAGCAATATTAAATTTTTTACCACTACAACCTGGAGATGTACCAAATACTTTTGCTAATATAGATAACTTAAATAAAAAATTTAATTATAAACCGTCAACTTCAATTATAGACGGGGTATCTAATTTTGTTACTTGGTATAAAGATTATTATCAATCGTGATAAATAAAAGTAAAAATTTTAAATTGGCAGTTATCGGTTTAGGCTATGTAGGTTTGCCACTTGCATTGGAGTTCGCAAAAAATAGGAATGTAATAGCGTATGATATTAATCAATCAAGAATAAAAAAATTGAAAGCTTCTATAGATATAAATTTAGAGATAACAAAAAAACAATTTAAAGAAAGTAAATTAATAAAATTTACTAGTAGTATAGATGATTTAAAGTTAGCAAACTTTTTTATTGTTACAGTACCAACACCTATTAATAAATTTAAAAATCCAGATTTAACGCCCTTGAAAAAAAGTAGTAAGAGTATTGGAAAAATTTTAAAAAAAAATGATATTGTTGTATATGAGTCAACTGTTTACCCCGGATGTATTGAAGAAGACTGTGTTCCTATTCTTGAAAAATATTCAAAGTTAAAATTTAATAAAGATTTTTTTTGTGGTTATAGTCCAGAACGTATAAATCCAGGTGATAAAAAATACACTATATCAAATATAAAAAAAATTACTTCTGGATCAACTCCAAAAATAGCTAAACAAGTGGATAAGCTCTACAATGAGATCGTCACTGTTGGTACTTACAGAGCCGCTAGTATTAAAATTGCAGAAGCTGCTAAAGTGATTGAAAATACTCAGCGAGATCTAAATATTGCTCTAATTAATGAATTATCGATTATTTTTAATAAAATGAATATTGATACACAGGCAGTATTGAGGGCTGCAGGAAGTAAATGGAATTTTTTACCTTTTAAGCCTGGTTTAGTAGGGGGACACTGTATTGGAGTAGACCCTTATTACCTTACCTATAAGGCAAAAATTATTGGCTATAATCCCAAAATTATTCTTGCTGGTAGAAAAATTAATTACGGTATGGGAAAATATGTGGCTTTAAATTTAATACGAGAAATGAAAAAAATAAAAATAAAAATTAATAATTCTAAAGTCTTAATAATGGGTTTAACATTTAAAGAGAATTGCGCAGATATTCGTAATTCTGGAATTGATAGAGTAATTTCTGAATTAAAAAGAATGCAATGTGACTTAGATTTTTATGATCCCTGGGTAAATTCACAAGAGATAAAAAAAAATATGGTGTTATTCCAAAATCAAAACTTTCTAAATGTTATTATGATGTAGTTCTGATAGCAGTAGCTCACGATAAATTTAAAAAAGTTGGGATAAAAGCTATCAAAAATTTATGTAAAAAAAAATATATTATATATGATTTAAAAAATACATTTAACTCAGATAAAGTAAATTTAAGATTGTAATTTTTAATTTACTTAAATATTTTTTTGTTAAGACACTAAATTAAATAAATAATGAAACACATATTGATAATAGCAAGTTATGGTCCTTCATTAATAAATTTTCGGCTTCCTTTGATTAAAAAATTAATAGTGAATGGTCATAAAGTGAGTGTTGCTTCACCTAAAGGTAAATTCTCAGATAGTCAACAAAAAGAATTAAAGAACTTAGGCGTTGATATTAATATTTTTTCTATTTCAAGTTCTGGTTTAAATTTTTTTGAGGATTGTAAAACTATTTATAGAATTTATAAAATTATCCATAACACTAAACCAAACATAATAATTTCTTACACAGTAAAACCAGTAATATATACAGGTCTAGTTTTAAAATTTTTTAAAAAAATTAGTTATTTTCCACTAATAACTGGATTGGGCTATGTTTTTATTGATAGAAATAAAATTAAGCATAAAATTATTAAGTATTTAACAATCAAATTATACAAAATAAGTTTAAAAAGTTCTTCAAAAACCATTTTTCAAAATAAAGATGATCAAACTTTATTTTGCAAATTAAAAATAATTAAGGGAAAAGATATATCCAATGTTGTTAATGGATCTGGCATTGATTTAAATGCCTATCCTTTGTCAGACCTGCCAACAAAACCGATTTTTTTAATGATATCAAGATTACTAGTTGACAAAGGCATTAGAGAGTATGTTGAAGCTGCTAAAATTGTTAGATCACGCTTTTCAAATGCTAGGTTTCAATTAGCAGGATATTTAGATAATAACCCCTCGAGCATAAAAGACCATGAACTGCAATCATGGATTAATGAAGGTGATATTGAATATTTAGGAGAATTAAATTCAGCTCAATCTATTTTGAAATCTTGCAAATTTTATGTATTACCATCTTATCGGGAAGGAACACCCCGATCAGTACTTGAGGCACTTTCTACAGGTAGACCTATAATTACTACAGATACTCCAGGGTGCCGCGAAACTGTAATTCATAAAAAAAATGGTTTATTGGTTCCAGTGAAAGACACAATTGCTCTAGCAAATGCCATGATAAGTTTACTTAAAGAAAATAATTATAATTTAAAAAATATGGCATATGAGAGTTATTTATTGGCAAAAAATAAGTTCGAAATAAATAAAGTTAATAAAAGTATACTTAGTATAATGGATTTGTAATTAATAAAATTATAAAGCTTAATTATTTTTTTTACACAAATTATTATGTTAAAACTTATTTATGAAAATTAATTATCCTCAATATAATATTAAAACTATAAAAAAAGTACAACAAATTTTAAAATCTGGAAAAGTAAATTATTGGACAGGTAAGGAGTGCACATATTTTGAGAAAGAATTTTCAAAATATATAGGTAACAAATATGCAGTAAGTTTAAGTAACGGCAGTGTAGCTCTTGAACTCGCTTTAAAATCATTAAATTTGAAAAAAACAGATTTAGCTATAGTTACCCCTAGGTCATTTGTTATATCTGCTAGTTGTGTATTTAATGTAGGATTAAAGCCAGTATTTGCCGATGTAGATGATAATGGAAATTTAAGTATTGAAGGAATTAAAAAAGCTTACAATAAAAATGTAAAAGTAATTATTGTTGTTCACTTAAATGGATTATCATGTGATTTGGATCCAATATTAAAGTTTGTTAAAAAAAATAAAATTTTCTTAATTGAAGATTGTTCACAAGCACATGGTTCAATATATAAAAATAAAAAAGTAGGTTCATTTGGAGATATATCAACATGGTCTTTCTGTCAGGATAAAATCATATCTACTGGTGGTGAAGGTGGAATGATTTCTACAAATAATAAAAAATTATGGTCAAAAATATGGTCATTAAAAGACCATGGTAAAAATTATAAAAGTGTTTTTTATAAAAAACATAAGACTGGATTTAGATGGCTACATGATAATTTTGGATCTAATTATCGAATGACAGAAATGCAAGCTGCTATTGGAAGAGAACAACTAAAAACGTTAGATGCACAAATCATAAAAAGAAATTTTATTGCAAATCTTTATTTAGTTGGTCTAAAAAATTATTATCAAAAATATAATATTTTTAAGAAACCATATTCAAAGTGTGAAACTTGTCCTCTTAAGCAAACCATAAAAAAATGTACCAAATGTGTTCACGCATATTATCGATTGAATCTATTTATCAATAATAAGAAAATTAATAAAATTAATTTAATTCATCAGATTAATAAAAATGACATTGAGTGTAGTGTTGGATCATGTCCTGAAATTTACCAGGAAAAATTATTTAAAAAATCAAAAAATTTTTCAAAAAAAATTTTACCCAACGCTAAATTTCTTGGTAAAGCAAGCATTATGTTTCCGATTAATCCTTATAAATCTATAAAAAAAATTAATTCAGAGATAAATTGTATAAAAAAAATATTGAATAAGTTTATATAGATTATGTACCAAAAATATTTTAAAAGATTATTGGATATAATTATAAGTATGACCTTGATTATATTTTTGTTTCCATTGATGATTTTAATTTTTTTTTTAGTATGGTTTTTTATTGGATTTCCAATTTTCTTCCAAAAAAGACCTGGCTTAAAAAATAAAATTTTTACTTTGTATAAATTTAAGACTTTATATGACTCACCAAAAAACGTTTATGAAAATAAGCGTCAAAACAAATTAGGTATTTTTTTACGAAAAACTGGTTTAGATGAATTACCACAATTATTTAATATACTTAAAAATGACATGAGCTTAATAGGTCCAAGACCTTTATTAGTTGAATATTTAGAGAAATATTCAAAATTTGAAAAAAAGAGACATATAGTTAAACCTGGAGTCACAGGATTAGCACAAGTTAATCCCGAACCATCAGGAATAAAATCTTGGAATAAAAGCATAAAATTAGATATTTTTTATGTAGAAAATATAAGTTTTTTTTTAGACATAGAAATATTATTTAAGACTGTGGTGTTAATATTACTTAAAAAAAAACAATATAATGATTATAAAAAAAATTTATGACTAAAAAATTAGCAATTATAGGAGCTGGAGGACATGGTAAGGTCGTTGGGGATATTGCTTTGTTAAATCAATTTGACACAATTGACTTTTTTGATGACCAAAAAAACAAAATTAAAAAATTCCCATTTAGAATTGTTGGTAATATAGATTTATTAAAAAATAATCTTAAAAATTATGATAATTTTTTTGTTGCTATAGGAGATAACAAAAAAAGATATGATCAAATTTCATGGCTTAAAAAAGGAAAAAATAATATTGTTAGTCTAATTCACCCAAAATCAACTGTTAGTAAATTTAGCTTTGTGGAATCTGGATCATGTATTATGGCTAATGCTGTAATAAATCCTGGAACTTTTATTAAAGAAGGTGTTATAATAAATACTTCTTCTTCAATTGATCATGATTGTTTAATTGAGGATTATGCTCATATTTCCCCAAATTGCTCATTATCTGGCAATGTAAATGTTGGAAAATTTACTCATATTGGTACAGGTTCATCTGTTCATCCAGGTATAAATATTGGTAAAAATGTAAAAGTAGGTATTGGTTCAAAAATATATAAAAATATAGAAGATAATAACATATTTAAAAATTAATAATTTTATAAAAAAATTCCGTTGATTAAAGCCATTTTTAGCTACATTATAAATTTTTGTTAATACTTAAATAAGATTATGAATATTTTAATTAATGCCTCTAACAATATAATTAACCTTCCACGATATGCTAAGAGAGTTATAGCTATTATAATAGATTCTGGTTTATGTGTTTTGTGTACTTGGTTAGCATTTTATTTAAGATTAGAACAGTTTATTCAAATTGATGAAGTAACAATTCTATCAGTAATAATTTCTGTATTTTTGGCAATACCAATATTTTGGTTATCAGGTTTATATAAAGCAATGTTTCGTTTTGCAGGTTCATCGATAATTTTAACAGTGTTTCTTGCTATATCAGCTTATTCATTATTATATTTTTCAGTTATTGGTGTTTATGGAATTGAAGGGGTCCCAAGATCAATTGGTATCATCCAACCTATTTTATTATTTTTAGCAATATTATGTTCAAGAGTGGTGATAAAATTTTTATTTTCAAATAAGTTTCAAAAATCAAAAAAAAAAATTAATGCATTAATTTACGGGGCAGGCAGTGCCGGAAGACAATTATTTACCAGTTTGGAAAATAATTTAGAGATGAAAGTGGTTGGTTTTTTAGATGATGATACTCAATTTCATAGACAAATAGTATTGGGTCAAACTGTTTATGAGACTTTAAATATAAATAAATTAATTCAAAGAAAAAATATTGATTTAGTTTTATTAGCCCTTCCCTCAATTTCTAGGCAAAAAAGAAATCAAATTATTAATAATTTAAGTAAATATAAAGTAACTGTAAAAACACTACCTAGTATCCAAGATATTGTTGATGGAAGAGTATCAGTATCAGATATTAAAGATTTCACTATTGAAGATCTTTTAAATAGAGAACAAGTTCAGCCAAATTGTGATTTATTGTCAAAAAATATTTTTTCAAAAGTTGTAATGGTTACTGGTGCAGGTGGCTCAATTGGTTCAGAAATATCTCACCAAATTATAAAATTAAAACCTAAAAAACTAATTCTTGTTGAGTTAAATGAGTTTGCTTTATATAAGATATACGAAGAGCTAAAAAATATTAACCAAAATTTAAAAATTATTCCTTTACTTGTGAATGTGCAAAATTTATCAAAAATAGAACATATATTTAATATCTTTAATATTAACACAGTCTATCATGCTGCAGCATATAAACATGTTCCATTAGTTGAAGAAAATATATGTGAGAGCGTTATAAACAATGTATTTGGGACATTAAATGTTGCACAATCGGCACTTAAAAATAATGTAGAAAATTTTGTTCTAATTTCAAGTGATAAGGCTGTAAGATCAACTAATATTATGGGAGCAACAAAAAGACTTGCTGAAATTTGTGTCCAGTCATTGCATGATAATCAAAAACAAAATTCTAAATTTGCTATTGTAAGATTTGGGAATGTATTACAATCATCGGGTTCTGTTATTCCAAAATTTAAAAAACAAATTAAAGAAGGGGGGCCTGTAACCCTAACTCATCCTGATGTCACTCGATATTTTATGACTATAACAGAGGCTTCTCAACTTGTCATTCAAGCTGGAGCCATGGCTGAGAAATGTGAGGTATTTATTTTAGATATGGGAGAAAGTGTTAAAATTAGGGACTTAATTGACAAAATGATTAAACTTTCAGGTCTAAAAATTAAGGAATCTAAAAAGTTAGATGGTGATATTGAAGTGAAGATAACAGGGCTCAGACCTGGTGAAAAATTATATGAAGAATTGTTAATTGGTGATAATCCTCAAAAAACATATCATAAGAAAATTCAAAAAACACAAGATACATTTATTTGTTTTGAAAGTCTCAAGATCACTCTAGATAATCTATTAAGTTTGATAGAAAAAAATAGAGTTGATGAGGTTAAAAAAAGACTTTCTCAATTGGTTTCTTCTTATAATTCAAATTCTAAAATTGTTGATCATTTACACAAAGAACAAATAAATTCTGATAATAATATTAAATCATTTTCAACTACTGATAACCAAAAAAATAAAGTTGTTAAAATTAAAAACAAATAATTTCAATAAAAATAATTTTAATGAATAAATTAAGATATTCAAATACAGTTTTTATAAATCTGATAATCACATCAATTATCCCTTTTTTAATAGTAGGACCTTTTTTTTCGGACTTGATAGTAAGTATTTCAGCTTTATATTTTTTATATTATACATTTAGTAATAAAGAATTCTATTTTTATAACAACAAACCAATAATTATTTTTTTTATTTTTTGTATTTATTGTTTGTTACTAAGCTTGTTTGTTGCTGAAGATAGAATGTTAAGTTTTGAAAGCTCTTTAGTTTATTTTAGAATAGGTGTCTTTAGTTGTTTTATTTGGTATTTAATTGATAAAGACAAAAGTATCTTAACTTATTTTTATTATATATTAATTTTATGCTTTTTGGTTTTAGTAATTGATGGTTACAATCAATATTTTACAGAAGTAAATTTATTTGGATTAAAAATATCTGGTATTCGTGTTTCGTCACTATTTGGAGATGAATTAATTATGGGGTCATATCTATCAAGATTGTTCCCTTTATTATTTGCTTTATTTATAATTAAAAAAAAACATAAATTTGAAATTTATTTCGTAGGATTATTGTTCATTCTAGTAGACATATTAATTTTTATGTCTGGTGAACGTTCTGCTTTTTTCTTTTTAAATTTATCAACTATATTTATTATAATTCTAATTAAAGAATATCAAAAATTTAGATTATTTACTTTTATCGTGGCTATTGCTTGTATTTTTATTTTAAGTTTTAATTCCACAAATTTAAGTAAGAGAATGTTTGAAAGTCCAGCTAAAGATATGGGGATTATTAAAAGTTTAAAAAAGCCAGTAATTTTTTCACCAGCTCACGATAGCTTAATTCGAACAGCTTACAATATCTTTAAAGATAATCCGATATTAGGGCATGGTCCTAAGATGTTTAGAATTAAATGTAAGAATGAAAAATATGCAACAGGTGTTAGTCCTTGTTTGACACACCCCCATAATTTTTATGTTCAACTACTAGCTGAAACAGGTATTATAGGATTTTTATTCTTATTTAGTGCTTTAATTTATGTTATCTATACATCTTCAAAACAATTAAAATCGATAATCTTCAAGCAAAAAAGACCTTTAAATGATTATCAAGTATGTTTGTTAGCTGGAATATTAATAACCTTATGGCCTTTTTCTCCTAACGGTAATTTTTTTAACAATTGGCTAATGATCACTTATAGCTTACCAGTAGGTTTTTATTTACAATCTATTTATTCAAAAAAAAAGTTTATAATGTAAATTAATTATGTTAATTAAATTATTATTTTACTAATGCTAGATTAACTTAAGGTATAAATTTTACAGGGAAAACCAGTTTAATTTTATACTGTTAAATCTTATATAATTTAAACATTAAATTTCTAGATTAGAGTGTTAATTTTACTTTCTTTTAAAAAATAAATTAAAATTTTATTTTTTCTAAATCGATATAATAGACTTTACATCATTAATAAATTCTAGTATTAGAACCCTGCCTGGTGATTATTGCGAAAGTGTAATACCCGATCCCATTCCGAACTCGGCAGTCAAGCCTTTCAGCGCCAATGGTACTTTGTCTTAAGACACGGAAGAGTAGGACATTGCCAGGCATATCTTAAATGAAAAATATCATAGTTATAACTGGTGGAGCTGGATTTGTTGGTTCTAATTTAATTAAATCTCTTTTAAAAAAAACTAATAAACAAATTATTAGTTTAGATAATTATTCATCAGGTACCAAGAAAAATCATATTATAGATAATAGAGTTAAATATATAAAATCTGAAACTGTTGATATTTCAAAACATTTAAAAATAGTAAAAAAACAAATTCATTCAATTTTTCACTTTGGAGAATTTTCAAGAATTTATCAAAGCTTTAAAAAATTCAATGAATGTTTTAAATCAAATTCTATAGGTTCAAATGCTGTGTTTAAATTTTGTCTTGATCACAATATCAAACTAATTTATTCAGCAACTTCAGCATCCCTAGGGAATAAAGGAAATGATAAAAATTTATCACCCTACGCTTTTACAAAATCTAAAAATCTAGAATTATTAGAAAACTTAAGAAAATGGTTTAATTTTAAATTTGAAGTTATTTATTTTTATAATGTGTACGGACCTGGTCAGATTAAAGTTGGTGACATGGCAACAGTTGTTGGGATTTTTGAAGACCAGTATAAAAAAAATAAACCGCTAACTATTGTAAAACCTGGAACTCAGACAAGACGATTTACTCATATTGAAGATACTATTAATACTTGTATTGAGGCGTGGAGAAAAAATAAATGTGCTTATTACAGCATAAGTCACAAAAAATATTATTCCATCAAAGATCTTGCAAAAATATTTAAAACTAAAATAACTTATTTAAAACCTAGATCAGGTGAACGATATGCTTCAGCATTAACTAAAATATCTAATAATCGTAAAATAATTACTAAATATGGAAAAATAGATTTGAAAGATTATGTAACTTCGTTTATTAAAGGTGAAAGTTATGAAAATTAAAAGCTCACTTAAATCTATCAAAAAAAGAGATCTCAATTCTAAACTGGTTAGAAGAAGAGGTCGTGTCTACGTTATCAATAAAACTAATCCAAAATTTAAAGCAAGACAGAAGTAATTTTTATGGATAATGAAAACCATAAAAATACTTGGAACAATTTTACCAAATTTGTCTTGTGGGGAACTGTCGCGGTTATTGGTGTTTTAGTTTTAATGGCAACTTTCCTGTTGTAAGATCAATGTATGAAAATTGCTTCTATTTTAGAAAATCAAAAAATTGAAAAAAGAATAGCAATTACTCCTGAGATTGCAAAAAAATATATATCTCTTGGCCTTGAAGTTTCATTAGCTGAAAATTATGGAAGTCATCTTGGGATTAAAGACGAAGAGTACAAAGAATTAGGAGTATTGATTTCAAAAGATGAAAAAGAAATTATATCTAGTGCAGATATTATTGTTCAGTTAGGTTTATTAGATGATGACAAAAATTCTTTATTAAAAGAAAATCAAACTTTTATTGGGGTGCTAAACCCATATGAAAATAAAGAAAAAATAAATGATTTAGTAAAAAAAAATATCAACACTTTTTCACTTGAATTACTTCCAAGAATAACAAGAGCTCAGTCCATGGATATATTATCCTCACAAGCAAACCTTGCAGGTTACAAGGCAGTAGTGGAATCTTTTGCTAATTTTGAAAAAGCAATTCCAATGATGATGACTGCAGCAGGAACAATACCAGCTGCAAAAGTATTAGTTGTTGGAGCAGGGGTTGCAGGTCTACAGGCAATTGCAACTGCAAAACGAATGGGTG
>Ga0233432_10004642_pt1 | contig 12122 bp, 9 predicted proteins | sample SI_122_August201_6_FD_179870 | JGI IMG/M metagenome (GOLD analysis project Ga0233432, IMG submission 179870) | Seawater microbial communities from Saanich Inlet, British Columbia, Canada - SI_122_August2016_10_MG | ecosystem: Environmental > Aquatic > Marine > Inlet | place: Canada: British...
GCTTCTAGCAGATTCTGCCAGCTATAACCGCCGAGCGTTGTGAGGAGGAGGGCCCGGACTGCTTGGCGTTTTGAAGGATTAGCCAGGGTTTTAAGCAATAGAGCCATGTTCTCAGATTCGTTCGTTCTAAAAACACTACGTTCAGCCTTGATTACGCTATCGATACCGCGTTGGGCGAGACTCTCCATTATTATGTCGGCTTCTGCGTTTCGGTTAACTAAGAAGGCAACTTTCCCTAGGTCGAAGCCGGGATCGTCTATGAGGCGCTGAGCCAAATCTTGAGCGGCAGATTCTGCGGCGAGGCGAGATGCATCGTTTTTGGAAAGGGGGTGGGTTTCACTTAGTCCGATCGCTTCGATTTTCAAGGGAGAATCGGAGTCGGTTTCTCTAGCGGCACGTGCGGGTGAGAAACGGATTTGATCGAAAGCGAATCCATCGGGAGCCGATTCGAAGATGGTGTTAACTGCGTCGACGAGTTTGGGAGTAGAACGGTAATTGTCAGAAAGTTGGACGCGTTTCAGATCGTTGGATTTAGTGGCTTCGAAATATGCGAATATATCGGCTCCGCGAAATTTGTAGATGGCTTGTTTGGGATCGCCGATGAAAAACAGGTATTTGGAGCCATCCCCAAAGAGCTGGTTTACGATTCGGTATTGAATGGGGTCGGTATCTTGGAATTCGTCTACGAGCACGGCGTCGTAGCATTCGCTAATCGCTTGTACAACCGAGTCGCGGTGTTCGTCGTTTAAGGCTCGGTTTAAGATGTGGAGTAGATCGTTGAATGAAATAACGTTCCGACGTTCTTTCTCAGCCTTGAGGTTCTCGAAGAGCCAGTCGCGGTAGTTTGCTATGAGTGCATCGAAAACCAGAGTGAGCGATTGGTTGAACTCATCGACGCGTTCAAATACGGGAGGCGTTTCGAGGTGTTCACCGGACTTCTTGACTGCCTTTTTCCAGGCTCCTCCTTCCAGAGCATTGAGAAGAGGTAAGTCGTTTAGTAGAGGACTTTTGCGTTTTGCTAAGGCTGAGAGGGCATTGCACCTATCGGGATCGTTAAGCGTTTTGAAGACGATCGAACGTTTATTGAGGTGAGGAATGACGGAGTCGGCTCTTTCGAGAAAGGGCTCTATGGCTTCAATCGCTGACTGGAATGCTTTTTCTAGAATTCCTAGTTGATACTGATCGGGTTTCGGTTCGAGAAGCGCGTAGGGATGGGCGGCGCATTCGCGCGCTATCAAATCGAGACGTTTTTTGTATTTTGGGGTTTGATCGAAAACAATGCTAAGAAGTGACGATTTTTCCAGAATGTGGATACGAATGTATTCGTCCTTTATTCGCGCAATAAGCTCTTCATCGATTTGCTCGAGATTCGCATCGAAAGCTATATCGGATTCTAGGGATACAAGGTCTAAGGACCGTTTGCAGAAACCATGGATTGTCGAAATTGAAGCTTCGTCGAATGTCTGGAGGCTGTGGCGCAAGCGTTTGCTGGCAAGCTCGGAATCGATCGAACCGTGGCTCAGGATTTCTTGGAGAACCGTTTCCATTATCACGCCTGTTTCGAGTTCGTTTAAGCAATTTCGAAGTAATGCCCGGATTCTAGTATTGAGCTCTTCGGTGGCTGCCTGGGTGAAAGTGATCGCGAGAATACGGTCTATCGGAATTGCTTTCTCGATGATCAATTTTAAGATGATACGGCAAAGCGTATAGGTTTTCCCCGTCCCTGCACTGGCCTCTATTATTGAGGCTCCTTTTTGTAGTTCCCACATTAGGAAGCCACTCCTTTCAGGTTTAGAGCCGCCCTGCAAGGCGACCAAATTCCGAGAGAAACGGCAGCGAACGCATTATTGAAAATCGGGGTTTCACCAAAACAGGTTTGCGCGTATATATCCCATGGGTACTTCGGGGCGAAGTCGCCGTATTGAGTGTTGGTACCAAAAAGGTAATGGCTGGTTTCTATTAGAGCGTTTTCTGGGTTTGCATCTGGGATTTGGTAGCGAGCGTTGTCGAGGCGAGCTAGAGCATCCCAGCTCAATTGGGGTAGGAAGGGGATTGGTCGAGCGAGACCTTGTCTATAGTAGCCAAGCAGGTTATCGAGAATTCCGGTGGCCTCGAGTGTTGGTGGGAATTTTATTGAGGCACTGTTTTCGTGTAACGAATAGATCCAAGTGGTTTGGGGTTGGATCGCATTTGCCAACAGGTGACGTATCCAGAAGTCGATCTGGGTTTTGGCGTTCAGCTTTCCGGGATGAATGAAGTATTGCGCGTTAGATTGACAATTGCGGCGTAGCTGACCGGTTAATCTGAAATTGGCGATTGTCACGTCTATGGAAAGGGTGTCGCAGTGTTCGGAAATTCCTTCATGATTCCAAATAGTTTCGATCTGCATGGCTTGATTGCTTAGCGTTTCGTAGGATAGTCGTTCTAGGTGGCCAGGTGGGAGTAGTTTCAGCGATGCGATGGAGGCCTGGTTGATGGAGCCGATGGGTTCGCCTTCGCGCAGAGCCTTGGCAAATCGATCGCGTAGCTTGTAGCGAGAGAGTGGATTCTGCTGAAGATCGTCGCTGTCGGGAAGAGCATCCGCCATTGATGGGAATCGAGCGCCGAGAGTTGATTGGATAAATGTTTTTTGCGGGTCTTTGAAAAAGCGAATGAAAGCATCGATCGAGAGGCTGGATTCGGTCTTCGAGGACTCCAATTCGCTCAGGGAGGGAGGTTCTGTTCGATGAGGATCAGGAGTCGAAATACGATTCAGGTATGTTTGGCAATTGTTTGCCCGAATGGAGGAGTAGGTGAAGAGCGATGTGTTTTTGAAGTATTCAGGATCATAGGACCGGCGTTTGTGGGTGACGGCCAAAAAATGTCCTTTTTCTGGTTGGGCGGTTTCGAGATAGTCGAGTAGCTCGGTGACGACGATAGAGGGCTCGTGCTCTCCGTCGTTGACTGAAGAAAGCCCTTTATAGCTAATGAATAGCTGTTCGCGTGTCGCGAGAATGGTTTCGAGGAAGAATTGCTTGTCTTCGTCGCGCGTGTTGCGATCGCCTCTTCGTGGGTTTTCGGATAGGAGATCGAATGGGGAGCGGATTGATTTACGCGGAAACCGGTCGCTGTTCATTCCGAGGAGGCAGATGACTTTTGCCGGAATACTGCGCATGGGCTTGAGCGAGCAGAAGGTGACACGTCCGCTGAGGTATCCTCCGCTTGGGGAACTGTTTTGTAGAGCTTGGAGGGCGCAGGCGATCGCTTCTTGGCCGTTGGTTGCGACGGAAGCTAGGGCTGGTAGGCTGGTTTGGAGTGTCTCGATAGCAGAGTTAAAGCGGCTTTGCTCGAATTCGTCGCTTGGTTTAAGGCGATCGAGGGTCGAGCAAAGATACTGGGCCCACGACGCGACGGAGTCGGTTCGCTTGCAATCATCTTTCAGACGTTCGTGAAATTTAAGAAATTCAATGAAGCGACCGGCGAGTTCGGCACTTTGACCTTCAAGTTCGCAGAAAGGAGAAAGGTCTCCGGGGATGAGTTCTGTTTCGTCGATGTATGCCATTCCTGCGGAGAGTCGGGTTTGGAACTCGGACCAGGTATTGCGACGGGTAGGGAACGCATCGAAAGATTTGCGATGATCAGCGTCCCAGCCCCAGGTAACTCCAGTTTCACGTATCCAGAATTCGATACGTTCGATATCTGAATCGGTAAAATCGAAAGCTTCTCGTGTAAGCGGCAATTTGAGCAGTCCTAGGATTTGATTAGCGCTGGCGCGATCTGTTGCGAGCTCGAGGTATTCGATCAGTCCGGAAAGAAAACTGGATTCCTGGGTTCCCGATTGATCGGCTATTGAAAATGGAATAGAAGGGTCGTCGTTATGGTCGTTAGCGAAAACCGATTCTATGTGTCCGGCATAGTCTTGAATGTCGGGAGCCATAACGAGGATGTCATTGGCGTCGGCATTGGGATGAGTGGCGAAGTAATCGACGAGATTATCCCAAAGCGATTCGATTTCTCGTCTAGAATTCGAAGAGCGATGAATTAGAATAGTTCCGTCGTAATTAGGAAATGGGTACTGAGACGAATCGGGTGGTATTCTTGATTCCAATCTGAATAGGTCGGATTGAAGGCAGCTTAGCTGGGTGCTCTGGGTAGGCTCGATGAAGGCTGCATCGTCTTGTACTGGGTCTTTGTCGAGAATGAGATCGAGAAAGGCTTGTCCTTGTTTGCCGAACGAAGGGAGTAGGGGGTTACCGATTTCGAATGTGTTTTCGTCAAAATGGAATTCGGGTGTTTCGGCGGCAATGCGTTCCGACGTTCGAGCGATTTGCTTGCGCGACTTAAGGTCGGCCCAATACATGTCGGAAGGCTGGAGCAGGAATATGTGAACGGGACGAAATCGTGAAACAACTTCGAGGATGTCGAGATAGAGAGGCGGGAGAGCGGATACTCCAAAAAGTGCTATTCGATCAGGCCAATCGCTTAGACTGGGGTTTACGTGGTCGGACTTACTTAGACGTAGCGTTTGCCAGATGCGGGCGATGTGTTGTGGACGTCGAGCGTTTGGGAATACTCGTGGGAGGAGGCGTCGCCAGAGTTCGCCTTGCCAGTTGCTATGATCGCGTCCGGTTTCCCAGTCGACAATCGTATCTGGGCGGTAGAGTAAATATTGGTCGTAGAGCCAGGCAAGCTTGGAGGCCATTTGGAATCTGCGGGCGGGACCGGAGTCGCAGTATTGTCGGAGACGGGCGAACTGTTCGGTGTTTTCCAAGGTTTCCAGGAGATCGAAAAGTTCCCATCGGGCTAGGTTTTCGTCGAAGATGCCGTTCTGTTTATGAGCTCGGTCGAAACCAGTTAAAATACGTTCGAAAAGCACCCCTGGGAAAGGAAATTCCCAACCGAAAGCGATCCCTTGGGACTGTGCGATTTTGAATCGTAGCCAGCGGGCCATCCCCGGGTTGAGGGTCATAACGGTCTCTTGGGATAAGAGCGTTTCAAGCGGTTGCGTTCGAGAAATTTGTACGAGTCGCTCTGCCAGCGATTCGATTCTATTGGATGTGTGCAGGTACAGCTCTTTCTCGTTCATGAATCCCGTTTAAAGCAGACGGAAGCTAGGGATCTTGGCAACGTCGAATTGCGGTCGATTGGGACTCTAATCTCAAATTCGAAAGGAAAGGGAATCCGTAAATGAATTACTGATTAACGATAAAGGCATGGCTCATGCCAAGTGTAGTTGAATTATTGCGATGAGATGCTTTTTACTTAGTTTTATTTGGTTATTCTTGGCTAGTGGCTTCCTGGTTTTTAAAGGCCCCTCGCTATATAAGGGCAGGATGAAGAACCGTCAAGCGAGGAGGAATCTATGTTAGAGGAAGAGCCGCCGGTTGAGCCATTAGAGAAATTGGTTTTTTATCGGATCGTTGCGGTAAGTGGTGGGGATGGCCTCGATGGCACGTATGAAATGAAGCTTTCTTCGGATGGAGCATTTTTGTACGTCGCTTCGATGAATGGCGCCGCGAATAGTATTTTTCCCGAGACAAGGGAACGGGAACTTTGGTTTATATTTCGCGAACAAAGAATGGTGAGAATGGTGAGAATGGAGTTGAGGGATTGAATGGGGCTCGTTCTTTAGATCTTTCTCCTGATGGTCGGAATCTTTATGCTATGTCGATGTTCGACGATGCATTGGTCTCGTTTTGAGAGACGATTTTTCGGGAGCATTGACTTATGAAGGTCGGATTAAAGATGGAGAGTTTTGCGTAGGTCGCTTGGGCTATCGAGTCGTTTAGCTGTCGAGTTCCCAGACGGTGACCTGAATTGCGTTGTGCTCGAAGGTCCTATTCGTCTTTCGGATGACCTGCTGAATTTCGGTCGGTTCGGAAATACGGGTAAATCGATCTCCAAGCAATTCGCTAAGTTGATCGAGAGTTGTTGCGTTTTCGCCATTGATCTTGAAGCCGCCCAGCCAATGTTCGCGATCGGTACGATCGTCTTGCCAGTCGTAACTGGAAGCGATGATTAGAAGTCCACTGGGGTTGATCCGTTCGTGTACCCTATCGAGGAATTTACGTGGGCTGTAAGTGTTTTCCAGCATCATATCCAATAATATGAGATCGTATCCGTTGAAGAGTGGTTTCATATTGGAAATATCCGCTTGCATGAACTCCACTTTCGGACGCGAAGCGTCGAGGCCCAGTTCTTGGAGATTTTGCTGATGGAATGAGACAATTTCTCCTTCTTCGGGAAGAGTGTATTGAGTGTAGCCTTTTTCTTTGAGCTCGACTCCGATGCGAATCATGCGGGCAGTGAAATCCACTCCGGTTACGTTCTCATATTCGACTGCTAATTCGAACGTCGAGCGACCGGTTTTGCAACCAATATTGAGAGCCTTGCCTTTGGGGCGACCTTGGGCATGATTGAGTGCCATTTGGGCCAGTTTCTCTGGGTAATTTTCTATGCCGAAATATTCGTTTCCGTAGTGAAGCTCGCAATACGGTGTAACTTCAGGATCGATCTCGTAGCGATCGTCGGGTGTTTCGATTGGCGCTGTCGAAGCGATATATCGGAAGCCGGCGTGTTGGTAGAAATGACGTCGAAATGCGTAACGAGCCGAACGGATGATTTCATTGCCTGTTGAAATCCAAGAACCGCCTTTGATTAGATTGTGTTTCGTATCGAATGTAGGTGTGGAGAAATCATCGTAGAGGGGATGCACTTGGAATCCAGGAAGTCCTCGGATTGGAGTTTCCGTGTGCTGCCATACGTTGCCGACAACGTCATAAAACCCTTGCTTGAAAGCGTATTTGTCGACGGGTACCGCCGAAGCGGCATCCTCGAGATTGAGATTGCCGGGAGCTTTTTCCCAATCGGAGACATCTGGAGTCTGGGTATAGTCTAGAAGTCGATACCATTCTTCTTCGGAAGGTAGGCGAATCGGAAGGCCCATTTTTTCCGTCTTCCAATTGCAGAAGGCTTTTGCTTCTAGGTAATTGGTTTCGGCAGGCCAGGACCAGGGCATGTCGATAACTGTGAGCATTGAGCGAAAACGATAGGATCCATCTTCTTGCTGAATCCAAAAGCCGGGAGCAGTGACCTTTTTGTATTGTACCCATTGCCAGCCTTCGGCTGTCCAGTAGGATTGATTGCGGTAGCCGCCGTCTTTGATGAATTCGAGGAATTCGCGATTCGAGACTAGGTGTTTGGAGGCTTTAAATTCGCTGACGTCGGATATGTGGCGTCCGTACTCGTTGTCCCAACCGTAGAGTTCATCTTCGCGATCTTTTTCTTGGATCACGGTTCCGGCTGGAACGGGAATCAATTGATTCTGAGGGGCTGTAGCATTGGTTTCGCTAGATATTGACCAATCGGGGTGATTTGAATCGAGTAGTTCGCTTGGGAGTTGGCGGATGAGGACGCTACTGGTTTCGAGATGGATACGTTCGTGTTCGATACCCATCATAATGATCCAGTAGAGGCTCTCCCATTCCACCGGGAGGGTGAGGAGCGTTTCGTTGATTAGGTCATCGATTGCCATTCGAATTTGGTCGCGGTATTCCTTGACTGCTTCGACGGAGGGCCACTCGTAGTGTTGTTCGTTGAGATCGTCCCATGACATTTCGTCGACTCCTATCGCAAAAGTCGATTCGAAGCCGGGGTTGATGCGTTGGTCGATGAACTTACCGAGGAGCAGCTTGTTTACGAAGAACGTGGCGGTGTGGCCATAGTAGAAAATGAGCGGATGCCTAAGAGGGTCGGCTCGCCGGTAGTACGCTTCATCGGAGGCCAAGGTTTCGAAAAGCAATTCGTAGGCATCGTAGGTCTCGTGAAAATAACGTCGAATTTCCGTGCGTTTGGCCTCTGGGTCGCCTTCTTTGAGGCCTATTGTGTAGGGTGTTTTGAGTTCCTTTGTAGCCGTGTTTTCCATATTCGAAGAGGATTCCTGCATCGGGGTTATGTCTTTTTCGTTGGTTGAGAAAATGGTTAGATTGAAGTTAGGCGACTTTGTTTCAGGGGTAATGAGAAATTGGGTTTTTAGCGAGTTGAGAGAATTGTGTGCACAAGTGGATTCATCCTGTAACTTATTCGTGTTGTCGAGCGTTCTGAGGTTAGAAATGTATGGAGCAGTCGACGAACAAAGCTAGGGTCCGAATGCGCGGTAGCCCGAAGAAATCATCTAATGGTGGTTTTTCAGGTTTTTTGTTCGATGGGGCCAAACGATCGGAATTATGGCGATAGCGAGGATGACAGGAATATTGGCTGTGGATCTATTGCTGGAGTTGTCCAGCGAATCAAAGTGGACTAGCGGCAAGCGAGTTTCGCTCGTCAAGTCCGGAAAAGAGGCCAAGCTGCTCGCTCGAAACTACTGCGACTCGGAATCCTATATGAGCGACATCACAGAAGCGGCAGACCAAGAACTCGTGAAAGCTTCGCTGAAAGGCGATTTGAATGCTTTCGATGAGATTGTTCGCAGGCATCAGACGATGATAACGCGTTGTCTTTTCAGATTCTGTCCTCATCAAGCGGATCTTGAAGATCTTGTGCAGGAAACGTTCATTAAATCGTTTCGCAAACTCGAATCCTGGCAGGCGACTGCTCCATTTGAGAATTGGTTGCGAAAGATCGCCTACAACACGGGTTACGATCATTTTCGGAAAAACTCACGTAATCCAGCTTCCATTTCGATAAACAATTCAGAGGAAAACGAATTAACGTTAGAGCGTTTATCTGAGAACAAGGACCATCGGCGTAGCTTCGAAATGACCGAGCAAGCGCAGAAAATTCTGGCGTTGCTGAGAGAAGAAGAGCGGACGCTACTGACAATGCAGTATTTAGAAGACTTGCCGCTGGCCGAAATTGCAGATCAATTGGGCTGGGGACTATCAAAAACTAAGGTAAAGAGCTTCCGTGCCCGTAATAAATTAAGGAAATTGCTTATTAATAATGGAATCGCACAAGAAACAGATCCCTCCATCATGGGATAAGATCGTGCGTAGGAGTCGCGAGGAATCGCCTCCTGCTCTCGATGTTCGCCCGTACGTACGTGCTCGGCTCGAGTCGCTTGTGCGTTCTTCATCCTGGAGCCGTGCCGAAATTCGTGCCGGTTTGCTCGATTGTATTCTGGAGCTCTTCGCTCGTCGCTTGGCGCGTATCTCTCTAGGTGCATGCTTTGGAGCGGCGGCCTTTCTGGCAATCGTTACGACTACCACGGCTGACGTTAACGAGCTGACGGAAAATGAATTAGATCTAAGAGAGAATTTCGACGAAGCTTTAGTGGGCAACGATTGGACTGAGTATCTATGAGCCAGAACAGCAAATTTGGAGCGATGGCCGTCTTGGTTGTTATCTTTTCTATCGGGGCTTTGTCAGGCGTCGGGGGCACTTTCTATTACTTAAAGCAGAAGCATGGGCATCGTCCGCATCGCATTGAGCAGCGTAACCCGGAAGATATCTACCGTGTCCAGATCGATCGAATGACCTCTCGATTGGAGCGATCGCTTGAACTTTCAGATGTGCAGATTCCGTTTGTTCGCGCGGAAATCGAAAAATTTGGCAGTGCGATGCGCGAAAAGCATGAGAAAATGAAACCTCAATTGGACGCTCTGATGCAGGAGCGCATGGTCGCGATTGAAAAGCACCTCAACGCCGAGCAGGTGGAAGCATTTCGCAAACTTAAGTCTCGACGCGATGGAAAAGGCGGCGAAGGCGGTCCGCGCGCTTGTCGCGGGGCGCTAGGTTCGAAAAAGACTTGTTAGGCGAGCTACGCCTTCCCAGGTCCGATATTACTCGGCTTGGGTGTCCTCGCCGAGCTCGGGCAAAAGATTGTCCGTCTTTAGAACCGTTATGGGAAACTTGGTTTTGATCGATACGTTTTGTTCCTTTTGGAACTTGGCTCCAACTGCTTCGCAGGCTTCGCCGATGCTCTTAACGGGATATTTGCAGCCTTTCTTCGATATATTGTATTCGTAGGCGCTGCGTTTAATACGATCGATCGTGGCTCCGGGATTATCGTCTTCGGGGATTTGCACGACCCAACCGACATAGTCCTCATCGGGAATTGTGCCGCGTGGATCGCTCAGAACAATGATGAACTGCTTTTTAATCGGTGGTTCGCGGCCAGCTTTCTCTTCATCGGCCATCACCTGAGCCATGTGAGCAATGTCGTTCATCACCTTGGAGATTGTCTCTTGATCGAGGTTGTTACTGTTGAGTGCTTCGGCTATGATTTCTAAAGGGATCTTTGACATGAAGAAAAATGTAAAAATTTGGCTCGTAATTTGCCGCCGCAAAGTTGTTTTTCTAGAGCGAACGAGATAAGTTCTCGACTAACCAAATCCCATGCAAGAAGATATTTTTGACGTCGTTGATGAATTCGATAAAGTGATTGGCCAAAAGCCTCGATCCGAAGTGCACGCCGAAGGGTTGAGGCACCGAGCGGTCCACGTGCTCGTCTTTAACGAGGATAACGAGCTCTTCATGCAGAAGCGTTCGAAGACCAAGGACACTTGGCCAGGAGCTTGGGATGGGTCATGTACGGGCCACGTTGATGCGGGCGAAGATTATAAGGAAGCTGCGCATAGAGAACTTCAAGAAGAGCTTGGCTGGCAGCCGGGTAACGAGCTTGAGTTTCTGTTCAAATTGAATCCGTGTGAAGAGACAGGGCAGGAGTTTATCGAAGTGTATAGAGTTTTGGGAAGCGGTCCGTTTCGTTTAAATACGGAAGAGATCGAAATTGGGGAGTGGATGGATTTACTGAATTTGACCCAGCGTGTCGGTTTTACGCCAAAGCGTTTTTCCAGCGCGTTCCGATTGGTTCTAGAGCGTTTGCAGGCGCTTGATTTGATTACGGTCTAAAAAGGTTTTGGAGCACGAGGGATCCATGTCGCCGCTTGTTTTCGCTCACCGAGGTTTTTCGTTAGAAGCGCCTGAAAATACGATGGCCGCATTTCGGCTTGGTTGGCAATCGGGCGCCAGTGGAGTGGAATGCGATGTTCATCTGACGGCAGATAGCAAGATCGTTTGTATACACGATTATGATACAGGGCGTGTTTCCGACCGAAAGATTAAGATAGCGGAGAGCGATTGGAGCGAGCTCGCTTCGCTTGAAGTTGGGGAATGGAAGGATTCAAAATGGAAAGGCGAATCGATACCGAGGCTTCGGGACCTTCTCGCTGCGATTCCTGAAGATAAGGTTTTAGTGATTGAGCTGAAGTGCGGTCCGGAAGTAGTGGCCCCACTTGTCGGGCTGATAGACGAATCGGGCCGAGATCAGGAAAGTCTGCTTGTTATTTCGTTCAACGAGAAATCGCTCGTCGAATTGAAACGCGTTCGATCGACACTGAATGCGTATTGGCTTTCGGATCTGGACGTTCACGAAGATGGATTAATTAAGCCATCGATAGCGGAAATTTTGGATACGTTGGATCGGCTTGGCGTTGATGGATTCGGTGGGCAGTCGGGCGAAGGGATTAGTCAATCGCTAGTCGATGCCCTCGACGCCAAGGGATATGCGTTGAATGTTTGGACTGTTGATGACGCTGAGGAAGTGCGTCGCATGAAGCGAATTGGAGTGACCTCGGTGACAAGCAACGATCCACGTTCGACGATAGATGCGTTGGAGCGGTAGGGAGACTTCGATTGATTGTCGCTTCCGGAGGCCTCGATCCATCTTGTTCGATTTGAGAAGAGTGGTTTGCATTGCTGAATGCTCGCTTAGTCGGCGAATGCGAATTTCACTTCGGAATTGATAAGCTTTAGTTTAGCGGAGAAGGGCTTTCCGGCTTTCGAAAGAAAGCCTTCAATTGGAGGGGTTTCGCCGTTTTTCAAAAGTTCTTGGGCAACCTCCAAGGATATTTCTTTTTTGGCGATTGTTTTCCAAATGATGAATTTACAGCCTTCGCGCCAGTTGGCGCAGCCGTAGCCTTTGGGGTTGTCAGATATATCGCCGCCGCAGGACGGGCAGGAACCAATCGCGTTTTGGTTGCTTGGTTTTGCTGCGGTCTCAGCCAGGGTGTAATTGAGTTTTCCTTTTTTATCGAAGGTTAGGGTGGCCAATGCACGTTTGCCTTTGTTTTGGACTCCGTGGGCGGTCAGGGTCCTTTTGTTGAGAAGCAGCTCTCGCACGAGCGTGGCAGAGATGTGCATTC
>Ga0233432_10004646_pt1 | contig 12116 bp, 9 predicted proteins | sample SI_122_August201_6_FD_179870 | JGI IMG/M metagenome (GOLD analysis project Ga0233432, IMG submission 179870) | Seawater microbial communities from Saanich Inlet, British Columbia, Canada - SI_122_August2016_10_MG | ecosystem: Environmental > Aquatic > Marine > Inlet | place: Canada: British...
TAGACTTGTCTATGTTTAGCAGTGGCAAGAGTGAGAGTTCGATCTGTAGAGGGCATAATGGATGGTCATCTTCATAAGCTCATCCGTGTGCTCTGCAATGGCAGAATGAGCCGCTTCTATTTGGGAATAAAGGATAAATAATTCAATTCTTGAGCACTCTCGGCTCAGTCATCAGATCTTTTTTTTCTTTACAATATTCGTAGCTATGAGTTTGAACGATCTGTTCTATTCTTTATTTAGTGGATGCAGAGAGATGATAACATATTTTGAAGTGGGAGTGTTGCTCTTTTTTGCGACGCTATCCAGTGGAACTAGTACATTCGTTTCGGGGAAATATGTTGCGGTACAACCTCTGGGGATTGAGTAGGGGACAGCTCTGAAGTTTTTGGCGATTCGAATTTGACCTTTAAAGTGACTTTTAAGGTCAAGCATCTGAGAAGTGGAGATGTTTGCATCCTTCATGTCATCAGGGTTCATTAAAATGACTCTTCTGCCTTGATGAATACCACGGTATCGATCGTTAAGGCCGTATATCGTTGTATTGTATTGGTCGTGAGTTCGAATCGTCATCATTAAAAATTGACCTTCTTTTAAATCGAGTTTGGGAACCGAGTGAATGAAGAAGGTCGCTCTTGAGTCTGGAGTTAGGAATCGGCGTTCATCCCGAATTGGATTTGAAAGATAGAAACCGTCATTGTGAACAATTTTTTCACGAAAACTTTCAAAGCCAGCAATTGAGCCTGAAATGGCATCACGGATGAGGTTGTAATCTTGCTTCCAATCTTCCCAAGGGATAGGGTGACGATCAGCAAAAATTTTCTGAGCCAAACTGGAGACAATATCGATTTCGCTCCTAAGGTGTTCTGAAATCGGGTTTAGATGACCTCTAGATGGATGAACGTAACCCATGGAGTTTTCAACAGTGACAAATTGCTCATGGCCACCTTTAATATCGCGATCAGTTCGTCCAAAACAAGGGAGGATCAAGGCCGTTTTACCTTTGATCAAATGGGAGCGATTGAGTTTGGTGGAAATCTGAACAGTTAACCGGCATGATTGTAAGGCTTGAGCTGTTTTTTCCGTATCGGGAGTGGCTGAGAGAAAGTTACCGCCCATAGCGATAAAGACTTTCCCTTTTCCGGAGTCCATGGACCGAATTGCCTCAACGACATCAACGCCATGTTCTCTTGGGAGACTCACTCCAAGATGGTTTTCGATCTTTTCTAAAAAGTCGACAGTAGGTTTTTCAAAGATCCCCATCGTACGGTCGCCTTGGACATTTGAATGGCCTCTGACGGGGCAAACTCCAGAGCCGGGTTTTCCAAAATGACCGCCAAGTAGCAAAAGGTGAACTAGTTCTTGGATGTTGGCGACTGCGTTGGGGTGTTGTGTTAGGCCCATAGCCCAGCAACAGATCATACTTTTGGAGGAGATGATGATTTCGGCGACATCTTTCATCTCAGCTTTATTTAACCCACTCGAAGATTCAAGGTCAGACCAGTTTAGAGCCTGAAGTGAGTCACGGTATTCTTCGAAATTTTTGGTATGGGTTTGAATGAACTCTGGATCTAGAGCCTCGCCACCGCTAATCTCTAAGAGAGCTTTTGCGATTCCTTTGAAGAGAGCGACATCGCCATTTATTTTAACCTGTAAAAATGTTGAAGCGAGGGGGGTGCCTTTGCCGGCCCATGTCCAAGGTTCTTGGGGATGTTGAAAATGAGCTAGGCCAGCCTCAGGGAGAGGGTTCACATTGATAACTTTCCCTCCACGCCGGACAGCTTTTTGAAGAGCGGCGAGCATTCTTGGGTGATTCGTGCCTGGGTTTTGCCCTGCTACCAAAATGAGATCAGACGTTTCGACATCCTCTAGGGTGACGGTGCCCTTACCTATGCCAATACTTTCATTTAAAGCAACTCCACTAGATTCGTGGCACATATTTGAACAGTCGGGAAGGTTGTTCGTGCCAAAGAGTCGAACCATTAATTGATACAGAAAGGCGGCTTCATTACTGGTTCTTCCTGAGGTATAGAAGATAGATTCATCGGGGTGATTCAGTTCATCAAGGTTCTTAGCGATAAGTCCAAAGGCGTCATCCCAAATTATCGCTTCGTAATGGGAGGATCCTTCCCGGCAAATGAGCGGATGTACGAGTCGACCAGCTTTTCCAAGTTTGTGGTCCGTCCATTGGCTTAGATTTACGACGGAGTGGTCTTGGAAAAATTTTGGTCCAATTGTTTTGTGGGTAGCTTCTTCTGCCACAGCTTTCACGCCGTTCTCACAGAACTCTGTCATTGAGCGTCGATCATCTGGGTCGGGCCAGGCACAACCGGGGCAGTCGAAGCCTCCTCGTTGGTTCACTTTGAGAAGGGATGAAATACCTTTTTTGAGACCAGTTTCACGATAAACCTCTCGCATGGTAGACTGGACAGCCGACCATCCTCCTGCTTTAGTGGGAGTGGGAGATAATTTTGGGGGCTGTTCCTCATTAGGTCCTTGGGCTTGAGGTTTTTTGTTCATCTTATGAGATCCTCCAATCGCCATGGTAGCAATTGAATCTTCCTGGTTTTAGAAAGCCAACCAATGTCATGTTATACCGTTTAGCCATAGAATAGGCCAAGCTAGAGGGGGCTCCTACGGCTGCCAAGAAAGGGATTTTTGCCATCAATGCTTTTTGCACCAATTCAAAACTAGCTCGCCCACTAACTAGCATAATACGGTTAGATAAGTGAGGGTTGCCATTCAGAAATGCTTGCCCGATGACTTTGTCCATTGCGTTGTGTCGACCTACATCTTCTCTGGCTAGAAGGAGGTCGCCATCAGTCGTGAACAAACCTGTGGCATGAAGACCACCAGTTGAATTGAATCCATGTTGGTTAGCTCGAAGTCTCTCGGGTAGGGCTTGTAGGAGTTGTTGACTGAGGGTGACCTCATCATTTGTAACGGATTGCAGTCCTTCAGCTTCTAGGGCATCTAGGGAGGCTTTTCCGCAGACGCCACAACTGGATGTTGCATAAAAATTTCGTTGGAGTCGGTCTAAGTCGGGCTGAACTTCAGGAGATAAAATAACTTTAATGGTATTGGAGGCTTGGCTGCTTTCTTTCTTTGGTCCACATGGAAGAACCTCAAGGATATCACTTCGTTTTTTTAGAATGCCTTCACCGAAAAGAAATCCAACAGCGAGCTCTGGGTCGTGGCCAGGGGTGCGCATGGTGATAGAAACAGCCTGACTTTTTTTACTATTACCCGAAGAGGCAAGTCTAATCTCAAGAGGCTCTTCTACGGCGAGTGATTCTGCCGAGCCCCTATCTTCGCGTCCTAAAAATTTAGGAAGTGTGATTTCTATTTTTTGCATCAATAAAAAAGGCGCCTCCGAAGAGGCGCCTTATGATAAGCCTGTTTATCTTGATCGATCAGGCAATCACACCGTGAGGATCGAGGACAAATTTTGTTGCGGCGCCTTTGTCAAAATCTTGGTATCCCTTTGGAGCATCTTCTAAGCGAATTGTCTCGACATTGACGGCTTTGGCTATTTGAATTTTATCGTAAAGGATTGCCTGCATTAGCTGACGGTGATATGTCATGACTGGGCATTGGCCTGTGTGGAAGTGATGGGATTTGGCCCATCCAAGCCCAATTCGGATGCCTAACATTCCAATCTTGGCGTTTTCATCGATTCCACCTGGGTCACCAGTTACATAGAGACCTGGAATACCAATTCCACCACCAGCACGTGTGACTTCCATAACAGAGTTTAGGACAGTCGCGGGTGCCTCATGGGAGTGGTTACAACCATGTCCTCTGGCTTCGAAGCCGACACAGTCAACAGCTTGGTCGACTTCGGGAACTCCAACAATTTGTTCGATTTGTTCAGCTAGTGTTGCGTCCTTCCTCAAATCGATGGTCTCACAACCGAAGCTTTTGGCTTGAGCAAGACGTTCTGGTATCATATCACCTACGATCACGCAGGCGGCACCCAGTAAATGACAGGAGGCTGCGCAAGCCAAACCAACTGGTCCGGCACCTGCAACATAGACAATGGAGCCTGGCCCGACGCCTGAAGTGACAGCGCCGTGGTACCCAGTGGGGAAGATATCTGACAGGAGAGTGAGGTCCTTGATTTTCTCCATGGCTTGATCGGCATCAGGGAACTTAAGAAGGTTAAAATCAGCATAGGGAACCATGGCGTATTCAGCTTGACCACCTACCCATCCTCCCATGTCGACGTACCCGTATGCAGCCCCAGGGCGAGCAGGGTTAACATTCAAGCAGATGCCGGTGTGCCCCTCTTTGCAGTTACGGCAACGTCCACAGGCAATGTTGAATGGTACGGAAACAATGTCTCCGACGTTTAGAAATTCAACGTCACTACCTTTTTCTACAATCTGTCCGGTGATCTCATGTCCAAGAACGAGTCCCTCTGGAGCTGTGGTTCGGCCACGAACCATGTGTTGATCAGAGCCACAAATATTGGTTGAGACAATTTTTAGGATTACACCGTGTTCACATTTTCGATTTCCTAGGGAGAGTTTTGGATACTCAATATCCCGAACTTCAACAACCCCTGGTTTGACATAGACGACACCTCGATTTCCAGACATGCATCCCCCTTCTTGAGTAAAAGATGCCAAGAGGCTAAAAAAGCCTTTGAAACTTCAATCATTAAATAGAAAAAGAAGACAAATGATCTAAGGTTTAACTAAAAATTTTAATGAGATAAAGAAAGAGTTTTAAGAGATTGATCTATAGAAAATAAGCTCAAGTGAATGGGAAATAATAAGAGGACGCAACGTTTTTCATCAAATTGTGCACATTAGATAGGGCGTGATTTAGCGAGTGCCCCGCTTGAAAGTTTTTAAAATTCTAGCTTTGTGCCTTTGATAGGTTGAGGGCTAGAGGGTAAAAGCGAAAATACATGAAAAGGAGAGGGCTTTTTAGGAGAAAAATACCTTTTCTTTGGCTTAGTGTCCTTCGAACCTCACTTTGCTAAATCCACCTTGCCAGTCACTGCCGCTTCCTTCAAACGTTGAATCAATATCAAGGCGAACATATCGCACTCCTGAAGCATTGAGTTCTTTAGATTGAACAGGTTCTATACCTGTGGGCCGACCTGCAGAAATATTTTGAACTTGGTTTAGAGTTGTATCGGATAAAACTTCAGTAAAAGCAAGGTTGTCAGAGGACACGAAAACATCGAATTGTTGGATTCCGCGACTCGAGTCATTAAAAGTAGTGTTTCGCATAAATTGCCAGATGTGAAGTTTTGTGAGTGTGTATTCAGTTCCTAGGTCAAAAAGAATCCATTCTAGATTGTTAGCTAAGCCATTACCTTGTTCCATGCTCCAAGCAGCGGTGCTCCCGGCGGACTGGGTCCCTCCAACTGATTCATGTGTTAGGTCAGGGGAAGAGGATATTGTTTTGTCTGCCGTTGCGGTCCCTTCTTCACTTGAGGCATGAACTGCAATGGGAATGATCCATTCGATATCAGTATTTCCTGAAATTGAAAGGATGTGCCAGTTGCCTGAGTAGCTGACGAGCTTCATGTGGCCCAGGTTTCCACTTGTTAGCTGGACTGATGAGATGCTGTCAATAGAACCTCCATTTCCGCTGATGATGATATCGTTTTCAGGACTTGTTTTCTTGATGTCTAATTTCTTGCCATCGCCAGCTGATGAGGCGTTAGGAAGGGTTAGGCTCAAGTTGCCCGAGGAGCTATCGCATAGGGCCATGGAGTGAAGTCCAAGTGAGGTGTTGGAGCTGATTTGACCAATACTAAAACTCATGGTTCCTGATAGTCTGAGGTTGGATGAACCTAGGGAAGATGATCCAATAGTTAGTTTTTCACTGATTAAAGAGTTTCCTCCTATGTGAAGATTGGACGAAGGTTCCAAGCCAATTCCCAATCCTGAATTATTGAGGTGAGCTTCTTGAGACCCGTCATCACTTACATCAAAATTGATATTTCCAGATGTTGAGGTGACGTTTGCGGTGATGAATCCACTGTTTAGTCCTATCGCGATGAGAAGACTTTTGAATAGAATCAGAGCTTTGGGAGAAGTCATGATTGAAAGTTCAGACAGGGCTTAAGTGATTGTGACTATTCTAGCGTATAAACTCTCTGCCAAAATCAAGCATTTTATCGTCATAGAGCAACTGAGAGTGATGAGATAACAAGGAAATTTGTCTCTTTAGGACCTTGCAGGTGGCAATATAGCTGAGTTAGCTTATTGATGATCTCTTGAAAATTTTTAGCTCCCCATTCGTGTTCGACTTTTTGATGAGGAGTCGATATGAATGACTGAAGTCATACGTTGTGACTTCTTTGCTGAAGCATAACACTTAGGCGATAGAGTTCCTTAGGGTGCCTTTTTGTTGGTTGGCAAGGAGTGGGTTACTTATGTTCTAGGAGGGAATGAGTGCCTAAGAACTGGTAAGGTTCACTCTTCTTTTTTCTCTTCAGATTTTTTTTCTAAGAAGTAGCCTTTGCCATTGTTGAGGCTTTTGACGAGGTCCATGTTGGCTTGGAAGAGCCCTGAAAAGCCAGAGTACTTTATGGGAGTCTTGCCTTTGACGGTACTGCCTATTTGAAGAGAGTAAGACTCATCATCTTTTGTTGTGATGTTGATCTTTGCGATAGGGTTTTTGATAGATGAGCCTTGGGGGTCATAAGGGCTTTTGAGAGTGAGTCTGAAACTGTTCAGCCATTCACTCACCGATGCACTTCGAACCTTTTCGCTTCCTATGCTCCAGCGACCTTTGTCGTCTTTTCCTAGTTTGAAATTTGGAAGGGAGATGGATTTAATGTCCGCAACACCTTCGAAAGAAGCCTCCTGTTTGAGCAAAGTATTGGCCTTGGGGAATAGCTTGTCGTAACTAGCTGAAGGTATGGTGTAGATGATACCACCATGACGAACTAAGTGAGTGTTACTGAATGGTGAAGGGCCACAATCATCGAGGACAAGTTCGCCAAGATGAGTTTGAATGACCAATTGATTGAGACTTTTACGCTCAAGTTTTGGAAAGAAATCACTCGTCTCTATTCTCGAGGCGGTATTGCTTAGGTTGTTGAGTGGAGCTTGCTCGACCTCAGGCTGGGAGCCTTCGCCAATGACTTTCCATGTGCTATCTTTTTTGGAGAATTTTGGGAGGGTGTTGCTCCATGAGACACTGTGGAGGTTTCCACTAATTCTGGGTTGTTGAGATTTTAGATCGAAAAGGTCTTCGTTACTATGGAAGATATTTTCCAGCACGTACTTAGAAGCTTTGAATAGACGGGAGGTGTCTCCTTGATTCCAAAGGTACCACTCTTCATCAATATTTTGAGCTTCTAAGGAATAGAGAATTTCATCACCATTTTTAACAGTGATCCTATGTTCGGCTTTGGAAGGGAAGTCTTTGCGGAGTGTTGTCGCAACGGGTTCTTGTACTTGGACCTCTTTGAGGTCATCTAGCCAAGCAGAGGCTTTTGTTGGTAGGAAACGTAGTTTTTCAGGAAGGTCACCCTCGACTTTCCATAGATCTTCGGTTTTGGTGATGTTTCCGCCAGCATCTTTGCTTTCAATGACTTCTTTATTGAATGTTAGGTTTCTCCCAAGAGAGTTGATCTCAATGGTGGAGATAGAGTCCTTGTCGGCTTTGGCAAAAACTTTGTTGATCCAATCACCTGGAGAGATGCTGACTCCCAAACGTTCTTTTGCAAAGAAGACACCAGGTGTTCCGTCGACTCGGATGTGTTGACCTTGTTCTGGTTGGAAACCACCAAATGGGGAAGGCTTATTGCTTTGTCGGCCTTTGCCAAGGGAGAGAGCGAGAATGGTTTCTCCTTTGGCTTTGAGCTCAAGCCTTCCAGGCTGAGAGTTTTCGTCTAAGCCAAAATGAGCATCATGACGGTCGTCTCTAGCTGGTTGAGTCAGCCATTCAATGTCCCTTACTTCTAAGAGGAGTTTTTTAAGTTGCCCAAACTCAGCTTCAAAGCTGAGCTTATCTGTGACGGCTTTCCATCCTTCATCATTCCTTTGGAGGTGAAGTTTGTCACCTCCTTTAACGATGAGGAGATCATCAACTGCGTTTAGGTCTAAATTTTTGAAAGGAGTTGCCTCCTTGAATCCATGGACTTGCCGGCCTGCACCGTCTTCTTTGAGACCAAGCCAAGCCAATGTACCACAGATGATGGCTAAGATGAGTAGGGTTCGGGGTTTCACGCTTTGATCCTCCTCGATTTTTGAATGGCGACAAAGATTCCGTATAGGGCGATGAGCAAGGGTATGAAGATGATATTGATCGCCTTGAGGTTGGTTCCTAGTTCGTCGATAGACTGCCTTAGGTTTTTGCGAACGTGTCTGAGTTCTCTAGACACTTTAACTTTCTCTTCACGGAAAGATTTGATCTTATCTTGAATCTCGGTAGAGATGACGACTTTTTGACCGGGGTCGGCTTTTTGGACCAGTTGAGAAATTTTCTCTTCGAGTTCTTGAACTTGTTCCTGAAGTTCTGTTTCTTTCTCTTGGTATTGTTCTCGAGCAGCTTCTTCTCGTTCGATGACTTTGTCAAAGGGGCGAAGAAAACGACTACGTGAGCGTAAACTGATGAGGTCGTCGTTCCCGCTCATTTTTTCGAGAAGATTGTTTAGCAGGACCGTGTTCTGATTCCTAGCTTGGATCATTTGCTGACCAAGGAAGTTGAAGGTTTGGGCCCAGTATTGGTCCTCGAGCATGTCCACGTCTGCGACGACAACAATGTGTGAGGTTTTGCTGGAGGCGCTCAGGTGCTCTCCACCTTCAGCTCCTTCGGGAGATGCTTCAAAAGCTGAAGCGAAAGTTCCTGAGTAGAGTCCTGCCAAGTTGAGAACCGACCCTTTGTCGGGAGTTGCAGCAACCATTTGTTGTGGTGTGGTGTACATCATTTTAATTTTGTCTTCACTCCATCCTTTATCACTGGTGCTGACCAGTGGAGTGAATTCAACTTTATCTAACCCTGAGTCGACATCGAGATGCCCAGCGTAAACCATAAAGAGGTGTGAAAGGTGGCTGGTGCTCATGTCGTCTTTAGAAACCGCATCTTGAGTTAGACGCATGACGGGTGGGTACTTCTGGCCACCGGCCTGGGTTCTTTGAATATAGGCGAAGGTCGTGTCCATGGTGACCTTGCTTGGGGAATACACGACCCCCCATTTTTTGAAAAGGTCGTCTAGAGCAGTGTTAGGGGTGGGAGGCTGAAACTGGCTTTGATTTTCATTTTCCCTCATCAAGAAAGGGTCGACGAAAAAGACAGCATTTTTTCCTGAAAGGACAAACTGATCGATGGCATATCGGCCTTTATCGTCGAGGTCTTTTGCGTGGACCACCAATAGAAGATCAACATCATTAGGGATACTTCCAGAAGAAGGATCAACTTTTTCTAGTTCATAGCTTTGTTTCAGTTCCTTGGTGAAGAGCCACCCAGGTTGGGCTGGTGGTTGAGGCATTCCGAAGTTCATCGGGGGAGGTTCGACTCCGATGACTTCTTGAGAGGAGATGATGCCAATTTTAGGCTTAACAGTGTTGGCTAAAAGGTAAACGTTACGAACAAGATCGTATTCTAATGACTCGGATTTTTGGAAGTCGAGATAAGGAATGATTTTCTCGCCGTTGAAATTTGATAGCACAACACCGAAATAGAAATTGCCATCGCGAGAGGGTTGGCCTGAGATACCGAACCTTTGAGCTAAGAGCTCTTCGTCAGAATCGGGCTGTGGGTCGACAAATTCAACTTGGACAAAGTCGTTGTAAGAAGCGAGTTCTTCGAGAAGAGCTTTGACTCTTTGGTTGTAAGCTTTGAGAAGTGGAGGGATGCCATCAATCGAGTCGCTAAAGAATAGCTTGATGTCGAGGGGGGCATCGAGGGAGCTGACAATGTTCACACTTCCTTCGCTGAGGGTGTAGAGTTTTTCCTCAGTGATATCGAGTTTGAGGGGCAGCTTGGACACGACAATGTTGCCGAAGATAAATATCCCCAGCAAGACGAGCAGGCTGACCGTGGTGTTGATAGATCGGTTTGGCATCACGTACCTCCTTGAATTAAGAAGCTTTCTTGGCCTCAATCACCTGAATATTGGCGAAGAGGGCAAGAGCAATGAGGGAAATGAAATAAAATAAGTCACCGATATTGAGGACTCCTTTCTTGAGAGATTCAAAGTGTTGAAAGAAGCCTAAGGAAATGATGGCATCGGTAAGAATCGTGGGGAGGAACTCGAGGTATCCGGCCACCATAGGAAATCCAGCAACGAGGATGATCAAGCAGAAAACAGCAGCAAGAACAAAGCTGACGACTTGGTTTTTGGTAATAGCTGAGGTGAGAGAACCAATGGATAGATAAGCGCCGGCCATGAGGAAAGCTCCAAGGTATGAGCTGAAGATCACCCCAGGGTCAGGATTCCCTAAATAAAAGACAGTGATGATCATGGGAAAGGTGAGTGCCAAAGCAATGCCAAGAAAAGCCCACGCAGCAAGAAATTTACCAATGACAGCTTGTTGTGTCGTGATAGGGAGAGTGAGGAGGAGTTGAATGGTTCCTGACTTTCTTTCTTCACTCCATAGTCGCATTGCTACAGCTGGAATGAAAAAAAGAAAGAAAATAGGCATGTGCCTGAAGAAGGGCTCAAGTGTGGCCTGACGACCTTCGTAGAACTGATTCCAGTCGAAGGCAAACCAAGCTGTTGTCATCAGAAAGATGACGAGAAAAATATACGCTACGGGAGAGTTGAAGTAACCCTGAAGTTCGCGTCGAAAGACGTTGCGGATCTGCACCTTAACCTCCTATGCTCGCTTAGGCTGAGTGATGTTTCTAAAGACTTCGTCGAGTCGGCCTTCTTCGACCCTGAACTCGTTAGTTTCAATTTTTTGATCTTTGAGGTAGTCGAGAACAGGAACGGCAATCTCTGCTTCTGAATCGGAAAGGAGGCGCAAGCCTTTGCCTTTTGACAGGTCGATCAGATCAGCTTGGCGTACACCTGAAATATTGAGTAGATTTTTTCGAAGGTTTTCATCGGGAGCGTCTTGGAAACCAATGGTGAGGGCTCCGTGTAGGCTGGATTTCTTTTTGAGCTCATCGGGGCGACCGTCGACTTTGACAGTGCCTTCGCTGATGATGAGAGCTCGAGTACAGATGGCATCGACCTCTTCGAGGATGTGGGTGCTGAAGATGATGACTTTGTCATCTTTCATGGAGGCGATCAGATCGCGGACCGTCTTTTTCTGATTTGGATCGAGTCCGTCTGTTGGTTCATCGAGGATCAAGATCTCTGGGTCGTGGATGAGAGCTTGTGCGAAGCAGACCCTTTGGCGAAACCCTTTGGAGAGAGTGTGAATGGGTTGGTGAGCGACTTTGTGTAGTTGGCAGGTTTCATAAACCCGGTCAACGTTCTTTTGAACATCAGATCCTGAAAAGCCTCTGACCTTAGCGACAAAGATTAGAAAAGCTTGGACCGTCATGTCATCGTAAAGAGGAGCAGATTCGGGAAGATAACCAAGTTGCTGACGGACCTGAATGGGATTTTTCTGGATATCGAAGCCTTTAACTCTTGCTGTGCCTGAGGTTGGGGCCAGGAAGCAGGTGACCATTTTCATGGTGGTTGACTTTCCTGCGCCATTAGGGCCAAGGAAGCCAAGGATTTCGCCCTTTTTAACTTCAAAAGAGATGTCGTTAACAGCCCTGATAGGGCCGTAGTGCTTGACCAGATTTTCTACTTCGACCATGAGATTGTCTCCCGAAAAGGGTAGACTGCCTATTTACCGAAAAGATTGTCAGGTCAAATTGCTGTGCGACCAAATTTGGACGCCTTCAGTTGATCAGTCTAAAAGTTTTTTTGCCGCTACTTTTGGAAGGATGAGTTTCATCCAGCGGAAATATTTTCGGGCTTTTTCGAGTCTAGCTTTTGGTTTAGCGTTCAAAGCGACGTAAGCTTTGGACCAATCCCCTTGCATTAAAAGGCTGATTTGGTCGTTTGAGGTTTTTGACATGGTGAATCCTTTATAATAATTTCACAATTCACATTAAAATATCTAGAAAAAAGTCAAGTAGAAAATGAAAGGTGGACCTGACAGATGGCGAATTGAGGGCGGCATCGAAGAGGGCTCCACTGG
>Ga0233432_10004648_pt1 | contig 12113 bp, 9 predicted proteins | sample SI_122_August201_6_FD_179870 | JGI IMG/M metagenome (GOLD analysis project Ga0233432, IMG submission 179870) | Seawater microbial communities from Saanich Inlet, British Columbia, Canada - SI_122_August2016_10_MG | ecosystem: Environmental > Aquatic > Marine > Inlet | place: Canada: British...
GCACAATCTTAAACTAGGCCAAAATGTGACATTCTCAGGAAAATTTAATATATTACGTAAAAATAGACTAAACATTCCAGCTTTTAAAAATTTGGCAAGTCATCTTTTTGCAATTAAAATGTTACATTTTCCTTTGGCTTCAACAGGAACTATCGAAACCAGTTATAATAAAGAAAATCATCGAAGTATTTTTCTACAGACTACAAATAAGAATTACGATATTGACTTTACTAATAATACTGAGCCATTGATTCAAAGATTTATACTAGATTTTGAGAAATCTGTAAGTTCACAAAAATTATTTCAATTAAATCTTGATATTATAATATTTATTAATGAACAGTTGAAGCAAAATTCTTTTAATTTATTGCAAAGTAAAAATAAATAGAATAATGGATAATCATCTATGACACATTATTTCTGTCACTATGGAATAATAAATTAAAATAAATTGTCTTTAATATTAATAAAACAAGATATGAATTTACAAATAAATTATAATATTTTTTATGAAATCAGTTGAAGTAATTATTCCAATTTATAACGAAGAAAAAACTATTAAAAATCAAGTTATTAAATTGAGAAAATTTTTTGATAATGTAATTGGAAAAAAAAACTGGAATTTTATATTTATTGATAATGGAAGTACTGATAATTCCAGAAAAATTCTTGAAAAGATTATTAAATCAAATGATAGATATTTTTATAAACAAATACCAAATTATGGAGTTGCTCTTAGAGAGGGTATTATTAATTGTAATTCTGACTATGCTTTTATTTGTGATATCGACCAATGGGATTTGCCATTTTTTTCATGGTGTTGGGCTTATCGAAAAAAATTTGATTATATAGTTGGCTCAAGGAGATCTGACCCAACTATAAACAAAGCTCCCCTTTTAAGAAAAGTACTTACTCTAGGTTTAAATATAATGATAACTATTTTATTTAATTATATGGGAACTGACACACATGGTCCAAAATTTGTAAACATGAAAAGAATAAAAAATACTGCTAAAAAAGTTATATCGAGAAGAGGTCAATTTGATACTGAATTACTTATCAGACTGTCAAGAGGAGGTTTTAAGATTGCGGAAGCACCTATAAAGCATTTTGAAATAAGAAAAAATAAATTTCCAATAATCAAAAAAATATTGTGGAATATATATGCGCTAATCAAAATGTACTTTTTTTTAAAGAAAATTAAATGGAAAAAAAAAGTATATTTTAATCAATTTTGTAGGGATGATGTTTTAAAAATTTATAATAAAAATATTTGAAATTTTAATTTAAATATTTTATCGTAATGAATTATTACAATCTAGATTTATATAAAATATTTAATCCTGATTTATTTTTTAAAATTAATCACCCCAAATATTAAAATGATACATAAAAATAAATAAATTAATGTATGAAAGATAAAAATAAATCTATGTAAAGAATTATAATACACAAGTTTAAATTCACCATTTGAAATGTCCTTGTTTAATATTTTGATAAATCCATTTTCTTCTTCAAAAGGTATGGATTGATCATTGTTAAATATTTTTAAAGAATTGCTATATGTGTTCATAATTATAATGTCACCAGTTAAACTATTTTTATTACCTAAATTCCACTTATTAAAATCAACTTGCTTTAAATATTTTTTTTTATTTTTATAAATAGTATAAGAGTCTGAAAAAGAATTTTTTGACTCAAATATAAAGATCTTAGAATTTTGATAACTGCAAAATTTTTCTTTCATATAAAAATTTGGTGTAATTGACATATCAAAATGATCTATTAATTTTTTTGACTTCTGATCACTATACGAATCAACATACAATATAAAATCTACTCCAATTTTTTCAAAATCATTAAATAAATTATCTTTATTTATTGAGTGTATGCTTGGAGGAAATTTTTTAGCATCATTTTTATTATAATAGGAATAATTAAAATTTTTAGAATAACTTCTGAGCATATTTGGGTTTGAAACATAATGATATTTAAATAAATAATTTTTATTTGTACCATTGTTATAATCTAACAAATACTTTAAGAAATTATTATAGTTCCTGGGGTGAGTTCTTGATACCCTATCACTCTCGCCAGTAGCTATTATTCTTATTAATTCATTATTAGGATAAAATTGATTTAAACATTTTTCGGTCTCTAAAAAATCATTATAATCATTGCCCAGATTATTTTTATTTTGTGAATTATTAAAACCTAAAGGGTATATTAGCGAAAAAATAAAAAAGATCAAAATAAATTGCTTAGATTTTATTTCTTTCAAAAAAACTAAACAAAAAAATATGAATAGATAAATTACAATTACAAGTTTTGTGATATTAAAATTTAATAAATATTCATTTTTTTTTTCATAAAAATTATTTAAAATTGAAATATCTAAAATAATTCCAATCAGAAACAAAATAATCCAAAAAAAAGAACTCTTTTTTTTGAGTAAGATAAATAAATTTAAAATTATAAATAAATAAATAATTGATGATATGAAAATAAATAAAAACCTATTCATAGATTTATCAATCAAATTTATAACTAGATTTGTATTAATAAAATAAATTGTCAAACCCGTTATCACAGATATAAAGAATAAAAGTGAAAAATACTTTTGCTTATATGTTTTTAAAATAATACATACTATTAAAGAACAAATGAACAATCCAATCGGAATATAAATCATGCCAATCATCTTCATAGGAAATAAAAAACTAGGAATAATATAGTATATTGTGAAAGATAGAAATTCAGTGGTCACTAAATAATTATGAATATCTAATAAATTTAAATGTGAGTGATGATTTTCAAGTGGTGATAATTTACTAAATATACTGCTGTTAGTTATTAGCCAAGGTAACCATGACAGATTCAAAAAAGTAAAAATAAGAATAGCTTTTAATTTTTTAATATATGCAAAACCAATAATTGATGGAACAAATATCCATAATACAAAGCCTATATGGGCCACTAATGGAGCTAACAGAAAACAAAAAGCAAAATATAAATAATTAACTTTATGATAATTTTTTATTTCTAAGAAAAAGTGTAAATAAATAAACAAAAAATGAAACGATGAAAGCATTTGAAAATGATCTTGTGTGAATTTAAAAGACCAAAACGTAATAATAAAATAAGATATTATTATTGATGTAAAAAGATCAACCTTTTGTAAAGTAATTATTTTTGTTAATGAATAAAAACTTAAAATTGCAGTAAGCAGAGTCGAAAAAAAAATTGAATAATGTCCAAGTTTAAAGAATGATAAAAAATAAAATGGATTATAAATATTGTAAGGAGATATGTTAACATTTTTTCCAATTTCATAGTTAGGTAATACGGTGCTGTTGAAAAAATCAAAAAAATGATTTTTTAAAATTAAAGAATTGCTATAATTGATTGAATTAGTCCAAGGGTAATCAAATTCTGTTCCTAGTCCAATATGAAAATTATAAAAAGGAATCTTATTTGATGTAAACCAAAAATAAATAATTAATAAAATACATGTAAAAAAAATATATTTGTTTAAATTTTTATCTTTCATTAGATTAATCATGTTGTGATATCTATTGTTTTTTTTCTGCTCTCATTACAAATTTAAAACCAGATTTTTTTATTTTAAATATACGATCTATCCAATTAGAAAAATTGTAAGTTAAATTTTTATTTAATACTCTATTTAAAATTGGCAAAATCCAAGTTACAGCACCAAAATATTTTACATCTACCTTTGCAAATTTTCTCTTGTATTCATTAATAGTTTTAATTGTTGGCATTCTTAAAAGTGTACTTTTAGATCTCAGCCCTCTTAAATAGTGCAAATATCGATTAAACTTGTATATTGGGTTTTCATTTAAAGAGTCCACTAAAAAAAGCTTACCACCAGGTTTTAAAACTCTATAAATTTCACTCATTACTATTGTATTTTCACCGTAACTAAGTACTCCAGTGCCACAAACCACATCAAAACTATCATTACTAAAAGGTAATTTTTCCATGTCTGCATATTTAGCCACAAAATTTGTATTTCCCTTAAATTTTTTTTTTAATAACCTTACTGATTTTAATGAGATGTCAGTGGCACACACTTTATAGAACATTTTAATAAGTGGTCCTGTATTATTACCTGTTCCTGCTCCAATTTCTAATAATTTAGATTTTTCATTTTCAATTTTTAAACTTGCAAAATAAAATTCATATGGTGCATATAAATATTTAGGAATTTCTACATTCTTATTAATATTATTATCTTTAAGAAATGAGTCTGCCACATCATCATATCTTTTTGTTTCTATATCTTTATCAAACATTATTTTGTACTTAAATACGGATTATTTTTTATTTTTTGCAATATTTTCCAAATGATATATTAAACCATCATAAACTTTATCAAATTCAAATTTTTCATCATAAAGTTTTTTGGCATTAACAGACATTGATTTTTGTAAATCATCATTATTTTTTAATTTTATAATACAATTTTCTAATGAATTATTTTTATCGTAAAACATGCCAATTTTATTTTTAAGAATTAAATCTCTGACTTCGCCCTTTAAAGGGCTAAATATAGGTATCCCAAAAAATAAAGCATCATATGTTTTGTTTGGTAAACTTAGTATAAAACTCTTTTTATTAAAATAAGGTATTAGCCAAATATTGGATCTCTTAGCAAGTGCAAAAACTTTAGATTTATTTATAGTGCCTGAAAAAACTACATTATCTAAACCCTTCATCATGTTTTTAAATATTTCTAAATAATCGCCACTTCCAGAAATAACAAACTGAATTTTTACTTTTTTTTCTTTAAATGATTGGGCTGCTTTTTTAATATCTAATAAATTTATATACGAGCTTAAATTCCCTACAAAAACAACTCTAAATGTATTATCGTTATAAACACCTAAACTATCCCACCAACTTTCATCCAAACTATAATTTTTATCCTCTAAATTTAGATTTGAAACTAATGGAAAAACTTTATTTCTTTTATTTGAATCTCTATTAGAAAAGTTTTCAACATGTTCTAAAAACTTGCTGGTAATACTTGTTATAGCTTCAGCATGTCTGTAAATTTTTTTTGTAGCAGAATAATAATAAAATAATAATAATTTAACGATTTTTTTTTTTAAACCAATTAGGTTTTCAATAAAAACGTCTGGCCATAAATCTTTAACATCTACTATGTAAGGTATTTTTTTTTTTCTCAACCAGTTACTCATTACTAAATTTACTTCAATTGGCGGAAATCCTAAAAAAGCAATATCTGGTAACTGTTTTTCTTTTCTTAACATTTTTGCCAAATTAAAACCTAACTGAAGATGATCTATCAATCTTCTTATACTGATATTTTTTTTATATCCACAACTAGAAATTAAACGAATTTCAAGGCTCTCGTTTACTCTTAATTCCTGTTCACTATTTTTTCTGTGCTTTTTAGATTGATGATTAAATCTAGAGCTCCACAATACAACTTTATGACCTTTTTCTATAAATTTATTACTTAAATTAATTGCTCGCATTGGTCTTAAAAAATTTTTGTCAGTATGTAAAGGCTCACCTGTTTGAAGTATCCAAACAACTAATTTTTTTTCATTTTCCATATTTAACTTTATTCTTAAAACGGGCTAAGCTTTTAATTTCAATACTATTTAATCCTACAATTGTTCTATTTTTTTTGACATTTTTGGTTACAATTGCACCCATACCAATAGTTGAGTTCTCTCCAACAACAACCTTTTGAATAATTGAGCAACCTAAACCTATCCAACAATTTTTTCCAATTTTTACTGAACCAGAAAATACTGCACCAGCTGCAATAATTGTATTTTTTGAAATATAGCAGTTATGAGCTATATGAACTTGGTCATCAATTTTTACGTTATCCTCAATCGTAGTATTATCTATACTACCTCGCGCAATATTACTGTTTGCTCCTACCTCTACGTTTGATCCAATAATTACACTGCCTATTTGTGGAATTTTTACAGGTGGTTCATTTTTCATAACTACGAACCCAAAACCATCATCGCCAATTGTTGTGCCAGATTTTATATAACAATTGTCTCCTACAATAACATTATCAGATATAATTATATTATTATTTATAGTTGTATTAGCCCCAATAGATACATTGTCTCCTATGACACAATTAGCACCTATTGAAGCTGATTTATCAATTTTGCAGTTATTTCCTATTGAACAACTTTTGTGAATACCTTTTTTTATTTTTTTTAATAAAAAATATTTTCTCAAAATTTTACCAAAAGATAATCTAGGATTATCAACTTCTATAAAACTACATTTAGATCCTTTAGTTTTAAAACCATTTGGTATTAAAATTAATGCATCTAAATCAGTTTTAATTTTAATATTTTTATTATTTAAAAAAACAACAGAATTTTTTTTAATATTATCAAACGTTGCTGGTATTTTAATTGAGATGTTTTTTCCAATATATTTTTTTTTTAAATAATTTGCTATATCTGAAACTTTAATCATTAATGTCACAAAACCATTCTAATAACTTCAAAGCTTTCTGCATATTTTACACCAATTTGTGTACCTCTTATTTTAGCTAAAGAAAAAATGAAATCTTCACTCATATAATTCTTTGAATTTTGAGAATTATATTCTTTCAAGGACTCATATTTTTTTTTTATATGTTTTCTATCAAGCTCAACAAACAAAGCTGAGTCAAATTTTAAATTATTCCATACTTGTTCATAGCCAAATATAGTAGTTCCTTTAAACGCTCTTACTCCTTCTTGGGCAACTGTTACGTGGTCTTGATGAATATCGTTTAATGAAGGCATTAATACAAGATCTGGTTTCAATTTTTTTTTGTGTTTTATTAAATCTTCCAATATTTTTTGCCTTGAAGAATTAAATTTTCTTACCTGATAATTGAAAATTAGAATATTTTTTTTTGGTATACCCAATTTATTAGTTGCATTAATAACTTCAGTTTTCAAAATATTTTTTGGAAATGCTCCTGGTATTGAAGCTTCTGCTATTGAAAATGCAAAATAATAAATATTAGCACCAAGTTCAGCAAGTTTTGCTATTAAGCCACCTGCGCCCAGCTCACCATCATCAGTATGTGGTGCTAAAACATATACATTTTTATATTTTTTAAGCATAAATGAGTAATCTTATATTAAAATGACTCTCATCTATATATTTTTTTTATCTAAAGTGGAAAGTAATAAATTTCTAAAGATTTTTCCTCTTTCATAATACGAGTGTTTTTTTATTTCCCTAATATTGGGTTTATAAGGTATTCCTTTTCCATTTATATAATTGTTATAAAGATTGACTAAAATATTGGATATTTGATCAACCCCAATACCAATAAACCCACTATTGGTATTCTCTATTATTGTTTGATTAGTAAAATCATTCTTAGCACCAACTATAAAAATAGGATTCATAGATCCTAAATACTCATATAATTTTAAATGTGATAATCCACCTTCCAAACCTTCCCAATTAAAAAATAACAATAGGTCAGCATTTTGCTGTATTTTAAAAGACTCATTTCTACTTACAGTTCCATTTTGTATAACACATTCAGAAAGATCATAATCTTGAATTAAGTTTTGTAACTTAGAAATATATCTTCCATAAAAATTTATTCTTAATTTTTCTTTATCAATTAATCCTGAATGTATAGTTTTTCTGACAGATTCCAAAAATATAGGAAAATTTTGAAATCCTTCATAAAGTGTACCAGTATAAACAATCGTTAAAATTGATGAGTTATTAATTTTTTTTTTGTACGGATTTAATGATGTATAACCATTCGGTATTACAACTATTTTATTTTGATGAATTTCATTAAGCTTTTTTTTGTAAGTTTCTGAAACTGTAGTGATTAAATTTGATCGATATACAATTTTTTTTTCAAGATATTGGTCTAATTTTTTTCTCAACTTTGATAAAGAATAAGCAGGATTATTACTCCAGGTATCTCTAAAATCTGCAATCCAAGTAATCTTATATTTTTTTTTAATCTTAGAGGCAACTAAATGTGATGTCATTAATGGAGATGAGCTAATAATTAAATCCGGTCGTTTTTTTTTAATTTCTATGTTTGCTACCTTTAACGCACTTTTATACCAAGTAATTTCTAGGTCTGGAATTGCAAAAAACTCTTGAAATCGATGAAAAAGCCATTCAGGTATTTGTGCTTTAAACTTGCCCCAAAAATTAGTTTGATCTCTTGAATTAAAATTGCTTTTTAGCTGTTCTGTTAAACTTAAATTTTTAGCAAATCCTAAACTCCAAAATAATTTTCGTATTATCTGAAGAAGATCTCCTGAATAAGGTGCATCAATTATTTTAAATTTTTTTTTATCAAAATTTTTAATTCCCCATTTTTCTTTAAAATTTTTATTTTGTATTGAAGTTATTATTCTCACGTTATCATTAACAGAGCACATATATTGAGATAATCCTGGTATTCTAGGTGATGCGTGATCTAAATTTGCAATTACTAAAACATCAATATTTTTTATATTTTTTGAACTCATATAAAGTTTTTTAAAACTGAATGATTGAAATATTTCTTTTTTTTAAAAAAATTAACATTATTGATGTAGATACAAGAAAAAAAAACATAAAGCTTAAAATAGCATTCAATGGTCCATTTAATAAATTAGCATATAAAAGAGTCAAGGCCACAACAAGGGAAATATACAAAATATAAGATAAAACCATAGTTTTGTGTGGAAAATAAATAAGATATGCTTTTTCTAAACTCCTATAAAACATTGTCAAAAAAGAGGTTATTGAAATAAATGTAGAATCTATAATAGTCCAATTTTTTTTTGGATAAAAAGTATCTAATAAATAAGAGCCTATTAAAATAAATATAACACAAAAAGAAATTGATATTATCAATGAATTTCTTAAATTTTTTAAAATAATATTTTTATTAATTTTTAGATTTTTATGATTATTTTTAATGGAAATAAGTTTGGGGAAAATATAATTTTGAAATGAGTCAGGAAAATAAATGAGTAATCCTATAAAACTTAGATAAATTGAAAATACTCCCAAAGTGTCATATCCATTTTCTGCTATAATATGATCTCGCATCATAATCTGGAGTATTGGTAAAGACAATGAAGAAATGAGAACTGGAAATGAGTAACTAATTATTTTTATAAAAAATGATTTAAGTTCATAAAAATTATAATTTTGTTTGGTGTGATATTTTTTTATGCATTTGAATACAAAAAAAAATAAAGGTATGATAATAAGTCCTGAGAACATTAAATAATAACTAATTGAGACCCAAAAATCAAAATTGAAAATGATTATAAATAATGCTCCAATAATTCTTGGTAACATTTTTAATCCTAAAAAAACAAGATATAAATATGAAAGTTTTGCGCGTAAAAAATTTTCTAATATCTCATAAAATCCTTCGAGAAGAATAAATATAGATAAGATCATCATACCAAAATATGCATTGGAGTCTCCGCCCATAAATTTGTTAATATTAATATTGTCTAGTAACAAAATTAATAAATAAGACATTCCACAAATAATTAAATAAGTTAGAGATATTGCTAATAAAGTGTAAGCTATAATTTTTTGAGGTATTTTGTTATCAACAAATAATCTTAATATCCCTCTTCCTAGTCCCAAAGCTAAAATTCCACACATTAAACCTGGTAAAAATTGAACTTGAGCCCAAAACGCAAAATTTTCACCACTAATTTTTCTTACAAGAAAATAAACAATTACTAAGCCTATTATCCTATCTAAAGAAATAATTGATATATACTTAAAACTATCAATATTTTTATTATAAATATTCAAAAAATTAATTTTAGAAATTTTAAATGACATAATACAGTGGTTTTTTATTAAGATTTTTTAAAAATAATCTAATCTAATATCTCTACTATTTTACTATTAAAATTTAAATGAATAAATGTTTGTATTGACTTAATGAAAAAATTTAATTGGAATAAATAAAAATTTTTATTGAAAGCAATCAAGCAATAAAATTGTAGATCATAAACAAACAATTTAACTACAATGATGTTTAATATAGATTTTTTAAATCAATTATTTTCTTTTTTGTTATAATAGTTCCTGACAATATTACAGCCCACCATAACATTAAATCAGTAACATTTACAACAAAAAGAACAAAAATGCTGTTTATTATAACTGTTATCCATAAAATAGTCTTCCAAAGAGGAATAAGTTTGGACTGAGCAAAATTCAAAAATTTAAAAATTGAACTAATGGCACAAAATATAATAATCATAAAATAAATTATCCCCCCATCAAATACTACTGCTGGAAAACCTGTTGGCCTTACCCTTCCATCGGATGATGGAGTCATATACGGTACTAATTCATATTGATGGGAGGTCAGTCCTGAGCCAAAAATAAAATGGGGGATATTTTCATTATATAAAAATATAACTGATTTAATATTTTGTACCCTATCACTGTCTCTTTCATTCTTTAAAATTAATAAATCATATATTGTATTTTTTATTGAACCAAGTTGGTCAACAGAATTTTTTTTAAAAAAAACATTAAAAGACAATATTAAGAAAATTAAAGAATAAACCATATATTTTAATATTTCTTTAATCTTTAGTTTTAAATAAAATTTATTTTTCAAACCGAACCCAATAAAAAAAGTAGAAAACATAATTAAAATTAAAGCTATTCTAGAGCTAGCTTCAAATGCTGTTAAGTATGCTAAAAATAATATCAAAATTCTAACTTTTAAATTATCATTTAAAATAAAAACCAGACTTACAATAATGTAAACTATATAACCTACGTAAGCTGTTCCAGCCCATAACCAGTCTTGCCACCATGCATCTCTTAAATTTAGTAAATCTCCGCAATAACAAATTAATAAATAAATTATTAAATAACAAAATCCTACAAAGGTGAAAATAAATGAACTATCAATATTAATAAGTTTTCTATAATAAGTAACAAGAAAAAATAAGCTTAGAAAAACTAACACATATCTATAATATGTCATTGAAAACCCATATCCTTGAGCAAATCCCCAAACTACTAAATACCCTTGCCAAAATAATAAAAACCAAAGTGATAAACTGATCTGTATTTTTGGAATTTTATTTAATGATGTTAAAAAAATGTGTAGCTCATCCCAAATTGCGGACTGTATTATTTTTAATGAAGATCCAATTAATTGAATAATGATTGGTATATATTTATTGTTCAAAGCTACCTTGAATAGATTGATATATTTTATTCATTTTTTTCATTTCATTATTTATCGAGTTACACTCAATGATTTTATCTCTTGCTTTAACACCGAAATTATCAATATTAATCTTATCTTTGTAAATTAACTCAATATACTTTGCCAAATCCTCATGATGATTATCTTTAATCAAAAAACCAGAAACATTATGTGATATCCATAAAGAATTTTCTGCTACATCAGATACTAAACATATCATGCCTGTGGACATTGCTTCAGCTGTACTTGATGCAATACCAGCATCAGATCTAGCCATAGAAATATATAAATCATGTTCAAATAATATTTTCACAAGGTTTTCCTGGGAATATCTTCCCAAAAACGAAACTTTGTTATCAAGTGATTTTTCAGTGACTAATCTTTTTAATTTTTGACTTGATGATCCATCGCTAAAAATACTTAATTTTACATCTAAACCTTTACGTGTAATTATTTCTATCATCTTAATTATACATTCCACGTTGTATATCTCCTCAAGATTTCTTATTGACAATAGCTTAAGTGTTTTCTGTTTAAAAATTTTTCTTTTTTGAAAAAAAAATTTATCTGTATCAACACCAAAATTTATAATTTTGACATTAGATAAGTGATAAATTTTTTTAATCGTCTCTTTCATAAAAAAAGCATCACAAGTAATTAAGTAAGAACTTTTAAAAATATTTTTTAGTAAAAATTTTTTGATCAAGTTAGATTTTCCAAAAATTAAATCTGATCCCCAAGGAGTACAAATAATTTTATTACTTAAAAAAAAAAGACTAGAAAAAAATGAAAATAAAAGATGAAAACCTAATGAATGAATATGAATAACTCCTTTCGTTTTTTTTTTTAAAAA
>Ga0233432_10004649_pt1 | contig 12112 bp, 9 predicted proteins | sample SI_122_August201_6_FD_179870 | JGI IMG/M metagenome (GOLD analysis project Ga0233432, IMG submission 179870) | Seawater microbial communities from Saanich Inlet, British Columbia, Canada - SI_122_August2016_10_MG | ecosystem: Environmental > Aquatic > Marine > Inlet | place: Canada: British...
AGAATTAGCGTTCTCTTTTGCCATTAAGCGTCTTGCGAGAGAAACAAAGCCCAGTGCAGTGGCGGGCATAACCACCGCGTATACCAGGCCAGCAACAGCAAGATCGGGGCGTTGTAAAATATTGAAAGTGATGGCGAAAGACAATGCCAGATTTTGCACGCCGACTTCAAAGGTGATGGTAATGACCTGGGTTAATGGCAGTTTGAAAAGCTTCGCCAGGCCAAAGCCCATTGCCATAGTCACTAAATTCATGGTCACCACCAAAATGGCAACAGTTTTGTAATTTTCCAGCAGAACGTCATAACTTGAGACAATGCCCAGCAAAAGAACCAGCATCATCACATACAGCACAACCTTTCGAATAGGTTCGACCGCTTTTTCACTGAAAGCACTGTAGAAATATCGAATCAGCATTCCCAGAATCAGTGGGATCAGAGTAAAGGTCATTAAATTAATTAACATATTCAATATTGGCAGTTGCGCCATTTGCCCTTCCAGAGAAAAAGTTCGTAGCGCCAGGTTGATCAGAAAGGGAATGGTAAAGACAGTAATCACGCTGGTGATTGCAGATAATGTTACACACAGAGGTACATCGGCTCTTGAAGCAAACGTATAGGCGTTTGCTGTAGCCCCGCTGGGACAAGCAGCGAGAATCACCAGACCCACAGCGATTGCCGGTGGTGCATTGAAGGCCATGCCAAGTATAAATGCGACCAGGGGTAAGCCTACTAACTGGGCGACAAGACCAATGGTGGCGGCCTTTGGAAATATAATCACACGTTTAAAATCAGCCATAGTCAGGGACAGGCCTAATCCCATCATCACCAGGCGTAATACCCAGGGGATGACTTCAGAATTAACAAAGCCAGCTTGCGCACTTAACATTTCCAGTAGTTGCATTATTTATATCCCTGCTCGAAACATGTTCTTGTTGTTTATTGACTCATTGATATGTTTTTCATTACATATTTCAGGTCAATTTAGTTAAGGGGTTGGAGCATAAACGCTCTATTTTTCAAAGTCTATTTCTGTTTCCGAAGTGATGTTGAAATAACTCTTTGCAGTTTCTAATTTCCAGGATTAATTAACTGCAAAATTCAGAAAATAAATTTTTGGTATTTGCATTGAATTGCCATAAGTATAGGTTAGACTTTCCAACAGATTTAAATATCAAGATTCTTCAGACAGGCATTACTACGCAAATATTTATGGATGGCTAAAAATGAAATTAATCAAAAAGAAGGGATTCATGTGTGCTGTTTTCCTTGTTCTTGTAACAAGTAATATTTCTTCGGCATTTGCTCAACTGCAACCTCCGGAAATAACAGGCCTCAGAGGCGCACCCTTTACTTCACAAAACCCGCCTCCTGAACTGCAAAGTTATGGTGAAGGGCCACAATGGGATGGCAGGCCGCCCGAAGGAATCGAGCCTCTTGAGATAGACCTGTTCACCAGCACAGATTTTTACCAGGATCGTGAGCATTGGCTTGACCCACGTTACTGGCGCTGCAACAGCCCCAGACAAATCACCGACATGCGCAGTGGCGGAGCAGGGGCAGGGACCAGTGATCCGAGAATCGGCAGTAATCCTCCTTTTTCTGCCCGCTGGGGAGATTGTGACGAGGACTGGCCCAGGGAAAATATAACCAGCCCCTATTCATTTACCAGCGCTGAGGCTCATTATGACGCGCTGCGTGCCGATGCACAGTCACGAGGAGGTCCCACACAGCATACATATGACACCATGCCAAAATGGGATGGGGTATATAGAGAATATCTTCCCGAAAGAAGACGGGTCTGGAACTATATGCGCGCCAATCAGGCGTCAACCCTTATTTCATTACTGACGCCTGATTATCAGCAACGTATGGTGCGTCAGCTTTATCACGAGGGTGTGAATGCTGCCCATCAGTGGTCAGCGTCGAACTGCTGGCCCGAGGGCTTCATGCGTCAATGGGCCACCGGGCCAACACCGGACAGAGTGATAGTAACGCCCGAAGTCGTCATGTTATTGGGTAGCAGTAGTGCAAACATCACCAGAACGGTACATCTTGATAGAGAGTTTCCTCTGGGTCTGGATATCCCGCAATGGTACGGCGATACCATTGGCTTCTGGGATGGCGATGCGCTTATCACCCGCACAGCGAATGTACAGGCATGGACTCAGCATTCAAGCTGGGAATTCAGTTATGAATTTGAGACCATCGAGATCTTTACTCCGGTCAATGATGAGGCCGGGAATTTTATAGGTCTGGACTGGGAAACAATTATTTATGATTCAGAGGCCCTGGCAGAACCTGTCAGAATACTATGGCACAGAAGTTTTGTTGATGAATGGAAGACGGCCGGCAGACTTGGTTTTGTCGAATGTACCAGGCGTCTGTATCCGGTAGATGGATTTGCAACCCAGGTTGCGCCGGGGCAGGTGATTGAGTATGAGGTTCCAGATATGTTCGATCGTCCATGGGCTAAAATCTGGAAGGACAATTTCGAACAGGATATGCAAGGCCCCGATGAAGAGCTTGATCTGGGTTTTGATTAAGCAAAAACTAGCGAATTAGACATGGCCCCTGTTGTAAATAAACTGGGTAATTAATAGGGCCAAGGAGATTTGGATATGACAAGTAAAAGAAATATTTTGATAATGTGTCGCAGGGTAATTAAATGCCTTAGCATTATGTCGATAGGATTTTTGTCTATTCCTGTCAATGCCCATCATTCCTATTCCATGTATGACGGCAGTATATATAAAGTCTTTACCGGAGTAATTGTTCGTATTGTGCCAAATGCCGCGCATTTTGAGATGCATTTTGTGCCCTTGAATGAAGATCGCAATGCACTGGTACGCGACGACGAAGGCGAACCTCTGGTTTGGGTAGTGCAGATGGAAAGTGCGGCGCGGGCAACACAACATGGAATTACCCGGGAAAGCTTTCCGCAAGGCACGGTGATGAGCATGGGGATTCATCCGCGACGAGATGGACGTCCCGCCGGTGACCGCGGAGATTCAGGTCTTTTTCAGTGCCCTAAAGGGATTTCTCCCGAGCCCGGCAAGCATTGTGATTCGGTTCCTGGAAACATCTCTTTCGGACCCGGTGAGATTCCCGCAGAATAAATTGGGGTCAGAACATATTTTCTATTTAAAGATTTGTAAGCAAAGATAAATTATCAAAGCAGTATTCAGACATAGAAAATCAAAATAAAGTACCTGGCAATAAATGGTGTTCTGACCCCCATTTATTCAGTACTGAGAGTAAGTCGAAGTATGCCTGACAAGGCTGCAGTTTGTGCATTGCCTGCATTTGCGGTGACAGTCAATCTGGACCCTGCAGGCAGGGTGGTCGGTGATTCCAGAATATACGAGGTAGGCCACTGCTCCTTAATGTCCAGAGCCAGTAAAAGGATCTCCACGCGACCATCGGGATGGTGGGCAGTGACTTCAAGGGAGCGGGTACCGGCAGGGTACTCAGGCCATAGAGCAAGAATGGTGGTATCACTATTAAACGTGTTCTCAGCCCTCAGGCTTTTATTGCCGCGGCCACGGTTTTCAAAACTGGTTTCCTGCACCAGCCTGGCTGGTGGTGTGCTGGCGAAATGCAGGCCCAGACTTCCTTCCACAGCCCCACCTGAATTGTCTTCTGATAACAGGTACTCCGCTTTAATTTTTTGCCCCGGTACCATGCGCACGCCACTATCCCTGGGAAGCTCACGAAAACCATACCATGGCGTCCAGGTAGCCAGCCACTGATCAGTATCGGCCAGACGGAAGACCACGGAGTGGAGATTACGGCGATCTTCGGGCAAGAACTCCAGGCCGGTGAGAAAAGTCTCTTCCTGGATTAAGGGATCAATTGTCACATTCGCTTGCAGCAGTTCTGCGCCCTCCACCGAACCGAAACCGAAATCATCTGGCGCGACCTCAACTATCTGGTTCGGTTCACCCAGACGCCAGACAGTGGGCTCAAAACTGGCAGTCACCGGCTCATCTTGCGTACCGCCTGCACCCGGTACATTGAAGAATACTTCTCCGTTATTACGTGGCCCAAGACCTTCCACCCAGGACACAATGAAGCGTTTTTCCCGCAGCGTCAGCTGATTGGCATTTTTAAAGCTGCCGTAACCAGCCACAGCTGCCCAGGGCGGCATATGTCTGGCTAGCACTTTATCATGGATGGCATCGCGCATCAGCCAGGTCTGCTGCCAGGTGACGATGTCTTCGGCTGGTCCGCCAGTCATGTGACACATAACACAATGAGTATTGAGTATGCGTACGATTTCGCGATCAAACAGCACCGAGTTACTGGTGGCAGCATGGGGGAAAGTGAGTGCGGACCATGCCGCGGCAATCACTGCCAGCAACACAATGGATACTCTGGCGAGTTGCCTGTGCATTATTGCCTTTCCTCTACCGCGAAGGTGAAAGCAAAAGTGCGCAATTCATCTTTCCAGCGCACCTGGGTAAAAGCCCGATACAGTCCGCCATGAGGCATGAGTCCGTCAAAAGTAATGCGTGGTCCACCGCGCAGACTTTCCGCATCCACACCCATGGGAATCATGAACATCATTGGTCCGGTCTCTTCATCAAAACCTTCACTTAAATCCAGAGGATGAGAGTGCACATAGTCCACCAGATCAGCACTGAGTATCAGGGTATGGCCGAAGGCGCCCAGATAGGTCTGCAAATCGGTGACCGGTTCACCAGTTGCCGCATCAGTAAAGATGAAATTCAGGTGCCCGTATAAACCAGCAATAAATGGCGAGGGATCATAGTCCAGGGTGGCGGTAAGTCCATCAACAGTTTTACCTGGTTCGGTATCGGGAGTGAGGGCGGCACTGTCGGCTATTATGTCGCCTTCATAACCGGCTGTGACCAGAGGATGGGCAATGAACTGGCTGGTGCCACCGACAGGAACAAAATCCGACAAAACTTTGTAATAACCGGATGCTGGCAAGGTCACATCAATAGACCACGTTCCTTCGTCATCCATGACTGGGTGGATATGCTGGAACCAGTCCAGATCCTGGCTCACCACAAATAGATGGAAGAACTGATCATGTACACGAACAAAATCGGTGACCGGTTCACCGCTCTCGGGATGGCTTATCCTGAACTTCAGAGTCAGCGGTTTTTCAGCTACAGCTACCGCAGGAAAAGTGTTGAACTCAAGTCGGTAATCACGGACATCAAAGGGATTGGAGAGCACCAGACGCATGCCGTCGCGGGGACAGGTGCCCGGTCGGTCTGCAGTATAATCAGAATGAATCGGGCACATATACACCTGCAGCGCATCCAGAGAAGCAGCAGTATCCAGTGTCAGTGCATTCTGTCCGGAAACCGGGCCAGAGATGAACCACCCCAGCAACAGGGCAAGACCTGCTCGTCTCATCGATGGGGACTCGTGGCGTTGCTTTCGTAGGTGCCGCTGCCTGCACCTGGCAATTCATCAGCGCGCGGTCCGGTATAACGGGCTACGTGTAAACCGGTGTCACTGTCAGTCCAGTAGATAAGACCATCCTTGAATACCGGATAAGTGCGCGCAATGCTGTGGGGCAGGGTAATGATATGACCTACTTCCCGAGGCATGTAGGGGTTGGAAATATCAATGGCGCGGATGCCGTGACCGTACCAGCTGTTGAACACCAGATTTTCGAATACCGTGGGGTTATGGTTCTGCTGTGACACGCGACGCAGTATTTCGCCGTTAGGTTCGGTAGCCGCCTGTGTCAGACATTCATCGAGCTGGTTATCTGGTATGGCAAAGGCACCGACCATTACCGGTGTTGCTTCCACTTCTATGGAGACCATGCGTGCATGCATGATAGGACAACCGCCAAAGTTTTCATCTGTAATCCACGCATAGGCAGGGCGACCTGCGTCATTATCTCGCACCTGGGCAGGACGGTTCGGCACCATCACAGCGCTGTGTATACCAGTGGGTAGAGAGTTGTTGGGTGGGTGTACATCCACTCGCGAGCGAGTCAGCAATACCTGGTAGCGCACAGTTTTTGCTACATCAGAGGCATCAGAGGCAAGGTAAGCCTTTAGTCCCGGATCATCATTGACCACCATGTGCAGGCAGTCGTTGGCAATGTCATCAATCAGGGCGGGGTTCATCTGGCCTCTTACTGAGGCCACTGTTGAGCGGACACTACAATTAGCATTGCCCGCTAAAAGTGCGGCATTGGTATTGCGCGCCACAGCCGCAGAATTGAGAGTATAAAAGCCGGCATTACCGCCCGCTACATAGACCCGCTCACCGTCATCAGACAGGGAAAGCGAATGCAGCATATTATTTTGTCGGTCATTAAAGTTTCCTGCCCGGCCCCGGGCGTCCGTTAAATGACTGAAGTCGGCAAAGCGTCCGTCTGCATACAGACCGGTGGCGTCGGGTCTCTCGTTTACCGGAGGCCCGCCCACATCTTCAAGGCTGAAGGTAGACACTACGCTCGGTGCATCCAGAACAGCCCCGGTGTTTTCATCGGTCACCGCCATGGCATAGGCATCTGGCAGGCGCCGGGAAGGATCGGCTGGATCGGGCAAGCCGCCGCCGGCAAACATGGCCATGTATACCAGCACGCGGCTGCTGTTCTCAGGATCATGCCAGAGGAAAAATTCGTGGGAAGGGCCATTAAAATCGAACACCTGGCTTTTGCCGGTTGCCATGCAGGTGTCAGGGTCGATAGCAAAGGTTTCCATCACACCTTCTGTGCGGGTAGTGGCATTGCGCACCAGCAGCATACGGTCATTGCCATTGCTGTCGGCATACAGCAGCGCGCGTAACTCGCGATCATCATAGCCCTGGTTACCGACCTGGATCACCGGCAGTTCGCCGATCTTCACTGGCGCATTACGCACCGGGTTATCCTGGATGCGAAAGATATCCACGCCGCGCCCCACACCGGCACCATTGCCATGTCCCAGAAACAGGCAGCTCCCTGCAATGCCCATCCCTCTGGCGTCACCGGCGCCTTCCAGGTCACCTCCTTGCCAGGGACTGTCGTCAGTATCGCGCCGCGATGGCACCGTTACTACCCAGTGCAGGTAATCAAAATTACGCGTCAGATTAAGGTTACGCTGCAGTCGGGCAAAACCACTACGTGCCTGCCGCTCTGTTGAAAATGCGTCGATCTGCCCGCGTTGATTGACGCGCACGGAGGGCATCTCTCCGATAGGCGTATCAAAGGTGCTGGGCTGGCAACCAGCAGGATCGCTGGAAAAGTCCTGGCATTGTGCCTGTGCCAGCTCGGGCCAGACCATCACAGCCAGCAAGCTGCCGAGTAAAAGAATTCCCGGTGATCCGTTCCACCAGGCCTTAACAGTAATTGCTTTCATCCTTCCCCCTGCGAATTATTGAAACTATTTATTGCGGTAAAAATAGCACAATTATTCCTTTCTCTGCGATTTATGAAACAAGTGTGGATTTTATTGAGGACAGGAAAACGCTGATGGACATGAGGCCATTGCCGATTTACGCTACGAGATCTAATAGAAGGGGGAAATAACTTGTTGTCATCGAATATAAGCCTTATCGGGTTCCTGCGCCATAGCATTGCCCTTCTTATTGGGCTGTCATCAGCAAGCCCATTGCTGGCCCATCATACTGTGGCAGCCAAATTTGATATTGCCCATACAATTAGCTTGACCGGTCGTGTCACCGAAGTTGACTGGGCCAACCCCCATGTACATATCTTCATCCAGGTGGATGAAGATGCCGGGCCTGCCGGCAACTGGGCCGTGGAGCTGGAAAGCACTATCGAACTGGAGCGCAACGGCTGGACTGCGGATGACCTGTCCATTGGCGATATTCTGACAGTGCGGGGACTTCCGGCACGGGATGGCAGTGAGCAAGTCTGGGGTCAGCGCATCGCAAGTAGTAATGGTTTGGTTCTGTTCACACTTGATGATCAAGCCCTGGACACTATGCTGAGCGAGCGTCCTGCTGGACCGGTGCCGCGTTGGCCTGATGGCCAGCCAAGACTGGGGCCGCCACCAGGACAATCCGGCTACTGGATCAATACCGGATCAGGGTCACTGGTAGAAGATGGTCAAAGCATCGTGATGGATGCCGAAGGCGTGCTGGTTAATCTTGAGGATGCAGATCAGGTGGCACCCTTTCAGGACTGGGCAAAAGACTTGTATGTCCTGCGTCAGAGCAACGCCCTGCGCAACGATCCCCTGTATTTATTTTGTATTCCCCCCGGCGGACCACGGCAGTTTCAGTTGCCCTATGGTGTCCAGCTGGTAGAGCAACGCAATCGTGATCGACTTTTTGTTTTGATGGGAAGCGGTAACCGTAACTGGCGCCTTATCTATACTGACGAGCGTAACGAGGTCAGCCAGGTAAGCGGCAATGATGACAATCCGCTATTTTATGGTCGCTCACTGGCTCGTTGGGACGGCGATACTTTAGTGGTCAACAGCGGCGGTTTTAACGAAGGCTTCTGGTTTTCCAATGGCGGTTTGCCCCATACTCGATTGCTAAAACTGGAAGAGCGATTCACTCGAAGCGACCTGAACACCTTGATGTATTCCGTCACAGTGAATGACCCTGGTACCTACAGCCGTCCCTGGACCAGCAGCTGGAATCTACAGTGGGTACCTGGTGAAGAGATGCCGGAATATTATTGCCAGGATAACCGGCAGTAGGGTTTAACAATTGAATTCTGAATGACCAGGGTATGTTTGACAGACATCAGCGCACAGGCAAATAGAGATGAACATGACAAGTAAGAAAATCAGCTTTTCACCCAAGGGGCTTAACAGTGCTCTGTTTTTTTTCCTGTTGCTGGTTTCCCCGGCAGGTTTTACACAGGATGATGCGGTAGTGGATTCTCGACCGGCACCGCGCGGCGAAGATGGTCATATCAGTTTTGAACCCCCTGCAGGCGAAGGTGGTACCTGGGTACGTAGTCAGGGCAACCTGGTCATCAACCCGGACTCCTATGAGGCCCGGCGCACTACTGGAGCGCCTATCCATATTGACGATATTCCTATCCAGGCCTGGGCCAAGGCACTGACCAATTATCGCCATGATATCTTCCTGGCCAGTGAACCCTACACCCGATGTAAAGCTGCCAGCGGTCCACGTTCGATCATGTCGCCTTACGGACTGGAAATCGTCTCTGTGCCGGATTTACAAAGGTTGTATATTTTTAATATCTCCAATGCCATGAGTTATCGCATTATTTTCATGGATGGCAGGGAGCATCCGACAGATTTACGGCCGACCTATTCGGGTCATTCTATAGGTCACTGGGAAGGCGACACACTGGTGGTGGACACCGTAGGGTTGAATGAAAAATCCTGGATGAGCCGTGACGGTCTGCCCAGCACTGATCAATTGCATTTGATTGAACGCTTCAGTCGTGAATCCCTGGACACCGCGCACTATGAAGTAACTATCGATGATCCTGGTGCCTATACCGCACCATGGACCAGCAGTTTTGTTTTGGGCTGGCAGGAAGGGGATGAAATGTTTGAATACGTTTGCCAGGAAAACAACCTGTCTCCGGAGTCCATGCTGGGTGATGGCCGACTCAGCAAAATCACCCCGTAAACAAGTAAATAAAATACTTTGCCGATTAAATAACCTAAAACAGACTGCCAGGATTTATTGATGACACACTTACGCATTACGTTTTTTCTTTTGTTGCTGGTAGCAGTGCCCGTGGTTCAGGCTCAGGAAGGTCATCCTCTGGTCGGCACCTGGCAAGGTTCCTGGGGAGAAAATAATAATTTTCTCACCATCATCATGAACTGGGATGGTCAGCGCATCAGCGGTCTGGTTAATCCCGGCCCGGGTTCTACTGAAATTGCGTCGGGGACGCTCGACTCATCACGCTGGCATGTGGAATTGGAAATGCCACTTACTAATGACACCGGAGACAGTGGTGACTTTTTACTGGAAGGTGAGATGACAAACATCACTTCCCGCACTCGTGAAATCAATGGCACCTGGCGCTATCGTGGCGATAGCGGCAGCTTCACCCTGACCCGCCAAAACGGCGCCTAAAATAGGGGTCAGAACAGCTTTCTTTTGTTAAGAATAATTCCGGCAAGAATAATAAAATCGTACTAATCTTGAACCAGGGCCAGTTAATCTGGCTGAGTGAGAATTTTTACTAATTCATTTCGGTTCAATATCTATATGCCCAGACTAGCCAGGCTGTGTCCAGCAGGTATCTCTCAACACATCATCCAGAGAGGTAATAACCGGCAGGTTTGTTTCGCTTCTGCACCTGACTTCGCTTTCTATATAAATTGTCTGCATGAAGCTGCGTTGCTCTATGGAGTTGATATCCATGCCTGGGTCTTGATGACAAACCATGTTCACCTGCTTGTGACGCCGCATATTAAAAACGGGGTTTCTCTGATGATGCAGGCAATAGGTAGAAAATATGTCAGGTATTTCAACTCTACCTACGAGCGGTCGGGCACTCTTTGGGAAGGCCGTTATAAATCCTGTCTGGTGGCTTCTGACAATTACTTGATTTGCTGCTATCGATATATTGAGCTCAATCCTGTCAGAGCAAAAATGGTGGATGACCCGGAGAAATACCACTGGTCAAGTTATCAATGTAATGCAATTGGCAAGCAATCTGATCTCATTACTTTCCACGCCAATTACCTTGGTCTGGCCGATACAGCGAAGAAGAGAAGACTGAAATATCGAAGTCTTTTCAAGGATGCGATGGAGCAGGAGTTGTTGACTGAGTTAAGAGAATCAACGAACAAGAATATGGCTTTTGGCAGTGAGAAGTTCAAGGATGAAGTGGAGGCTTGTCAACAAAGGCGGTTAAGACCAAAGTTACCAGGCCGACCAAGCAAGAAGATTTCTTAATAAAGTAAACCTGTTCTGACCCCCATTTATTAGTCATAATTAACAGGCAGTTCTCATCAAGGCGAAAAGTGTCTACCGAATTAGTAGTTAATCCAACGGCTCAACAAATACTTCAATCTGTGTTTGGTTATGAATCCTTTCGTAATCAGCAGGAAGCAGTGATTGAGCAAATCCTCGCTGGTGGCGATGCTCTGGTATTAATGCCCACTGGCGGCGGGAAATCGCTGTGCTATCAGGTACCTGCCCTGGTGCTGGATGGCACCGCCATCGTCATTTCTCCCCTGATTGCCCTGATGCAGGATCAGGTCATGGCTTTACGTCAGTTTGGTATCAAGGCCGCATTTATAAATTCCAGCTTGAGTCCTGAAGACGTCAATGAGGTTGAATCCCGTTTGCTCAATGGCGATCTGGATCTGCTGTATGTGGCACCGGAACGCCTGATGATGTCGCGCATGCTTTCTTTGCTGGATAGAACAAAGCTTTCTTTGTTTGCCATTGATGAAGCCCACTGTGTATCGCAATGGGGGCATGATTTCAGGCCTGAATATATTCAGTTATCAGTATTGTACGAACGTTTCCCTTCTATTCCACGCATTGCCTTGACGGCTACAGCCGATGAAACTACTCGAGCAGAAATTATCCGGCGCCTTTCACTGGACCAGGCGCAGGTTTTTAATGACGGCTTTGATCGTCCCAATATTCAATATCGCATCAACGAAAATCAGGGTAATGCCCGCGAGCAATTGTTGCGCTTTATTCTTAATGAGCATGAAGGGGATACAGGTATTGTGTATTGCCTGTCCCGAAAACGCGTGGATCAAATTGCACAGTGGCTGGAAGGCAAAGGCCTTAAGGCGCTGCCATATCACGCCGGCATGAGTAACGAAGTGCGTGCTCACCACCAGGAGCGTTTTCTGCGTGAAGAAGGGGTGGTCATTGTTGCCACTATTGCTTTTGGCATGGGCATTGATAAACCCGATGTACGTTTTGTCGCTCACCTGAACTTGCCTAAAAGTATAGAGGGCTATTATCAGGAAACAGGGCGTGCTGGTCGCGATGGTTTGCCGGCGAACACCTGGATGTCCTATGGTTTACAGGATGTGATTACCCTGAGGCAAATGCAGCAAGGCTCTACCGGTGAAGAAAATTACAAACGTATTGAAGGCCACAAGCTGGATGCCATGCTTGGGCTTTGTGAAATTACCACGTGTCGCCGCCAGGCAATGTTACGCTATTTTGGTGATGCAATGGGTGAGCCCTGCGGTAATTGT
>Ga0233432_10004655_pt1 | contig 12103 bp, 6 predicted proteins | sample SI_122_August201_6_FD_179870 | JGI IMG/M metagenome (GOLD analysis project Ga0233432, IMG submission 179870) | Seawater microbial communities from Saanich Inlet, British Columbia, Canada - SI_122_August2016_10_MG | ecosystem: Environmental > Aquatic > Marine > Inlet | place: Canada: British...
AATGGAGATAGTCTCTAAATCCCTGAGTTCTCCAATCATGATCACGTCGGGGTCTTGCCTTAGGGCTCCTTTGAGAGCATTGGCAAAGCTGAGGGTGTGAGACCCCAAGGTTCTTTGAGAGACCTGACAGGATTTACTGGGGTGACGAAACTCGACGGGGTCTTCAACGGTGATGATGTGGTCCTTCCGGCTGCTGTTGATGATGTCGATCATGGCCGCCAAGGTGGTGGTTTTTCCACAGCCCATGGGTCCAGTCACTAAAACAAGACCCGTTGGGTACTCGGTGAGGGTTTTGATGGTATTTGGAAGGCCTAATTCTTCTAGAGATGGGATGTGATCGGGCACGATGCGAAAGCTACCAACCCACCCTTGTCGTTCCTTTACAATATTGGAACGGAAGCGACTGCCGTCATCTAATACCAGTGAAAAGTCCAATTGCAGTTCAGAGCGACATTTCTCGTTCTGAGCTGGAAGTAGAACGTCAAAAAGAATGGATTCGGTTTGCTCTGGAGTGAGCTCTGGAGTTTTAAGGCGAATCAAATTGCCTTGTTTACGAATGAGGACAGGTGCAAAAACGCTGATGTGAAGGTCGCTGGCCCCGTCATTTCGAGCTTGTCTCAGCCATTGTAAGAGTTGTTTTCCGTTCCCTTGTGGGTCGCTGATGAGGGTGGGGACAAGTTTTGAGTTTTCTGGGATAGGAGAAGACGTCTCGACTGGGGCAGCAGGGGCCTCTGAGCTTGAGGCTGGACTCTCTTGGATGGGTTCGGGAGTTGAGGTGGGTTCGTCGAGTGCCATGGGGAAGCTAAGGCCTTTGCCTTCAACTGCTCCCCGAACTTTGTCACAGACTCCTTGTTGGAGAACGCTTCGCTGGACTAATTCATCTGGAAAGTTAAGTTCGCTCCACATTGAGCGCTCTTGCAGAACCTCAGAAAGACTCGACTCATCGCTGAGTTTATTTCGGATCAAAAGAACGCAGAACATCTGCTCTGCTTTATTCGAACTCAACTCTGCCATAAAACCCCCTTATTGAGCAAAGAATTTAGGGAGGGCCTGTCAATTTCAAGGGAGGAAAACCCTCTTCTTTTTTTTATCAATGGCGTGTGGGGATGGACTCCTGAGCCATCAGGTCTTTGATTTCTTTGACGGAGTACTCTCGGTTGTGTAGAATGGAGGCCAAAATGGCAGCTTCTGCCTGAGTTTCTTTGAAGACATCAATCACGTGAGAAGGGGCGCCACCGCCCCCCGATGCGATCACAGGAACAGAAACCAGTTCAGCCATTTTCCCTGTTAAATTCAGTTCAAAGCCATCTTTGGTGCCGTCTCCATCTATGCTGTTGACGCAGATTTCACCTGCTCCTCGCTGAACTCCTTCTTCAGCCCATTTGAGGGCATCTTTACCTGTTGGGGTTCGACTGCCGTCGATATAGACTTCATAGCCGCTTGGGATGGCATCACTGACCGGAACTTTGAGAACCTGCATGGAGAGAAGGATGCATTGGGCACCAAAGGCTTTAGAGCCTTCATTGATGATATCAGGGTTTCGAACGGCCCCCGAGTCAACACTGACTTTCTCAGCTCCGGCTAAAAGGACTTTTCGCATGTCTTCAACGGTTCTCAGTCCTCCTCCAACGGTGAAGGGGATGAAGATGGTTTGGGCTACCCTTTCAACAACATCGATGAAGATGTCGCGCTTTTCATTGCTGGCTGTGATATCGTAGAAAACGATCTCATCGGCTCCTTCCTCGTAATAAAAACGGGCCAATTCTACAGGGTCACCAACGTCGATGTTGCCTTGGAACTTAACGCCTTTGGTGACCATGCCGGCTCGGACGTCGAGGCAGGGAATGACTCGTTTAGTGAGCATGTTTAGATATATTTTTTGAGGGAACCGATGATGGCATCGTAAGCTTGGTCCACGTCTTCAAGGACCTCAAATAAATTTAGGTCTTCGGGACTGATAACGCCAGTTTCTACGAGGTAATCAAAATTAACACTTTTAGTCCAGAAGTCCTTACCATAGAGAATGATCTTGCAGGGGCGTTCGATTTTCTTGGTTTGAATCAGAGTCAAGATTTCGAAGAGTTCGTCAAAGGTTCCAAAGCCTCCTGGAAAAGCTACGAGACACTTGGCTCTGTAGGTGAAGTGAAATTTTCGAGTGAAAAAATAGTGAAAGTCGAAATTGAACTCTTCGGTGATATAGGGGTTGGGGCATTGCTCCATGGGTAAGGTGATGTTAAGCCCAATACTTTTGCCTCCGGCGTCACTGGCTCCTCTGTTTCCGGCTTCCATAATGGCTGGTCCGCCGCCAGTGGTGATCATGAAGGGTTGAGGGCAACGTTCACAGGCTTGTTCGAGGGACCAAGAGGTGATGCGGCGGGCTAATTCCCGACAGTCGTTGTAATAATGACTGAGGGCCTCGGAGCCTGAGTCTCCATTCGCGCCGGGCTCTTTGATGCGAGCTGAGCCAAAAAACACAACGGTGTGATCCACCCCGGCGTGTCGAAGGGTATATTCTGCGTGGAGGGTTTCAGCGAGGATACGTGCCCACCTTCCGCGGTTGGAGGTCATGAAGGCTTGGTCGAGAACAGGCATCCCTTGGGCTTCGACGGGATTTCCGGATTTAGCACACGAGAGTAGGTAACCTGGGTAAAGGCTTTCGGCTACTTTTCTAACGGGCTCCGCTTGGGGGGAAAGAAGAAAGTTAATGTCGACGGTCATTTTCTTATCGAGATCAATCATGTTTTTGGAACTCCAAAGCTGAAGGGGGTAGTTTGATCAGATTCTCTCAATTTCCAATCAAAAATCAAAAAAGACTTGATGCTATGCAATAGCTCCCTTCTTTTAGGATTCCTCAATGAAGGAGAAAAACAAATTTCGGGTTCAGAGTGAATACGAACCTCAAGGGGATCAACCTGCTGCCATTGCCCAACTTTCAAAGCAAATTGAAAAAGGCGATGCTCATAACCTCTTACTAGGCGTAACTGGTTCGGGAAAAACCTTCACGATGGCCAAAGTGATAGAGAAGGTTCAGCGCCCAACCTTGATTTTGGCCCATAATAAAACCCTGGCCACTCAACTGTATGGAGAGTTTAAGGAACTTTTCCCAGATAACGCCGTGGAATATTTTGTTAGTTACTACGATTACTATCAGCCCGAAGCTTATCTGCCTGGTAGGGATATGTACATTGAGAAGGACTCCTCCATCAATAAGCAATTGGAGAAAATGCGTCACTCGACAACTCGTTCCATTCTCGAACGTCGAGATGTGATCATCATTTCATCGATCTCGTGTATTTATGGTTTGGGGAGTCCTGAAGAGTATCAGAATATGATGATCTTTTTGACTTCCGGTGAAGATTTTGGTTTAAATCGCCTATGTGCTCGATTGGTTGAGATTCAATACGACAGAAATGATGTCGCTCCTCAGCCTGGGCAGTTTCGAGTTCGAGGTGATGTCGTCGATGTGTTTCCTGTCTATGAGGACACGACCATGGTGAGGATCGACTTCTTTGGGGATGAAGTTGAATCAATCACGATAAGAGACAATGTTACGAATCAGTTACTCCACAAGATGAAAAAGATTGAAATTCTTCCCGCTTCTCATTATGTGACAGATCATGACAACCTTCAGCGTGCGATCAAGGAAATTCGAAATGAATTAGAGGCAAGGCTACCTTTCTTTGAAAAAGAAGGAAAGCTTTTAGAGGCCCAACGTTTAAAGGAAAGAGTGCGATACGATGTTGAAATGATGGAGCAGACAGGTTTTTGCTCGGGTATTGAAAATTACGCTAGGCATCTGACAGGAGGGAAAGAGGGGGAGCCTCCTCCGACTTTGTTGGACTACCTTCCGAAAGATGCACTCATTTTTTTAGATGAATCCCATGCCACCCTTCCACAAGTACACGGCATGTTCAACGGAGATCGTTCGAGGAAACAAACCCTCGTGGATCACGGCTTTCGTTTGCCGAGTGCATTGGACAACCGGCCATTGAAATTTCCAGAATTTGAAAAGGTGGTAAAGCAAAGACTCTATATTTCAGCAACCCCTGGTGATTATGAAGCCAAAAACTCTGGTGTTGCCGTTGAGCAAATCATACGACCGACTGGGCTGATGGACCCTGTGCTTGAGATCAGGCCAATCAATGAACAAGTGGAGAACCTTTTACACGAGGTGCTTGAGCGAAGTAAAGTCAAAGAAAGGGTTCTTGTCACGACTTTGACCAAGCGTATGGCTGAAGAGCTAACTAAATATTTTCGAGAGAAAGGGGTGAGGGTTCGTTATTTACACTCGGATATAGACGTGATTGAACGTAGTGAAATCATCAGAGATCTTCGCAAAGGCCTTTTTGATTGTTTGGTCGGCATCAACTTGTTGAGGGAAGGCTTGGACATCCCAGAAGTCTCTTTAGTGGCAGTGTTGGATGCGGATAAAGAAGGTTTTTTAAGATCTCGAACATCTCTAATCCAAACCGTTGGTCGGGCAGCGAGGCACCTACAAGGCAAGGCCATTCTCTATGGAGATGTGATCACTCCCTCAATGAAAGCGGCGATAGATGAAACGGAGCGTCGTAGGGAAATACAGTCAAAATATAATGATGACCATGGCTTAACTCCGACCTCCATCCAAAGTCGAATCAAGGATGTTCTATCCTCTATCTATGAACAAGATTATGTCACGGTCCAAGTCGCTGAGGGTGGGGAAGACTATGGCTTGGGGGAGAAAGAGATACGAAAAAAAATGCAGAAGCTTGAGAAAGATATGAGACGTTTGGCTTCAGAGTTGGAGTTTGAGAAGGCGGCTAAGCTGAGGGATCAAATTAGAGAGTTAGAGTCTCAGTTACTGCAGATCTAAAAAAGAATCATTGGGGTGGAAGGTCCACCCTTTCAACTCTATTTCTGCCAGACTCCTTAGCTTGGTAGAGGGCCTCATCTGCTTTTTTGATGAGATCATCTAGGTCGGAAAGTTTGGGGCCACTTCCTGAGCAGAAACCAATAGAGACAGTGATAGAGATTTTGCCTTCACCTACAGAAATGACCTCTTTGGCGATGGTTTGACGTAGGCGTTCGCAAAAGAGAGAAGCGTCTTCTTCTCCTTTTCCCCTGAGGAGCATGATGAATTCTTCTCCTCCATATCTCCCGAGCCGGTCTTCCATTCGTTTTTCGGTGTCGATGAGCCTTGCGATCGTTTTTAGAGCTTCATCGCCAACGGGATGTCCATGTTCGTCGTTGATTTTCTTAAAGTGGTCTGCATCAATCATCACTAAGGAAATACTCAGATGATTTCTTCTTGCGTAGGCGATATCCTGGGCAGCTGCTTCCATGAAAGCTTTTCGGTTCATCACTCCGGTTAGAGCGTCGGTCGTTGCTGCCTTAAAGAGTTCATCCTCTAATTCCAACTCCGTGGGGTCCTTGAAGGCAACTTTGAGGAGGGTGTTCCCCAACTGGATTCTAGATTCACTGGTGATGTTTATTTTCTGAATAGCGTCGCTGTCAACGAAAATCCCATTGGTCGAGTTGAGGTCTTCCATTTCAATGTGATCGTCATTGACGGTGATTTTACCGTGGACCCGGGAAATTTGAGAATCTTTGATGAAAATCTCCCCTTCGGGGTCTCTTCCGAAAAGATGTTCACCTTTTAGAAGTGGAAACTTTTTGCCTTTGTCTTTCCCAATGAGGATGATTAGGAATGGGATGAGGGGTTTCGCCGGAGTGGGAGTGACCTCACTCATGGTGGTTGGCAAGGTTTTGGCAAACCATTCCGTTTCTTCAGGGGGGAGACTCAAAGGATTCCTATGAGGGGAGTTGAGAGTACTTTCCAGCAAAATCAAAATAGGAAAGGATTATTTCTCAAAAGAGAAAAAAGAGGTTTTTGCTAAGAATTGATCTAAAAACTTCTTTTAATGAATTTTGAAATAGAATCAGCTTTCTTGAAGGCAGTTATTTTATTATTTGGAAAAGAAAACGATTTTGTTGCAGTTGACCCAAAGCGGAGCTTCTGGTTACAAGGGATCGATGGACCTTCGTAAGGCTACTTTTGATCGAGCAAAAGAGACTGAGTGCAGGCTGCTAGATTTATATTTCTCTTCAAATGAAGTTCCAGTCGATCTAAAAGAAGTCTCGGGGGCGATCGTCAGTCTTTTACCAGATGACCCCTTGGTGATAAAACTTAAGGAAAATGGAATTCCTGTGGTACGCTGTGGTCAGTTTAAGCACCCATTGGATCATACTCAACATTCGATCATTCCTGATTGGGAATTGATTGGGCGAATGTCTGCCACTCACTTTATTGAAAGGGGGTACAGAAATTACGCGATTGTTGGCAATAGCCCAGTGGCAAATTTTAAAACGTTGTACGATTCTTTTATTGAAAAGGTTGAAGGAGAAGGGTTTAACTGTCAACTTTTTCAATTTAACACTCATGTGAGTATGGACGATAAAGTCTATCGACAGATGACGAAAGAATTTATATCATGGGTTAAGACGGTGCCCAAGCCTTTGGCTATTTTCACTGGGCATGACATCATGGCTTGCCGGTTGCTTTTAATGTGCTCTGCCCATGGCATTTCTGTTCCTGAAGAGGTAGCGTTTCTTTGCCCTAACGCCGATGACATCACTTGCGAAACAACCCCTATTCACGTATCTTCAGTTAGACTAGGTAAGAAAGCTCAGGGTAGAAAAGCTATTGACTTACTATTAAAGATCCTTGATGGAAAAGTGAAAGAGATCACAAATCTATATTGCCCTCCAGAGAAAATCATTGAGAGAAAGAGTTCAAACTATTTTTCCGGAGCTAGCCCGGTTGTTGAAGAGGCTATTCGTTATATTTGGGAGAATTTCAGGCAACCTATTTCTGTTGAGAGTATTGCGAAACATGTCAGAGTCTCCCGAAGGAAATTAGAGTACGACCTAAAGGGTTTTCTTCATCGAACCGTTGGTGAAGAGTTGCGAAGAAAAAGGCTTGAGGAGGCTCAGTATTTATTAAGAACCACAGATGAAAATATTGATGAGGTCGCCCACATGTGTGGGATTGGGGAGTCGGTGAGTCTTCAAAGAGCTTTTAAAAAGTATTACTCAATCACGCCGAGTCAATACCGGCAAAGTCAGAATGATTGATCTCTCAGCAAGACAGATACCGAGTCACAATATTCATATTGGCAACAGAGAAATCTAGAGCCCAATGAGTGAACCAAAGGCCAAAGAGGGTAAAAGGCAATTTTATTAAGGGTTAATTTTAAACGTGTGCATTGTTGGGCACCAAAGGTCGGGTCATTTTTGCTGGCCACTCTGGGTTTTCTTCAGGAACCAAGGCTTCGACCTCTTTTTGCCAATTCTGTAGTTTTTGGTGAAGACTTTTGACGAGTTCTGGGTGATCGTCGCAGACATTGCTCATTTCACTAACGTCTTCTTCTAGATCGTAAAGTTCCAAACTTTGGTCTTCGAAGTTTTCAATAAATTTCCACTTTCCACTTCGAAGACTGGCTGCTGGCCAACCTCCTTGATTACTGTAGTGGGGATAGTGCCAGAAGATAGCTTCTCGGTTGAGTTTGTCTTCATCCTTTAGTACAGGCATTAAGCTCAGGCCATCGACATGTTGTTTGGGCATGAGAGGTAAGCCTGCTGCTTCGAGAAAGGTTGGGTAAAAATCGCAAGTTTGAACAATCTCATCGCTGATACGGCTAGCATCAATAACTCCAGGCCAACGAATGATTTGACATACACGGGTTCCACCTTCGTAATTCCATCCTTTGCCCTCAGCCAATGGGTTATTACAGGTAGGACTCCCTTCAGATGTTGATAGGCCTCCATTGTCTGAAGTAAAGCAAACCATGGTATTTTCCGACAAACCCTCATCGTCCAATGCTTTGAGTAGTTTGCCGATGTTGGTGTCGAGGTTCTCTATCATGGCGGCGTAAGTTGGGTCGCTCTGAATAATTCGCCTTTGGATGCGCCACTTATAGTCGGGGCATCTGGGGTTGGGCTTGCCGGGAATGATGGCTTGAATCTGGTCTAGGCCCAGTCGTTTAGCTTTCTCTTTATATTTCACAACGAGTTCAGAAGGGGCTTGAATGGGGGTGTGGACGGCATAGTGACTAAAGTTTAGATAAAAAGGTTTGTCTTTTCGCTCTTTGATCAAATCAATGGCTTCATTGGTTAAGCGATCGGTCAGGTACTCTCCTTCGGGCCCGTTTTCAAGGTTATCTAATTTCCATGGACTGAAGAAGCCATTGTTGGGATGTCCTTGATGGCCTCCTCCGATATTGACGTCAAACCCATGGTGCTGGGGCCAGAACCGCTCATCCCCTAGGTGCCATTTCCCAACGTGCCAAGTTTGGTATCCACCCTCACTGAGGGAAGAGGCAATGCTTTTTTCTTCTAAGGGGAGGTAGTGAAGATAAGGGACGTCTTTAAGGCTAGCCTCGCAGTGCCCTCCGATGAATTGAGTGATGCCAACTCGTGCAGGGTACTTACCACTCATCATGCTGGCACGGGTGGGACTACAGACCGGGCATGTGGCGTAGGCATTATTAAATAATAAGCCTTCACGGGCTAAGCGGTCTAAATTTGGTGTCTCGTAAAAGGTAGATCCAAAACAGCCAAGATCTCGAGCGCCAAGGTCGTCGATAAAAAACATAACAATATTGGGCTGTGACATGACCTTTCTCGATTAATTTTATGTGAATTTTTTCGGAGAATAGGTTGTGTGAAATGGACTCAAGGTTTCCTGCGAATAAATCAAGGATCATCGAATTGCAAAAAAGAGAGTGCTTAGAGGCTTATGTTTGCGCAAAATGATGCGAAGTGATGCGGAAAGGGCTGTTTTGATGGAAAAATTTATGCTTACACTAGTTTTTACTAAATCGCTGAAATTCAAAAAATCATTGTTTTCTAGTAGAACCAAGGAGTCCCTGATGCCTAAAAGACCATTGAATCCAACATTGGCTTATAAGCTTTTTTTGATGGTTGTTGTTCTATTTCCATCATATGGCTTAGCGGGAGGCAATAGTTTTTACAAATCGCCAAGTCTGTACTCGACTCGGCCTAAGGAAGTCCATAAATTTGAACAGTCGGTCAATCGTTTTGGGCCAGTTGGAATTGGAATTGAATTAACCCAACCGGCTTTTGGAATGAAGGTTAAGAATGTCGAGCCTGGATCCCCAGCTGGCAAATCTGGAAAACTGAAAACCGGCCAAGTGATCGTGAGTATCAATGGAGAAGTTTTAAAAGACATCGACCCACGAATCCAACTGGGAAATATCATCACCCAAGCAGAGGCGACAGATGGGAGGGTGATATTCATGGTTCGTGAATCAACTTCTTCTAAGACCCAAGAGGTAGTGGTGAACATCCCAGTTCTGGGCTCTTATCGTAAATCTTGGCCTTTAAATTGTCCTAAGTCAGATCGAATCGTGAGAGAGCTCGCAAAGAAATTTAAAGAAGAGGGGCATTCTGGCGGGCTTCACCTCGATGGCCCAAAAATTTTATTCATGTTATCAACGGGTGATGATGACGATTTAGAGGTGGTGAAAGGTTGGATGAAAACAATTGTTAAAAATAACCAAGATTTTGGTAAGGGACTAACTTATCAGTGGTTTGTTTCTTGGGGAGCCCCACCAATTGCTGAATATTATCTTCGTACCGGTGATGCTTCAGTTCTTCCACTCATGCAGAAAATATGCAACGCTGTGAAGAAAACCCAGTACCAAGGTGGTTGGGGAGGAAGAGGGCTTTCGGGTCATCACATGGGCTTGGCAGGAACTGGAACCCTGACTTTTCTTCTCCTCGCAAAAAAGTGTGGAGTGGAAGTTGATAAAAAGATGCTTCACAGTGCTCTGGCTCACTATTATCGTTTTGCTGGGCGTGGAACAAACCCTTACATGGATCATTACCCGGAAAGTACATTTACAGATAATGGCCGGAATGGTCGTCTTGCTTTGGCTATGAAAGTAGCTTCTGAACTTCGACCAGAAGGAGAGAAATCACTCTATTCCCAAGCTAGTGATATATCGTCCATTAAAAGCTTTTATTCAACCTCATATATGCTTCATGGTCATACGGGTGGTGGTATTGGAGAGGTTTGGAGATCTGCTTCTATGGGCCTGATGGAGAAAAAAAGCAATCATCATTATCGAGAGTTCATGGATCAGCGAACTTGGTTTTATGACTTGTCTCGTCGTTATGACGGTTCGTTTGGTATTGTTGGTGGGGGAGAGCGCTATGATAAAACATCATGGGGTATCTCGATGGGTCTCGCCTACACGGCCCCTCGTAAGAACTTGGTCATCTTTGGTGCGCCTTCGGAAAACATGATGAAGGGACAAAAAGATTTGCCCATGCGATGTTGGGGAAATGAAGCGGATGACGCCTTTCTATCGATGCAAGCTCCTGTCTCACCAAGTGGAAAAATTAGAAACTTCAATGATGAAAAGGTATCAACAGACACAGGGGTACCCGTTGACCGACTGATGGACCTTTCTTCGGTGACTGATCTTCAGATACTTAAATTCATCTATCACCGGGAACACCGTTTTAGGGAAAAGGGCGCCCATGCTATTAAGAAACATCAAAGACAGCATTTAATTCTTGGTTTATTAGAGGATACAGACCCAAGGGTTCGAAATGCTGGTGTCATGGCTTGTGAGTCGTTCATGCTCACTGACCCAATAGCCTCCCAAACAGAGATGGTCATGGGAATTAAAACGAAAATTTTCACAATGCTTAATAATTCGAAAGAAGCATGGTTCACGACAACTAAAATTCTTGACCTGGTTTCTGGTTTTTCGGTTGATGAGCTCTTGCCCCATTCAGAAAAGATAGCTGAATTTCTAGGTCATGAGGAATGGTGGGTTCGCCATAGTGCTCTCAATGCAATCGTTCCTTTGATGTTGAGCGAAAAATCTTATCAGAAAGTATTACCTGGGCTGGAGAAACACTTGCCTAATTTTTACCGATCGAATTGGGGTTTTGTGAAGCGTCTTGCTGAAGCGAAAGCAGCGTCTCCTAAGGTCCAGAAGGCCATTTTGAAAACTTTGGGCTCTGCTTACCTAGCTTTCCCTGGACCCAAAGCACAAAACCCTGATGGTGGAACACATCCTCAGACGGAGCAGTGGATATCGACATTATTAGCTTATGCCATTAACAAGATCCCAGGTGGACTAGAAACACTTTTTGAGGTTTCAAAGAAACGCTTTCCTGAGAAAGACCTTCTTCACCGTGATCTTTTTCTATCTGGAACTAAAATGAAGGTTGAGAATGAAAAACTGAAGGCCGTCTTGAGAGAGATCATCAAGAATGAACTCATCCCTGATCAAGTCGGAAAAAATTGGAAATCTTTGAAAGCTTTCTCATCGGGAGAAAGCGGAAAGGCAAGTTCCATGACGACTCTTCAGCAGCTCTATAGCCAAGCAGGCATCGAAGACTTTAGTTGGAAGTCTCTTGGTAAAAAACAACAAGAGATGACTTGGTCGTATCATAGTTTTGATCCGCCGGAAACTTGGTTTGGAAAGAGTGACCGTTTGGGACGATATCGGAAAGTTACTTTTCCCAGTGGGATGGAAGATTGGTATAAGCCTGAGTTCGATCCCATAAAGAATGGCTGGAAGCAAGGTATGGCTCCCTTTGGTTCATCTGATGGTGAGAAGGCATATTTTACAGGTTCAACCAAGGTTTGTGGAATGTCTTTTTGTGAGTGTGGGGGAGAGCCCAAGACACTTTGGGAAAAAGATGTGATAATGTTACATGGTCAGTTTGAGCTTCCTCCTTTCGAGGAAGGATATTGTTATCGCCTTCTTCACGGAGGAATTTCTCATGTCGGTTCAGGTGGAGGCTACAGAGTTTATATCAATGGTAAGCTTTTTCATGAGAACAAGAGCGGGACCGATCGTCGAGGTGGAGGTGTTCCAAAGGGAAAGGTGATCACCAAGGATTGGTGGCCTCATTTATCCAAGGGAAAGGTAACACTGGCAGCAGTTAGTTTTATGAAAAATCACCCACGAACGAAAAAGTTTGGAGGAAACTTTTCAATATTTCTTGAGCGCATGAAAGTTCCCCCTTTGAAAGCTGATATTTTAGAAACTTTTGCTACCACCACGGCCTTCATGACAAG
>Ga0233432_10004656_pt1 | contig 12102 bp, 9 predicted proteins | sample SI_122_August201_6_FD_179870 | JGI IMG/M metagenome (GOLD analysis project Ga0233432, IMG submission 179870) | Seawater microbial communities from Saanich Inlet, British Columbia, Canada - SI_122_August2016_10_MG | ecosystem: Environmental > Aquatic > Marine > Inlet | place: Canada: British...
GATTAAGACCTAGCACTACTTTTCACTTCTTCTTTGATGGTGATAATGTTGACACACACGTTGCATCAGCATCAGGCACAACACTGAATGGATTGAGGCGTTCTTCCGTATTCAATACTGCTATTACCTCAGACGCATCTGGCACTGTAAAAGCAATCTTTAGAATTCCAGCGAACACATATTTTGTTGGTGATAGAAAATTGGAAATCTATGATGTAAGTAGTTACACTGATAGAACTACCGCAATTTCTTCCTGTTCTATAACATATAGCGCATTTAACTATTCTGTTGACAAACGTGGTATTAACATATCTACTCGTACAGCAGATATTAATGTTGGTACGTCAACTACTCAAAATGTTTCTGTAACCAGAACGTTTAGGTCTAATCAACCACCTTTCGACGAGGGCGGCGACGGAGCCAGCGCCGACGGGCCGGGCGACGACGGCGGCGGTGATGATCCAATTGCTCAAACATTCCTAATCAAACCAGCTATGGTAAAGAACGACAACGTTTTATATGCATCTAAAATCGACTTGTATTTCCAAGCTAAGTCATCAACTGCTGGTTTCACATTATACATACCAGAAGTAGAAAATGGTGTAATAACATCTAAAGTTCTACCATTCTCCAAGGTTCATGTGAATGCAAGTGATGTTAATGTTTCAACTGATGGGTCTGTTGCAACTACGGTAACTTTCCCGTCTCCTCTCGTCTTAGAAGTTGGTTCTGAATACGCTTTTGTTGTGAAACCAGATGGCAATGATCCAGACTATAGAATTTGGATTGCTAAGACTGGAGGAACAGACGTTATTACGAGCAAACCAATTACTCAAGACGTAAATGATGGTGTGTTATTCACATCAACAAATGCTAGGTCATGGACTCCACATCAAGACGAAAACATTAAATATAACCTTTACAGAGCAAATTTCTCATCAGCATCTGGTTATATCGATTTCACAAATAAAGAAAGCGAATACTTCAGTGTTGAAAGCACTTCTGGAACGTTTTCAAATGACGAGTATGTGTTCGTAAATAACGCAGTCGTATCAGCGCAAACTGTTGGCGTGACTGCTGGTAGCACAACAATCACTGGTGTCGATACAAAGTTCTCATCTTACTTTAACGTTGGTGGGCATATTGTTGTTGCTGCTAATACCACAGTATTTGATGTGTTGAAAATCTCAGCTATAGCGTCTAATACAAGTATGACTGTTGAAGATGTTCCGAAATATTCTAACACAGTTGCTACATTCTTCAAGTCTATTGTCGGCAATGTAACATTATTCGATAACAATGATCCAGCCATTCTCTATCTTGATAACTCAACAGCAATAGCAGCTAATAAATTTGCTGCTGCTGATGTGTTGGTTGGTGCAACATCTAATGCTCGTGCAACAATCTCAAGCGTTGATGATAAAAACGTAAGTTTCGTTGCTCCAAATATCTATCGCACAAATACAACACAAACAAAGACCGCCTTATCTGCTACGAGATTGCTTAGGTCAGATACGAATGCCAACTATGCGAGAAGTAATATAGAGTTTAACGATTACACGTTCTTCAATTCTGTTCCTACTGTAATCAAGAGTCGAAGCAATGAAGCCGATGGAGTAAGATCGTTTACTCTCAGAACAACACTGGAAAATACTTCTGGTGCAACTCCCATTTACAGTTCGCCTCTGATTGACAGCGCTATCGCTTCCACAAAAGTGTTTGAATATATCATCAACAATGTTTCAACCAGTGAGGACACTTCTATAGGATCAGCTTCTTCTAAATATATCACTAAGACAATAACGCTTGCGGATTCGTTAGATGCTGAAGATTTGAAAGTGTTTTTGACTGCATATCGTCCACCTGGAACAACGATTGAAGTTTATGCTAGGATGTTATCAGAGTCTGATTCTGACCCATTAGATCAAAAACCTTGGACAGAACTTACGGGTGCGACTTCAAATCCTGTTTCTCAGAACACAAATCGATTTGACTTTAAGGAACATACTTTCAATCTACCAACAAGTGTGGGCGTAACTGGCTCTGCTTTCCTCAACTCAGATGTGTTTCAGTATACAGATGGTAATTTTAAAGCATCAAGTTTCAAATACTTTGCGATTAAAGTAGTGCTTAAAGGTGCTTCGTTCCACAGAGTGCCAAGACTTCGTGACCTTCGTGCGATTGCATTAGCGTAAAATGTCAGAGCATAAATTTATTCGAGATACAACATCTAATGCGATTATAAATACTGATATAGACGGGTTGCGTAAATACAAGGCTCGTAAAGCAGAATCAAGAAAGATTGTTGATTTGAAGAATGAAGTAGATTCTATCAAAGAAGAAATGAGTGAGATTAAACATTTACTCATCAAACTTGTAGACAACCAGAGTAGGTAAGAGAAAAGAATGGCCAAAGCATATACCAATGTAAATTCTACAACAGGAACCTTTGCTGGTTGGCTGAGTAAGTCTAACGAGTTGTTCTACGATATGTCAACGATGATTGTCACTGTTGCTGACGTTTCTGCACCAAATAGCAGTAACGAAGCGAGAACGACGGGCAACGCTGACATTCAAGGTATCTTCTCAGCAAACAATATCGTTGTATGGGATACACTTGCTGGTGGTAGAAACGAAGAGTGGGCAAACACAGACACTCTCTACATCGTCTCCAACACGCAGATTGGTAACAGTTCACAGACAGATACTCTAACAGTATATGGCGATGCCACATTCGATGCTAACGTACAGATTGGTTCAGCAGCGACAGATGGTCTAACGATTGCTGCTAACACCGTTGTAAATGGTCTTTCGTTCTTCACTGCTAACACACGTTTCAATGACAATGCACGAATAAGTTTTGGTACAGACAGTGATACAAGCCTCTATCATGATGGTTCAGATTTAAAACTAATCCACAATAATGCAAACACTTCAGACTTTATCATTGAAGATGTTTCTGGTAATGACGTATTCACATTTACGACAGACACTTCCGTATTTACAGTGGCAAGATATGATGATGATACAGACGGTCCACAAATAACACTTAAAGATGTTGCTCCATCAGCAAACAGTCAGCATACTGGTAGAATTGCTTTTCAAGCGGCTGATTCTGGCGGTAATAATACACAATATGCTAGAATACTGGGGGTTATAGAAGATAGTATTGACGGCACAGAAGACGGTTCGCTATACTTACAAACAACTGTTGCCGGTACAAATAGAAGTTTAATTACTGTTAATGACAATGGCACTGGTGAGATAAGACTCTATCATGCTAATAGTTCTTCTAGTGCAGTGAAATTAACTACCAAAACTGGTGGCGTTTTAATTACTGGTGAACTCGAATCAACTACATTAGATGTTAATGGTGTTGCTGATATTAGTGGTATTGTTACGCTGGGTGCTAACGCAAACTTTGGTGATGCTGACCAAGCGAACTTCGGTGCTGCTGCTGACCTTCAGATTTTCCACGATGCTACAGACTCACACATCAAAGATAATGGTACTGGCAATCTAAAGATTTCGTCTTCTCAGATTGACTTCTTAGGCGGTGCTGATGGCGCTGAGACAATGGCAACCATGGTTGATGATGGAGCAGTTACTCTCTATCATAACAATGCTGTTAAAATTGCTACTACTGCTACTGGTGTTGTTGTTACAGGCGACACTGGTACAGACACTTTAACTGTTGGTGGTGGTTATGGCTCTACTGGGCTTGCTATTGCAGCGACTGGTAATATTCAAACTAATGGCACCCTCACAGTTGATGGATTAGCCACTTTGAATGCTGGTATCGCAGTTGATACTAATAAGTTTACCGTAGCAGATACTACTGGTAATGTAAGCACTGCAGGTACTCTTGGTGTTACAGGAATTTCGACACTTGGTATAATCAACGTTAGTGGTCTAGCATCTCTTGATGCTGGTATTGATGTTGATGGAGCATTTACCGTAGCAGACACGAGTGGTAATGTAGTTACATCAGGCACACTTGGCGTAACAGGAGTATCAACACTTGGTGTGATCAACGCCAGTGGTTTGGCGTCTCTTGATGCTGGTATTGATGTTGATGGAGCATTTACTGTATCGAATTCTAGTGGTAATATAGCTACGTCAGGTACTCTTGGTGTAACAGGATTATCAACGCTTGGTATAATCAACGCCAGTGGTTTAGCATCTTTGAATGGTGGCATCGCAGTTGATGCTAACTTCACAGTTAATGGTACATCAGGCGCTACAGTAATCGGTTCTACTCTTAATGTGACAGGAACTTCAACGCTTGTTGCTATTAACGCCAGTGGTTTAGCATCTCTTGATGGTGGTATTAACGTCAATGATGACTTCACAGTTGATGTGAATGGTAATGTCGTTGGTGTTGCTAGTACATTCTCTGGCTTAACAAGTGCAGATGGTGGTATCGATGTAAACACTGCTAAGTTCACTGTAGCGGCTGCTGGTGATACAGTAATCGCTGCTACTACAGCATCCACTTCTTCTACAACTGGCGCATTGAAAGTTGCTGGTGGTACTGGTATTGCTGGTAAACTGTATGTTGGAGATGACGTAGACGTTGCTGGCGATTTAGTTGTAGATGGTACTGCTACTTTTGTTGGCAGTGGTAATTTTACGGTCAACAATTCTATTGTTACAACATTAAGTGTTACTGGTGACACAGATATCGGTAACGGCACTGCTGACACAGTTACGATTACAGCAAGAGTTGATAGTGATATTGTACCTTCAGCGGACAGTACATACGATTTAGGTACTAATGGTCTACGCTATGCTCTTATTTACGGCGACCAGTTCTACTCCTCGGCTAACGTACACATTCAAGGGCAAGGCAGTTTACGATTCGGTGATGCAGATTCTTCAAATTATGTTTCGTTCAAATCACCTGCTACGGTCGCTTCTAACATCACATGGACACTTCCAGACGCTGACGCAACAACTTCTGGTTTCGCTCTTGTAAGTAATGCGAGTGGCGTACTCAGTTGGGCAGCAGCAGGCGCTACAACTACAAGCGATACATCAACAAACGCTAACGAACTGATTTACTTTGGTGATACCACTAGTGGTGCTGTTACAGCAGTACATCATGATGCAGGCTTGACATATAACCCAAGCACTGGTACATTGACAAGTGCTGCATTTGCTGGTGTTGCATCCTCTGCTACAACTGCTGTAACTCTTACAGGTCTCGCTTCAACAGTTACAGAACTGAACAAAGTTGACGGTGGTACTGCTGCATCTTCAATCACTGCTGCTGGCGCAGATAGAGTTGTTTACAACGATGCTGGTGTAATGAAGCAAGTTGCTCTAACAACACTTGACACATACTTTAGCGGCACAACAAAGACATTAACGAATAAAACGCTTACGTCACCAACACTTAATACTCCATCGATTGGTACAAGTTTTACATTTGATAGTATTACTGTTGCTGGTATTCAAACAAGCGCTGAGTCTTTCGTTGATAATGATACATCACTGATGACTTCTGGTGCGATTAATGACCGTATAGCAGTAGTAGCACAAGCAACAATTGACGCTGATAGTTCTCTTATGCAACTCAACTCAGCCGCTATAAAATCAGCCGGTGACTTGACATTCAACGATAACGTTGCTGTGAATTTTGGTACTGGTGCCGACGCTGAAATCTATCACACTGGTTCACATCTATACGCTGATATCAACACTGGTTCTTTCTTTATTCGTGATGGCGCTGATAGTAATGCAACAAGATTTTCATTTACACCATCAACTTCTGCTCTTTCAATCATAAACGCAGATGCTGCTGCTGCTGGACCAAGTATAACATTAAGACATGATAGTGCATCTCCTGCTGCGTCTGATGAATTGGGTCAAATCTTTTTCCAGATGGACAATGCTGCTGGCGTAAATCATAACTACGCATACATTGATGCTAGAGTTGTGGACCCAACAACTGATGGTGAAGACGGTAGTATATCACTCTACACAGTAGCAGCAGGTACTATTAGAGAGACTATTAAAGCAGATTCCGGTGTTGCAACACTCTTACACCTTGGTAGTGCTAAACTTGCTACTGCTTCTGGTGGTGTGACGATTACAGGCACGGCAACAGCAACAACCTTCTCTGGTTCTGGTGCTTCGTTGACTGCTCTTCCAGCAGCAAGTTTAACTGGCACTATTGCTGACGCTAGACTGCCAGCTTCAATCTCATCTGACATTACTGGAACTGCTGCGAAAGTAACAGTTACAGATAGCACTACAAACACGAATTTTCCAGTGGTCTTTCACAATGAGTCGAATGGTCTGTTAGATGACACTGGTGCATTAAGATATAATCCAAGCACGGGTACATTACTTGTTCCAAATCTTACTGTAGCAGGAACAACCACACAAGTTAATACTGTTACGATGAATGCGGCAAATGCCATAGTATTTGAAGGTGCGACTCCTGATAATTTCGAAACAACATTAACCATTACAGACCCAACAGCAGATAGAACAATTACTTTACCAAATGCAACGGGTACTGTTGCTCTAACGTCTAGCGACATTACAGGCAATGCTGCTACTGCTACTACACTTGCGACTGCCAGAACAATTGGTGGCGTATCCTTTAACGGTGGTGCTAATATTAATCTACCGGGTGTAAATACTGCTGGTAACCAAAACACCTCTGGTTCTGCTGCAACTCTAACTACTGCCAGAACTATTGGTGGAACCTCATTTAACGGTAGTGCTAACATCGCAGTAGCACTTGCTGCTACTGCTACTAAACTTGCAACAACAAGAGCAATTCAAGTAAGCGGTGCTGTAACTGGTACTGCAAACTTTGATGGTAGTGGTGCAATTAATATTGTCACAACTGCTACTTCTGACCCAACAATCACACTTGGTGGGGATTTGACGGGTAGTGCTACATTAACAAATCTTGGTAATGCTACATTAACAGCAACAATTGCCGCAACTTCTGTTGAAACTAGTATGATTGCTGCTGATGCTATTACTGGTGCTAAGATTGCTGATGATGCAATTAACTCTGAACACTATGTAAATGCCAGCATTGATAATGAACATATTGCTGCTGATGCTATTACTGGTGCTAAGATTGCTGATGATGCAATTAACTCTGAACACTATGTTTCTAATAGTATTGACGCACTTCATTTAAATGTATCAGGTAACGGCACGACCTCGCAGTTTCTGAGGTCTGATGCTGACGGTTCGTTTACTTGGGCAGTACCAACCGATACCAACACAACATATACTGCTGGCACAGGGCTTGATTTATCGGGCACTACATTTAGTCTTGAAACTGACTTGCGAGATGGCATCACTGCAATTGGTAGAGATTCTAACGACTACATTGATATTGGAACAACTTCAGTAGTAACATATCTTGATGGCGCTGCTAGAATGAGCATATCTAATGCTGGCGCTCTTATCACTACTGGCGATATCACAGCGTTTGGTAGTGTTTCAGATATTCGTCTCAAAGAAAACATCGAACCCATCACGAACGCTCTTGATAAAGTTTCGCAAATTGGTGGTTATACATTCAATTACAAAAAGAATCCAGATGTTCGTATGACTGGTGTGATTGCTCAAGAAGTAGAGAAGGTTCTACCAGAAGTCATCTATACTACAACGGACATAAATAGTGATGAAGAAAATCTTGCTGTGAGATACGAGAATATGATTGGTCTTCTCGTTGAAGCAATCAAAGAATTAAAAACAGAAGTTGAAGAGTTAAAGAAAGGCAAGTAAAATGGTAGAAGTAGTTCGTGCAAACATCACAATCAATCAGTTTCGTGCAAAAGAAGAAGGCGCTCTTGGTAAGGTTGTCAAGTTTGTAGAGTGGAAGTATGATTGGACACACAGTGATTATCCGGGCGTAACAGCAGAAAGTATGTTTGTTACTGCTCTTCCAGAAGCAAGTGCTGATGGTTTTGTAGCGTTTGATGATATTACAAGAGACAATCTAATTGATTGGGCTTTGTCAGTAGAGAGTGCGACTTTAGATAACATCGAACCTCACGCTATGGCACAACTTCCTCAAGAGTATGCTCTGTCTCAAACAACAGTTTATCATATCGGATAATAATTATGGCAGTCACAGCATATGCAGCATCGGGACAACTTGCCCTTAGCGCATTTAGAACAACAGTCGTAGGCGCTAGTGATTCAGTTTCTATGAGTAAACTTGTTGCCAGAACCCCAACTACAAGCACCACAACAACCGATATACAATATACTGGTACAAATGTTACTTGGGGGGCAGGGTTAGGCACTAATAATAGCATTCCAGTAAGAACGGCAGCCGCCCCTACTCCCGCAATAGCTATTAGTGATTTTCACGGAGCTATTCCGTGGTTCTGGACACGTAGGACTAATACGGCGTCTTATGCGGCCCCATCAACAAGCACGTACTTCGATGGTAATGATAAGACTACCTATGTTAGGTACGGTTTAAGACTAACGTGGGACAATGTTCTTGTGTATACGGCGGATGATGTGGTCACTGGATACTGGTTCCAAACCCCCTCTACAGTAACCACAGGTGGATTTACTTATTATAGGGGGACATATATGCAGGCCGGTTACTATTATAGAATTGGGAGAGATTAATAATGACTATTGAATATAGAGACCCTATTGATGGTGAAGAGATGGCAAATTTGTCTCAAGCAGAAACAGATGAGATGGGTAAGATTTTATATGATGTGAGAAAACACAATTTAGCAGGCAAAATTGTAGCGGGTAATCGAAAACATCATACAGAGGAAGCTGCTAGTGTTGCTTGCAAATCAATTACTAAGTTAGACGATGTTTTTCTTATCCGTGCCTTTGATGGCGACAAATGTGTAGGCTTTAGATTTATCAAACCCGCTAAGTATTCTTCTCTTGCTACACCTAGAAACTCAGAAGAAGAAGCCAAGTATGGTCACATTAGAGATTGGTGGTTAAGTCAGGGATTGAAGATTTCAGAAGGTCTTGCTCCGGGTCTTTTTGCTGCTCATAAAGATTATGCTGGTCAGGGTATTGCTTCTACAGTTAGAAATCTTTGTAATGTGGAATCTAAGAGACGTGGATATGTCTGGATTGCTGGGCATGACATTGAAGATAAAAGTCGGTGGGACTGGACAATGCACTATTATCAAAAGAACGGCATTGTTCCTGTTTTTAGTGACATTGATTGTCCTAATGAACTGGGTGGATATGGAAAAATTTATTACTATAAATTAGTGTGAAAACAAACATTTGGAAAATAAAATATGACACTTGAATTTGAAATTAAACCTATAGTCCTTATTGATTATCTAGTAACGAAGTTGCCAGATGTTGACAATGAAGCACTTGCACATCAAATAGAACTTTATAAGAGCAAAAAATTCTCTCACGATGAAAATGATGGCCATTACGAAGATAGTGATTTACCTAATAGCAAACCAATAAACGACTTTAAGGAAATTCTTTTATCTTCCTTAGCTTTTGTGACAAATCAAAACGTGAAAATTTCTAGAACTTGGGGTCATGTAACAGTTCCGCACGATTCCACTGAATATCACAATCATCTGGAATATATAAACGGAATGCCTAGTGGTAGAGATGATCCACTTTCTTGTATTTACTATTGCAAGATACCAGAAAACAGTGGAGACGTAACTTTTCGTGTGACGGCAGGGATTAGAGAATACGCAGTAACAGAAAAAGCGGAAGTTGGTAAATTAATTGTTTTTCCAAGTGAAGTTTATCATATGACGGGGAAAAATGCGAGTAATGAAAATCGTATTTCCATCAATAGTAATTTTAAAATTATTTAATGGGAAAAATCTATCACTACAAACTTATATAAATACAAGAAAAGAAAAAGGTATGTAGAATATGGCTATCAAGTCTAACATTATCATAGACCAAGGGTCAGATTATACAGTGACTGTTGATTTGACAGACGCTAATGGTAATACTATGGTATTGTCTGGTTATAGTGGTCGTGCAGCTATGAGAAAGAGTTTTACATCTACTACGAGCAAAGACTTCACAGTTTCTATCAATGCTTCTGCGGGAGAGGTTACTCTCTCAATGGACTCTGATTATACTGCAAATATAGCAGCAGGCAGATATCTTTATGATGTTGAAGTTGTATCTTCAGCAAATGTGGTCACAAGAGTTTTACAGGGTATTGCTACGATATCACCAGAAATCACTAGGTAGAAAAAATGGCGATAACGGCTGTAGTTCAAACACCATCACAGATAGCTGCTGAAGTAAAGACGACCGGGCAGATTATTCCGTCAAGGGCTACTATTTCAGCATCAACTCTTGCCAGCTTATCTGATGTGTCGCTCGTTACTACGACAGCGACTTCTGTAATGATGTATAATTCTGGCACTTCTACGTTTCAGTTGAAAGAGCATCCTTATCTAGATCACACACCGGGTGTTTTAACTGCTAACTCCGCTGTTCTCGTAGATGCTAATTCACATATTGATTATGTTAGTACAACAAATTTTAGAATACAAAGTTCGGGTGGAAGCACGGGATATATCAATGAGATTGTAACAACGATTGATGCTTCTGCTAACACTGACCAATTAGCAACAGCATCCGCTGTAAAAAGTTATGCTGATGATGTTGACCTTGATGGAGGCTCTTATTAAATGGACGAAAATTATGATACGTTGAAAATATTTTGCGATAAGCAAAAGGTTATGATTGCTGATTTGCTATCTAAAGTTCTAATGCTTGAGACTAAATTAGAAATTTTACAAGTATCGATGAATACCGCAGAAACTATAAATACTAATAACAATAAAAAAGAAAGTGATCCACCAATAAGATCACCGTTCAAGAACCGATAGGAGATCAAAATGGCGTCAACTATTCAAATTAAAAAAGGATCTGGTGCGCCAGGAAGTCTCGCTTATGGTGAGTTGGCGGTAGACGCAGGCAATAAGATTCTTTATGTGGGCAACTCTACCAGTGGTGTCATTGAGATTTCAAGAAACACTATTGACGGCGTTGATATTACTGATGGTTCTAACACAGTAGCTATCAATGCTTCTAGTGGCACAGAGAATTACACGCTTACTCTACCAGGCAATGATGGTGGTTCGAACCAAGTTTTAACAACAAATGGTAGTGGTGTTCTTTCTTGGACAACACCCTCTGGTACTCTAGCTGCTACCGGCAGCCCAGCAGACGGTCAAGTTTCTGTTTGGACAAGTGGCACAGAGTTAGAAGGTGATGCTGCTCTTACCTTCGCAACTGCCTCTGATACACTGAATATTGGCGCATCAAACGATGGTACGCTGACTATCGGTGGTGTTACAATCATTAACAATGCTGGCTCTGGTGCTGTTGCTCTTTCTGGTATTAACTCGCTTGATGCTACAACTGAAGCAACGATTGAAGCTGCTATTGACACGCTTTCAAATCTAACTTCGATTGGTACTATTGCTACTGGTGTTTGGGCTGCTACAGACGTTGCTGTAGCCCACGGTGGTACGGGTGCTTCAAGTGCCGGAGATGCGAGAACAAATCTTGGTTTGGTGATTGGCACTAATGTTCAAGCATATGATGCTGACCTTGCAGCTATTGCAGGACTCACATCTGCTGCTAACAAGATACCATATTTCACAGGTTCTGGCGCTGCTGCTGTTGCTGATTTTACTGCTTTTGGTCGCTCAATTGTAGATGACGCCGATGCAGGAGCAGTAAGAACAACGATTGGTGTAGACGCTGCTGGCACTGATAACTCAACCAACGTGACTCTAGCCGGCTCACTAGATTATCTTACAATTTCCGGTCAAGAAATTACAAGAGGTGCTATCGTTCTTACAACTGACGTAAGCGGCACTCTTCCTGTAGGCAACGGTGGTACTGGAGCAACAACTCTAGGCGATAACCGAGTACTGACGGGTGCTGGCTCTTCTGCTATTTCCGCAGAAGCGAATATGACTTTTGATGGGTCTACCTTAGCTGTTACTGGTGATGTTAATATTACAGGCGACTTGAGTGTTGCTGGTAACACTACAATCACAGACACGACAACAATCTCTGTTGAAGATTCGATGCTCAAACTTGCGTCGAATAACACAGCTA
>Ga0233432_10004658_pt1 | contig 12101 bp, 5 predicted proteins | sample SI_122_August201_6_FD_179870 | JGI IMG/M metagenome (GOLD analysis project Ga0233432, IMG submission 179870) | Seawater microbial communities from Saanich Inlet, British Columbia, Canada - SI_122_August2016_10_MG | ecosystem: Environmental > Aquatic > Marine > Inlet | place: Canada: British...
GGGGACGCGCGCGCGCGCGAACGCATCGCGCGCCTAGGAACACGCGCGCGCGCGCGTGCGCGCGCGTGTGCGCGCGTGCGCGCGCGCCCGTCTCGCGGACGCGACGCGCGGGCTCGTGAAACTCGCGCCCGACGTGGCATGCGCGAAAAGACGGGACAGACACGCTGTCCTTCTTTCGCGCAAAGCGCGTGAAAATTGGTCCGCGGGAGCGGCGTCGGGGATCGACGGCCGCGCGAGCGCGGGAGACGTGGCGAGCGATTCGGGCAGAACGCGTACCGTGCGGGAGGTTTGGGTGGTCCGCGTCGCGCTCGACCCGCGTCTCCGCACCGCGCGCGCGCGAGACTCGCTACGTCATGCTTTTTCCACGCTTTCGAGTACCAAACCTCAACGAGAAAACAGTGCCTTTCGCGACATGTAATCAGTCTTGAAATCTGGAAAAAGGCGCTTTTTCTGAAAGGTCGCGAAGCTCATCACCCGGGGCTCGAAATATCGTGCCGAAGCGCAACGCGCGAACAGTCGCTCGTTTTTGTTTATCGCCTCATTCGGGATAATTTTACCGGGAAAAGACGAGTTGATGATCAACCCCCGAAGTTTTCTATACATGTTTTTTGTGGTCGCGAGTCATCGTGGGTTCGCGGCCTGTTCCAAGCTGCTGCAGAGTTCCACGCTCGCTGCAGGCGAGCGTCGTTTTATAAATGCATTCCGACACGAAAAACAAAAACGCTTCGTTTGTCGCGACAAAAAACGCGAACAACCTCGCGCCTCTACCACTCCCTCGCCGCGACCGCGCCTCGCGTCTCCGCGGATCCGAACACGTTCCCGCCCGCGTTCGCGTCCCCCGCGGCAGCCACCGCTCGCACCACGCACCCGACGTCCGCCTTGGTCAGCGTGTACGACGCGCGACGCGCGCCGAGGATGGTTTTGAACGCGGGCGGCGCCGACGCGCCCGGAACACGCGGACTCCCGGGGTTCGAACCGCCGGCGTTCAGAGAGGGAGGCGCGCCGCGCTGCCACCGCAGGGTCACGGGCCCGCAGTCCGGCGGGAGCGCCGCGGCGTCCACGCGGAGCGTCAGCGTCTCGCCCTCGCGCGGGTCGCCCAGGAGCGACACGGAGAGGACGCCGAGCGAAGTCGCGGGCTTCGCCGCCGACGCCGCGGCGGAGATTTCGGAGGTTTCGCGCGCCACCGCCGCCGAGCCAAACGGCGCGTCCCGCGCTTCCTCCCGCGCGCCGCCACCGCCGTCGTCGCGTTCGTCGGCGCCGCGCTTTTCGGCGGCGCTTTTCTCCGCGCGCGCGTCTGCGAGCGCGCCCATGAAGCGGTCGAGCACGTCCGTCTTGCCGCGCACCTCGTCCGAGCTCGCCCAGCGGTCGGCGGGCACCGCGAGCTCCCGCGTGTTTTCCTGCGTGTTTCCCGCCTCGCCGGGCGTCGCCCGGGGCGACCTCTCCAGCCGCCGCGCCCACTCCTCGCGCACGCGCGACGCCTCCGCGTCGGCGTCGCGCGCCGCGCGCTCCGCCGCCGCCGCGACGCGCTCGCTCGCCAGCCGCGACCGCGCGAGCGCCGCGCGCGCCTTCTCCGCCATCTCGCGCACCTCCGAAGCGGCATCCGCCTTTCTCGAAGGCGCGTTTTCGTTTTCGTTTTCGTTTTCGTTTTCGTTTTCGTTTTCGTTTGCGTTTTCGTTTGCGTTTGCGTTTTCGTTTTCGTCTCCTCCGCGGGGACTGACTCGCGGCGCGGCCGCGTCCCTGAGCTCCTCCGCGCCTCCCCTCGGCGTGGGCATCGCGGAGGACGCGCGCGAGCGGGACGCCGCCGACGACGCCTCCGCCAGCCGCTCGCGCGCGACGCGAAAGCGCTCCTCGGCGACGCGCACGCGGTCGCGCGCCGCGTCCGTCGCCTCGGACGCCGAGCGCGCGCGCTCGTCCTCCCTCTCCCTCTCTTGCTGGCGCTTCTCCCTCTCCGCGTCGAGAGGAAGAGGCTCGTCGCCAGGCGACGCGGAGGAGCTTCGCGCGCGCGAGGGGAGCTTCGGAGCGGGCGCGGCGGCCGGACTCGGCGTCTCGGGCGCCGGCGCGTCTTGTTTTCGCGCGCCGGCGCGTCTTGTCTCCGCCTCAGAGAGGCGCTCTTCCGCCGTCGCCGCCGAGATGACGTCCGAGACGTCTCGCTTCTCGAGCGCGGACACGGGCGCCTGGACGCGCGGCGCGGCGTGCGGCCGCGGCAACGCCGGGCGCGTCCGGGAGAGCGGCGTCGCGGCGCCGCTCGCGCACGCCGACGCCGACGCGCTCGCCGCCGCGGACCTAGCGGCGCGCGCGACGATTCGCTCCATCTCGCGCACAGCCTCCTCCGCGAAGGGCGCGCCCGCTTGCGCTGCGGCGCGCTGCGTGTCCCGCAGCGCGCCCAGCGCCTGGCGCGCGGGCGTCGCGAACGGCGACGCCGAAGACACGACGCTCCCCATCCAGTCGCCCTCGGCGTCCAGGTCCGAGTCCAGCGGCGACTGGCACGGGGACGCCTCCATCAGCGCACGCAGCTCGCGGGTCAGAGGCGCGGTGTCCGGCGCGGCGTCTGAATGCCCGCGCTCGTGGCTCGCGCTCTCGGCGACCGCGTCGGATGCCTTCGCGCGCGGCGCGGATTCGGCGGCGGCGTCGCGCGGACCGTCGCGCGGATTCGTCGAACGGTTCGGGAGGCTCGAGACGTCGCGGCCTGAGGGCCCCGCGCCCGCGGCGTCGGCGGCGGCGGCGGCGGCGATGCCCCGCGCGATCCCCTCCAGGTCGTGCGACGCCTCGCTCGCGACGTCGTGCGTGGACTCGTCGTGGCGCGCGTCGCGCGCGGCGAGCGCGCGCGTGACCGCCACCGCTAGCGCGCTCGATGCCAGCGAGGACAGGAACAACGCCTTGGCGCCGAACCGAGCTCGCGGGTCGATCACGACCGGCTCGCCGTCCGCGTCGTACAGCACGCCTCGGACGTGCGCGCGCGACGCCACCGGGAACGTCGCAGTCGTCGCGATCGCGCGAGCACCGCTCGCGGCGGTCTCCGAGACCGCGTCCGCGTCCGCGGCGTCCGACGAGACGAGACGCTTCGCGCGTGCCGATTTGTCCCTGCCGCGTTCGACAACGAACGTCGCCTGGTTCGAGCGTCGACGCGGCCGCGACGCGCCCGAGGAGTGGTACGCGTGGGTGACGCCGGCGCCGACCGCGGCGGCACCCGCCGCCGCCGCGGCGGGGTGGATGCCCCACAGACCTGACATCGTTCTCCGTGCGGCGCGCCTCCGATCGTGGCCGCGAGCGTGGCGCCGAGCGTTCAAACAACGAAAAAAGTCAAAAAAATCCCGCCAGGAGTCGCGTCAAAACCAAGGCACGGCATGACCGGAGGAAAAACAGAAAAGACGTCGAGGTTCGTTCGAGGGTGCGCGGTCGCGTCACAGAGAAAGGACGCACGCGCTCGACGTTTCCTTGGAAGCGCCGAGCGCGTGCGCCGCCTTGCACGAGTCGAGAGTCGTTGTCGTCTCGGAAGCCGCCGCGTCCGCGAGCGCGCCTCTCTCGCGCGCCGCCGCACACGGAGACGCGCGTCGACGAGCGTTGGCACACGGCGAGTGCTCGCGAAGGTTGACAGCGTCGCGCGTGCGGTCGCGCCGTGCGTACCCTCGCGTCGCCCTCCTCGCGCCTCCGCGACTTCTCGAGTCTCCACGCCTTCGACGTCTTTCACAGACGTCGGGACGGCCACGACGACGTCGTCACGCGAGCCGACCGCGACCATGGGCTGCAGCGCCAGCAAGTCCCCCGCGCCCTCAGCGGGCGGGGTGACGGCAGCCCTCGGCTCGCGCGCGCCGCGCGAGACTCTGGATGGCGCGCACTGTGGCGCGCGCGCGTCCCTGGAGATTTCCGCGGACGACCGGCGCGCGGGACCTCCCGCGAGGCGTCCGACCCACCGGCGCGCGAGCAGAGACGCGTCGAGGTCGACCGCGCGCGAGTCCCCGGTCGCGGAGACGCGAGGGGACGTGCACGTCGGGGACGGGGACGACTCCACCGTGGTGTGGCGCTGCCCCGCGCCCTCGGACGTCCCCGCGGGCGCGCGCGCCTGCTCGCCGTGGTTCACGCGCGCGCGCGACGCGAGCCGCGCGGAGTCGGGCCCCGACGTGGAGTGGCGGCTCTTCTGGGACCTCGCCGGCGACGGCGCTCCCGAGTCGTGCGCGTTGTACCTCGAGTGCCGCCGCCGCGAACGGAGGGGGTTCTCTCGCGACGCCGCCGCGCCGGCGTCGCGGTTCCCCGGCGCCGGCACGAAACGCGCCGCGATGCGACGCGAGACCAAAATCGAGGAGGTCCACGCGTGCTTCAGCTTCGCGTTGCTTCCCGGTCCGGACGCGAAGAAACCCCGAGCGGCGAAGACCGGCGAACACCGCGAGGCGCGCCGCGACGACGAGGCGTTCCTGGATGAAAAAAAAGAAATCTCCGTCGCCGACGACGCGGCGCCGAGGGAGGTTTCCCGTTTGAACCTCGCCGGCCCGGTGGTGGAGATGGTCGCGTCCATCCGCGAGACGCTCGGGTGGCCCTCGAAGGGTAAAGTCGGCGCCGAAAGCGACGCGTCCGCGGACGACGACGACGCGCAAAAAAACGTTCTTTTTTGCGCGTGCGGGACCCGGCGGTGCGCGTTCCTCGCGCTTCCGCGTTCGGACGCCGCCGCCCTCCGAATGGACAGGCTCATGGCGCACAGGTTCGTCCTGCCTCCGACGGCCGCGTCTTTTTCTACGACAACAGACGCGTCGCCGCCGAAGAACACGCCGACGCCTTCTTCGGCGCACGCCGGTGTCCACGCACGACGGAAGAGTCTTCCGTCGGAAGAGTCCTCCGACGTTCGTCGCGACCGAGACGAATCCAAAGAGCGCGCGTCGTTTGCCTGGGGCTGTCCCGGCTTAGCGTCGCGCGGCGCGCTCGCCTCCGGGGACGCGCTGGTCTGCCTCTCGTTCCACGACGAGGTCGTCGGGTTCGCCGAGGCGGCCGACGGCGGCCTAAACCCGCGCGCGCGCGAAGGCGGGGACGACTCCGGGTACGACGACTCGGGCGACGACGAGACGGAGGAGGAGGAGGAGGGCGAAGGAGGCGTCGGAGGAGACAAAAGCGCGTTTGAAGCGACTGAAAAGGGCGCGGAGAAGAAAAAGAACTTAGCGGTCCCGCCGCGGCGACTTCCCCCGGCGGCGCACCGCGCGTCGCGCCGCCGCGGGTCTTACCGCTCAGGTCCCCCGGCGGAGTCCCCGCTGGGCGCGCCCCGCGCGTCCGCGCAGCTCCTGAGCGAGTCGCCGCTGATGTTCGTGCTCGACGACTTCCTGAGCGAGCGCGAGTGCGAGGACCTGATGTCTTTGGCCCGGCCCGACCTGCGCCGCTCGCGCGTGACCGACGGCAAGCTCTCCGAGGGGCGCACGAGCAGCAGCACGTTCCTGACCGGCTCGAGGCAGGACAACCCCGTGGTCAAGGCCGTGGAGAGACGCATTCTGCGCGCCGCCACGTCCGTGGGGCGCATCGTCGCCGCGCGCGCGGCGCACAGGACGACCGACCGCTTCGACGACCTGTTCACCGCGCGACCCGCGGCGCGACGCAGCGACACCGCCAACGAGCGCGAGGCGGCGCGCGGCGGCTCCGGTGGCGGCTTCTGCTTGCCTGGACGTCCTGCCGCGGCGCTCGTGGGCGCTGAGCCCATGCAGATCGTACGCTACGAGCGCGGCGAGATGTACACGGCGCACTACGACAACAAGCAGGGGTGCGTGCGTCGCGCGGCGACGTTCATGATGTATCTGCGCGACGTCGAAGCCGGCGGCGCGACGCATTTTCCAAAGGCGAAGGCGTTCGGGAAAGGCGCCGACGCCGACGGCGTTCGCGTTTGGCCGAAACGAGGCCGAGCCCTGGTGTTCTGGAGCGTGCGCGGGGGCGTCGAGGACGCCAGGAGCCTGCACGAGGCCGAGGCCGTCGCCGGGGGGGAGAAGTGGATCGCCACCAAGTGGATGCAGGTCGCCGAGGAGAGCCCCGCGAGCGGGTAACGACGAGGGCTTTTTTTTTTCGCCGCGGCTCGCGGCGCGCGCGTAAAGACAAGAGACGTCGAATCGATTCGTGGTATATGCACAGTGTTACAGTCGCGCGCGACGCCACTCTCGCCTCCCGCGCGTCGGTCCGCCGAGCCCCGCGCCCGGCGGCCGAACCCCGTTCCCGACCCCCGCCGCCGAATCGCGCGTCGTCGCGCGAACCGTCGGCGTCGATTTATTTGTCCTTCTTGGACTTCTTCGCCTTCTTCTCCCCGTCGGGCGAGTCGCTCTTCTCGCGCTTCTCCTTCTTCTCCTTCTTCTCCTTCTTCTCCTTCTTCTCCTTCTTCTCCTTTTTGTCCGACACGTCCGCGTCGGGGTTGTACGCCTTGGGCGCGCTGAGCAGCGCGGGCGCCGCGTCGCGCGACTTGTCGTGCTTCTTGGCGCTCTCCTTGCCCTTCGCGACCCCCGCCGCGTCGCCCAGCGTCTTCCCCTCGAGCTGCCTCCGGCGCGCCTCCACCTTCTCGCGCGACTCCACGCCGATGGTCGCCTCGCTGCTCTCGCCCAGCGCGTCCACGCGGATCGAGAGCGCGCACTTCGCCGCCAAAACGCGCGAGATCTTCCCCTTGAACTTGGGCGCGGCTTGGCCGATGAGCGAGGCGTGGTAAATCAAGCCGTACTTGGGGGTTTCGTGTTTGGTCTTCAGCGCGCGGAACAGCGCCTTCTCCGCGCCGAGGATCTGCACCGTCGACGCGGGGTGCTTGGCGAGGTTGATGAGCGAGCCCGCGTGCGAAATCAGCCGGGCGCCCACGAGCTCGCCCACGAGCACCGTCAGGTTGGGCGCGATGGCGTTCATGCGCGACTTGAGGTAGTCGTACAGCTGGATGCGGTACTCGCTCAGGCTCACAACCTGCTCGGCGAGCTGCTTGATGTTGTTCAGGTCGTCCACGGAGATCTCCGTGCCCATCGAAATAACCGCGGCGTCCTTCAAATCCTGCTCCACGTCCTCGTCCAGCGTGCCAGAGAAGTCGTGGTCGCTCGCCGTCGCGCGGTCGCCCATCTGAATGACGGTTTTGGCGTACTGCATGTTGTCCGCGATGATCTTGGTCATCTCGGGGAAGTGCCAGCCGTACCACTCGCGCACGCGCATGGCGTACGTGTTGAGCTCCTTATCGAGCTCGTCTAAAAGCCCGATCGCCTGCACGACCATGGTGTCCACCTTGTCCGGCGAGAACTTGAGCTTGTATCGCGACAGCGAGTGCGACAAGCCCAGCGCCATGGGCGCGATATCGGCATCCGTCAACCCGCCGATCAGCTCGTTGAGCTGGTACCGCACGCCGCGCATCAGCTCCATCACCCCGGAGCTGTACACGCACGCGATGCCGAGCTTCTCCTTGATGAGACCGCCCAGCTTGGCGTCCGCGAGCGCGAGCGTCTCGCCCTCGGCGTGTTTCTTGAGGAACTTCTTCAGGTCCTTGCCGATCTTGGAATCCACCATGGAAGCCGCAGCGGCGAGCGCCTCCGCGGTGTTGTCGAACTTGGAGAACGCCTTCATGGAGACCATCTTCTTCGCGCCCTCGGGGGTGCTGAACGCCTCCTGGAGCGCCTGCGGGTCGAGGCACGAGCGGAGGGGGGAGCGTCAGCGCGAGCGGAGAGGGCGCGAGGGTGGCGAGAGGAAAAAAACGACGCGCGAGCGCCCGCCGCCAGGGCGCAGCCGAAATCCCTAGTTGGCGCGGGGGTTCGCGCGGGTTGCCGCGGCGGGGGTCGCGCGCGAACGATCGCGCGGCGATCGCGCGCGTCAGCGCGATGCCGATCGCGGTGATCTCGCGCCGCCGCGCCCCGGCGCGCACTCGCCCCGCGCGGCGCGGCGCGCGCGCGCCCCAACCGTCGACCAAACAAAGGTAACACAGCGCCGGCGGTGGCGGGCAAAATTCTGCCGAGGAAGGGGGGGCGCGACGTACCTCGGCATCCTCGAGCTTGCCCTCGTCCTTGACCTTGAACAGCGAGAACCCCGCGGGGGTCTCGAACAGGAGGAGCATCTTTCGCGGTGCGGAGACCCGGACTGTGTGCGGAGTCGTGCCCGGTCGAGTGGCGGAGCAAATCGGCGGCGGACGATTTCGTGCGTGTCGGCGGAACGGTTCGCCGGGCGATTTCGGGGTTCACAGACCGCCGGTGTTTTTTTCTTTTGCAGTTCGGGCTGCCTGGTATCGGGCGAAACCTGCAGTCGAAACCTGCACCGCCGAAGCGAGCGCGCGCAAGTTCGTTTTCGTTCCAAGTCAACTCTGTCGCCGGCGCAATTCTCACAATCCTCCGCGCGTCGACAAGGACAGGCAGAGAGAGCTACACGCCCACGATGGACGCCCTCTCCTCGTTCCTGGCGGACCCCTGGGCGACCTTCTCGGCGTACTGGGCGACCGTCCCGAGCCACGTCCGGATCCTCATCTCGTTCCTCATCACGCGCACCATCAGCGGGTTCATCCGAAGGGCGCTCGCGCCGAGATCCGACGCCGGCCCCGCTCGGCGCGGCGCGGTCGTCGAGGTGACGGACGCGGAGGCGTTCAAGACGAAGCTCGAGGAGGCGAAGAAGGCGAAGCGACTGACCGTCGTGGACTTCACTGCGTCGTGGTGCGGGCCGTGCAAGCGCGTGGCGCCGCAGTACGCGGCCATGTCGCTCAAGTACGGGGACGTCGCCTTCCTGAAAGTGGACGTCGACAAGGCGAGCGACGTGGCGAAGAGCGCCGCGGTGCGGTGCATGCCCACGTTCCAGTTCTTCAAGGACGGCGAGAAGGTGGACGCCATGGAGGGCGCGGACGCGGGCAAGATCGAGAGCATCCTGCTCGCGCTGGGCGCGGCGGAGCGGCACATCCCGGACCCGGACGAGGCCGCCGCCGAAAAGAACGCCGACGCCAAGAAGACGGAGTAGTTTCACGACGCGTTAATACTATTAGTCCCTAAATACGCTCTCTGTCTAACATATGACTACATCTACGATACGCTACGTACCGCGCTAATACCAGACACGACCCATCAAACGCTTCCTTCATCTCCACATGCCCGTCACCTTGCACACGCGGTTCTGGTTGTACCTGAAGGCGCCCGTCAAGACGAGCGCGAGCGCGCCGTCGAGCGCGGCGACGCGCGCCACGGAGAAGGATGCGCGAAAAAACGCGTGGTTGGCGTTGGAACACCACAGTATGTACGCCACCACCGTCGTCGCCTCCGCGGCGTAGAAACGCATGCTGCTCTCGTAGTAGAACGCGACGCAGAAGCACGTGCCGACACACCAGGCGAGGAGCGGGAACGGCGAGTAGCGCTCCAGCGAGCGGTCGCGCGCGAATGAAGCGAACATCGCGACGCTCGTCGCGAGCACCCACGTCAACACCGCGTTTTGGTGCGCTGTCCACAAACATCGCGGAAGCGCGGAGAAGCCCGCTAAGCACAGCGCGCAGGTGGCGAGCGTTAGCGCCCGCAGAACACCGAACACTCTGTGCCCTTCGTTTCGCTCGCGCCGGAACACCGCGAGCGCCTGGAACAGGGTGCAGTCCACGCCGGCGGCGGCGACGTGCGCGTAGAGGAAGAAGATCCAGTCGGGCAGGAGCTCGAGGTACCCGCAGATGGATTTGTTCTTCGGGGCGGGCGTGCCTCCCCACAGGGACAGCGCGACGAACGCGACGTACTCCGCGACGACCAGGAGCATACCCGAGCGCCAGAGCGGGAGCTTATCCGCACGGTGGCCCAAACACTCTCCGACGGTCCCTCTCACGACGCACGCGATGGCCCGCGGAGGGCGTCGCGCGAAAGGGTCTCGGACCAGCAGGGACTCGAGTCTCGAGTCCGTACGGCTCATCGACGCGACCGGTCCGGGTCCGCTGGTGCTGGGCCCGTCGGGGGACATCGCGGTGTCCACGCCACTCCGCGTCGCCACCATCGCGTCGCGGGGCGAGTGGCGGGGTGGGCGGTCGCGGCCGCCTGTCGCCGCGCGCGTCCGAACGAAGTGTCGAAGGGGAAACAAAAGCGTGTTTTTTTAACGAAACGGGCACTTCCACGGAACCGTCGCCCGGCGTGCCGTGTTTGGGAGTAATAAATGCTTCGTCACGCGTCCTCGCTCTCGACGCCACTGCGTTGCCGCGCCGAGCCCCCCGACGAGGGCTGCGGCGCGCGCACCATGCCGAACGATGAGAACGTGGACAAAAACTGGGAGGGTTTCAGCGAGGTACGCGTCGACACCCGCACGCATGCGCGTGGCGAGACCCCTCGAGAATTGCTTCGTCATCATCGTCTCCCCCCGTGGAAGTTCACAACGGAATCGCGTCGAGCCTCCCTGACACGCCCCCACCCCCCCGCGCAGGTCCAGGAGCTGACGAAGAAGAACGAGAACTTGATACGCGCGCTGGACGATGCGAACAGGCAGGTGGCGGAACTGAGCGCTCGTTTCGAGACCGGCGGGCCCGGTCCCGCGGCGGACGCGAGGGAATCGAAGATCGTGGAGGTGAGCAAGAAGAACCGAGCTTTGACGTTGTCGGTGGAGCGCGAGCGCGCGGAGAAGCTCCGCGCGCTCGCGCAGCTGAAGAGCGCGCAGGTGCGGCTGGACACGCTTGACTCCGAGCGTACGGAAACCGAGGTGGAGCGCGCGTGTCGCGAGGTGGTGGAGGAGGCGTCCAAGGCGACGGAGGCGGCGCAGAACGAGCTGGCGGCGATGCGCGAGAAGTGGAAACAAGCCTCGGCGCGCGCCGAGCGCTTCGGCGGCCAAAACGCGTTCATCAAAACCGAGAACGACCGGCTGAAGGTGATCATCCGCCGCGAGGTGGGCGAGCACGTGGACTTCGGGCGCCTGGACGATGAGATCGCCGCTACTGGGGGGAAGAAGGGCAGGGCTTTGACCATACGCGACCTCAACATGAAAATCGGGCTGCTGCGCGTGCAGCTCGCCGAGGCTAACGACGCGCTCGCCGCTGTCGCCGCCGCGCCGGAGACGATGGAGTTACCGACGGTGGGGGGAGAGGAGACGAATCCCCCGGAGAGACGCGTCGAAGAACCGTCGCATAGCGGACCCGTCGCTGGATCGGATCAGGATCAGGATCAGGACGTGCATCATCACGCGGAAGAGGATGATGCGCAGAAAGAGAAAGAGCGTTCGGACCTGCGAGAGGCGTCTCGCGCGGCGGCGGCGGCGTCGGCGCGTCTCGACGCGCAGGCGCGACGGCTGGAGGCGACGTCGCTCGAGCTCGCGCGCTTGCGCGACGCGCTGGCGACGGAGAAAGAGGACGCCACTCTGTTCGCGAAGATGAACCGCAACCTGGAGACGGAGGTGCGCTCGCTGCTGGAGAAGGTGGTCGTGCTCAAGGACAAGTCCGACCACGACGACAGGCTCGTGGACGCTTTGCGCGACGAGACGGCGCGGACGCGCGCCGAGGCGGAGGATGACGCGATTTCGGAGGTTTCCGAACAAAAAAACCGCTCGCGGTTCGAGCCTTTCGTTTCCGGCGGCAAAAACGCCGTGCCTCTCGCCGAGTACCGCTCCATGGAGGCGCGCGCTTTGTCGCTGGAGGCGAAGCTTCTTAAGCAGGAGCAGATTTTGCTCCACGCGCGCGCCAAGAACGCGAGCCTCGAGCAGGCGCTGGAGCGCGCGACGCGGAGCGACGGTCTCTCTCCGGACGAGGCGTTTTCGCCAGCCGCCATCGCCGCGGCGGCGGGCGCCGGCGCCGGCGCCGACGCGCGGCGCGACGAGGACATCGCGAACCTGATCGAGCACTCCGAGGCGCTCGAGCGCGTGTGCCAGGAGATGAAGGGCAAGCTGCTGGTGGCGGAGAAGCAGGTGGCGCAGCTCCGCGAGCAGGTCCAGGCGGAGCGGCGGAAGTACCAAGACGCGACGCGCCGCTTGGCCGGCGCGGGCGACACCGGGGGCGAAGGCGGGAACGCCGCCGCGCTTCGCGCGGCGCTGGCGGAAGCCGAGGCGGAGACGCAGCGCGTGCGCTCGAAGTACGAGGGGAAGCTGGAGGAGATGGAGCGCGAGGTGGAGCTCTACGCGGAGATGATGACCGAGATGAAACGCGCGGCGTCCGCGAACGCCTCCAGGGGAGGCTCGCCCGCGCCGATGAGGAGAAAAGGTTT
>Ga0233432_10004660_pt1 | contig 12100 bp, 11 predicted proteins | sample SI_122_August201_6_FD_179870 | JGI IMG/M metagenome (GOLD analysis project Ga0233432, IMG submission 179870) | Seawater microbial communities from Saanich Inlet, British Columbia, Canada - SI_122_August2016_10_MG | ecosystem: Environmental > Aquatic > Marine > Inlet | place: Canada: British...
GAATATCTTTTTCACCATTAAAACTATCCCTAATAGTAGTAAGATTTTCAATTTTAGCCATCGTAGCCTCATCTTCCATAAATTCAGCGAAATTTTCAAGTCCAAGTGTTTCATTTAATAGTGAATAAGCTTCAGCGTGGATTGTTTCAAATGCGCCAAAGGTTGTAGCCATCATTATAACTTCTGGTTTTCTAAACCATTTAGTAACTAGTCCTGACCAATAATCATTTACAACTGTTTCTGTTTGAGCAAATCCTTTAAGAATTGACCCTATAATATTTTTTTCTGTTTCTGTTAAATTAGAATTCCAATCATTTAAATCAGACATCATTGGGACTTCTGTATGTAACCAATGGGCTTGTTGTTGTTTTAACCAATAATCTGCTGCTTCTTGGTATTCAAAGGGCTTGTATACAACTCTTTCTTCTAGTAAATTACTCATGTGTTTTTAATTCAAATGGTTTTAATTCATTAAACTTCTTAAATAAATCTTTTTTGACATCACTGTCATAATCGGTAACTGTGCGAGTTTCGGTCATTGATCCCTCCTCATCCATTTCTATATGGTCTGAAACTTCAAAATGCCCTGTTGAAGTATCTGCCTTTACACTATAAGTCATCCCATCCATTCCATATCTATTTTTCATAATATGAAAACGACCAGTGCCATCAACTTTATCTTTACGTTGTCTAGAAAGGGAAATACATACATCAGTGATCATAATCTTATCATATGATCCTGCTGCTTTATCACCTTCTACGATATTATCTTTAGCTCCAGCTCTATTTACTTGGGAAACGGACCAAATTGGTATATTTAGTTCGCGAGCAAGTCCTTTAGTGCTGATATAAATATCGTCAATTTCTCCTTTACGATCAGATGTTTTCTTTTTTGTCCCTAATAAGTCAACATAATCAATAATAATTAAATCAGGCTTCATCCCTTGATCAGTTACCTTCTGGATGTGGGATTTTACTGTGTGTATTGTTGCTTGGCCTGGTGGGAATTCTTTGATTATTAATTGTCCTTCTAAAGTTTCAATAGCTTCACTTACTTTAAGTTGATGTTGATGAATTGTATTTACAGGAATATTAGTAAAAAAAGCATCATATCTTTTACCAACATAATTTTCTCCTAATTCTAAAGTATAATGTATTACATTATAACCTAATTTTACAGCATATCCACCTAAAGCTACTAATGACCAAGATTTACCCCCTCCTGGGTTACCAAATATAAGACCAAAATCTCCTCCTCCAAGACCACCTTGGAGTAAATCATTAATTTTAGTCCATGGAGATGGAATAGGAACTCTATCATCTTCTCTATACCTAGACTCAACATCTTTAGCATACTCATGACCAACATTCTTGTCGTTACCCGCTTTTAACGCGTTGTCAATCATTTGTCTAATAGAGTCATAATCTCCCGCGTTAAGAAAATCTACACTCGTTAACAACGCTTTTTTTAATTGTTGATTTTTACAGAAATTTGAAAATTCTTCTTGTACATAAGCTAAATCTTCTTCAGAAGCTTCATATGCGGCTCTAAGTTGTTCTTTAATAGATACCTGAAGGACTTCATTATCAATTTTTTTAAGCTCTACTTTTAAAACATCCATTGAAGGAACAGTATGATATTTATCATAACTCTTCATTATCTCCTTAATAATCCATTTATGAGCTTGATTATCCCAATAATCTTCACTTATAATATCATAGATATTTACAAGGAATTCCTTATGGGTTAATAATGATGATAATACTTTAATTTGAAAAGCAGTACCGTATTGTGAAAGATTAACTAATGTCATAACTTATTTTTCTGTAAAACTGTTTAATATTTTAAAAATGTCTTTTAACCAAAAATCCACATTGCGTATCATTTTGCCAATTCCGTCTTCATTATAAATTCGTAAAAAAGATTCGGGATTCAAAGTTGGAGCTGAAATTTTCGTATAGTCTTCAAGATCTGATTTATCTTGTTCATCAAGTAATGGATTTACCAGGTCCATTAATTTATAATTATTTTCTAAACGGTCAAATTCATTTATAATACGAGCATAAACTACATGATCTTTTAATTTTTCTTCTGAAATATCATAGATATCATCCATAGTTAATGGGCGTTCATTTAACTCAGGGAATTTTTTAAATAATCCTTTTTCACCTAATCCTTTAATACCTTTGATTTTATCCGAAGCATCACCTAATAATGTTTTATATAAAATAAAATTTTCCGATAATACACCAAATTTATTTTCAAGTGTATCTTGTTGATAAAATACCTTTTCCATTGGTCTATAAACAGTAACATTATCGTTTACTAATTGTAAAAAATCTTTATCACTGGATACTATAATACATTTTGAATTATATTCTTGGGGGAGATATTGAGCATAATGAGCAATGATATCATCTGCTTCTGCTTTATCTATTGATACTGTTCTAACGGGAAGACATTTTAAATAATGAACTAGACGAACAATTTGGTCTATTTTAGAATTATGTTCATCATCTAAATCATCAAATATTTCCCAATTAGTAATACGAGAAGTATGTCTGTCCTTTTTATAATCAGGATTTACATTTTTTCTATTATTAGCTGAACCTACTCCATCAAATACTACATAAACTGCTGTTGGTTGGATTTGATTAATCAATGATCCTAATGAACGTATAAATCCACCTAGACCCCCAATATGGACCCCATCTTGATTTACTATATTCATCATAGCAAAATTTCTAAAAAATAGATTTAATCCATCTATTAATAGAACACGATCATGCTCATTTGAGGAAACAGTATCATTCTCCTCATTTATATTATTGAGGAGTTTAAGGTAATCTTTTTGTTTCATAACTTTTTATTTGATGGGAATGTAATATAGGGAGATGGCTAAACCAACCCCCTATATACATTTATTCAGGTTCTTGTGCAAATATATTGGTAGGCGCTTCTGATGATTCTTCTTCAAAAATATCAAAATCAGTTCCTCCTAATATTCTACTCCACTCTTCTACTTGATCAGATTTGTAATCTTTAAGGGCTTTTTCATTATCTTCAATAAAACCATGAGGTGTCATAATAATTCTACCACGAGTTGTAATACCATTAATATGGTTTTTATCAATCTGGAGATTAGTACGTTTGGCAAATTCTACTTGTTTACCATCTTTTACTGCTTTGATTTTATTAGTACCCGCATTTGCTATATTACCAAATGTTACTACGAATGTAGCATCATACCACATAGCAAAACCACCTTTATTCATCATCTTTGGTTTACCCATAGGCATTTCTGCTTTAGCAGCCCATACTTTATTAACACAAACTAATGTATTGGTATAGGGTGATGACTCTTTACGGGACATAACTACTTTTTGGTTTACATTATTGCTAAACTGAGTAGACATAGCACCTGCATTCCATTCGTTGTTATTTTTATTAGATTTAATAGACATTTCACAGGGGATTGAACCAATTGAATCCCAGAAGAAACACAAATCATAAGGTAAATTACCTTTTTTCTGTTCATCCATTAAATCTAAAATAAATCCAGCTACATCTTCAATTGTATTTAGATTTTCTCTATCTACATAAATAAAGTTACCTTCGTAATTAATAATTTCTCCAGTTTCTTCATCTACTACTTCATTAAATTCTAAACCCATTTGTTTAGCATGTTCCCAATTCCATTTCATCTCAGTAACAATAAATACTGGGAGTATACCTGCTTTTTGGGCATTAACTGCTGCTTCAATCAAAGCAGTAGTTTTTCCAGTATCTGAATGTCCACGAAGTAGACAAATATGCCCAGTAGGAATACCAGGCACACTTGTAACTTCTTGAAATGCTTTAGAAAGGGGAATCCATTGTTGCGGCTTAAACTTAACACTATTATTAAGCATTTTTTTCTCCTTGAATTTATTTAAGTCAAAGTTTGCTTTTAATTCTTTGGAGACGGCAGCCGTCAGAGATTCACTCTTTTTCTTTCTTGGCATAATAAGTTAATTTTTAATTAAAATGGTAAATCGTCGTCTTCAAACATTGAGTCAAATTTCTCAGCTTTACTAGTTTTAGGTGTTCCTTTAACTGAGTAATTTTTCTGAGGAGCAGGTGTAATAGGAGCTGCTTCTTTTTCATCATCAATGATATCACCTTCTTGAGCTTCATCTTCAGGAGATAACCATTCTTGAAGTGAGTTTTTCATTTCATCAAATGAATAACGCTTAAATACCTCCAACGGGTTTGGTTGTTCATCTAACCATTCTTGAACTCGATCAGCATCTTTATCTAATGGTGTTTGAGTAACTTTAGGCATAATAGATGATTTATTATAAGATGTACCTGTTGTCTCTGGACCTACTGTACTAATAGTAATGTCACGGCCTATAGCTACATCTGTAAAATCACCTACATCTTCATTATCGGCTAAATTCAAGAAATCCATATACATTTCTTTACCAAATTGCCACAATTTAACACCTTCATCTTCTTGTCCACGAACAATTACAGGTGCAAAAATACGCATCTTAGCATCAAGTTTCTTAGCTAGACGCCAGTTATCTCGATCGCTAGTTTGACGTAATTGCTTTGCAAATTCTGCAATAGGATCTGATTCACCAAAATTAGTTGGTGAGATCATTACTCGTTGACCAATACCATAATAGAAAAATGCTTCAGTAAAGGGGTTTGATTTGTTGAACTTATTAGGTACAATACGTACTACTTGTTTTCCAACTTCAGGACGCCAAAAGATATTTCTTTTGCCTCCTGTTGGAGCTGATTTTGTTTGAAGTGAGTTCAAACGGCTTTTGATTTCTTTTAAATCCATGTTTTATAACTATTTTTATTAATGAAACTAAATATACGAAACTAATTTAGGGCAACCAAACTATAGTTCAACAATTTTGTGAACTTTTGTATTTAATTGTCTAATGTCATTTTGTTGGGTAAGAAGAATACAATTACGATAATGCTTCCAATCAATTCTAAATCTGGTATCTACTATTCCACCGTTGAGAGATTTAATTAGAGTATTTAATGCATTAATTGTATATAATGTATTAGTATCTTTTTTTCTATGTACTAGAATAGTATTGTCAGGAATAGTATCAACATTTCCTTGATCAACATTATATGTTATAACATATTCGCCTGTACTTTTAATAAAAAGGACAAACATTTTATTATACATTATACTATAGGACTGGGAAATGGATTGTATCTTTTCATCAATGAATTCCTCATCAACAAATGTACAAAATAACTTATTATTCAAATCTGCTATATTTAGGGGTCTATCAAAATCGTATCCCTTATACATATTAGCACTAACTGGTAAAATCGTAGTTGTCTCCATAACTGTTTTTAACATTAACTTGATATTTCTTAAATATCTTTTCTATTTCTATTTCTAATTTTTCTTCTTTATCTAAATCGAATAAAAAACTATCGTAAGTATACAATACCAATTTAGTATTTTTACCACGTAGCAATTTATGCAACCCCATCAATATACAAATGTTAGTTGCGGTCTCCAAGTTTTGAAGCACATAATTAAACAACTTTTGTGGGTTCATATCATCTAATTTTGACTTATAAAACCTATACCCAGAGGTTGGAACTTCCACATACCCCACCTCATTGAATTTCTTCCAGTTATCCTCAATATATACGCTTGTTTTCTTAAAGAATGGAAGGTCTTTATAATTATCAAATACTCCTCCGTATAATTGTTTAAAGGTTAATTCCTTTGCTTTTTTATATTCTACACCGTACATTTCGGCAAACGCTTGATGGATGTCTCCTTCACCGAAATCATAATCTACCAATTTAGCTGCTAAAGTGGGGTGATAAGCGGATATGTCATACTCTACAAATCCATCATTTCTAGGTATAAAACTTTTTCTACAACCATTTTCTTTATTAAGAGCAGCATAATTAACTCCCCCAAATTTATTAGATGGTCTAGTCGTTAGTGTATTGTAGTTATATGATGTGTAAACAAATTCGTCATCAACTGGATGGAAGTGTTTTTCAAATTCATCTTTATTTATTTTAATTCCATTCTTCTCCAATCCAAAAAATGCTAATGGTGCCCATTTATTATAAAAATCGAAATATGGTGGTCTTTCTTCCTCAAATCCATGTTTTACATTATTGTATATCAATTGACAAGTCTCATAATGTTTCACTATTGGAATTATTGTATTGATATCTTTTTTATTTGGATATCTTTGGTATAATATATGATGAGCTTGTGTTTTATCTTGTATATACGGAGGAATAATTGTGGATACGTCGAGCAAGCTTTGAATTTGAAAATAAAATAATGTTGATTTTTTATCTCGTGTCCATAATGATTTAGTTTGTGTTAGTAATTCATTTACTAACGTTTTACTTACACCTAAACACTCGCTATGTGTAATACATAACATAAAACCTTTTGGCTCAACAAACGGTTTAAAATAAACTAGAGAAACATCATTATTAGCAGGATGAACATTATCACTTAAAGGTATTACCTCTACAAACGCATCTCTAAATTGTCTGCTAATTAAATAATTTATTTGTTCTTCTGTTTCTACGAGCCAATACATCTATAACCGATTTAAGCCCCAATATAATGAACTTATCTACGGTTTCCAACTTTACTTTTTATTTCTTCTTTAGAATAGTATTTGATGTAGTTTTTTCTTAGGAATTGAGATAAACCTTTAAAATTATTTTTTTCTTGAATGTATATTATAGCTTCATTAGTCTCATACACTTTAGTTGCCTCTCCTTTTATTTGCCAAGGAATTTCAGTTACATAATATAATTCCCAAAGATATTCACTATTTTTGGAATTCATATTTTTATATGTGTCTTTATCTATCTCAATAAACGTTGTATCATTTATTTGTTTTGCAAAATATCTAGTAAAGTATCCTCGTTTATAATCCTCTATGTTTGGATTAGGGTAATAAGGGACAGGTATTAATTGACGTTGGGGAGGGGTTTCTAGGTTTCCAACATAGGTACTTACTATAGTATTGGTTTTAACATTATTGTAAGTAACTTGGTTTACTATTTTTTCGGTTTCTTCAGGAATTTGAGCATCTAATGAAACTAATTCTTCAGGGTAACGTTCAGAATTAGGAGTAGCACCTACATACATTTTTCCACTTGATATTTTATAATAAGGACCAGTATATAATTCTAAGGTAAGAAACTTAACAAGATCTGTTCCATTAGAATATAAATTAGTTTGGACTTTATTTTTTGGGTAGTAGGGCATTGTTATTTATCATTTGGAAGAGCACCAACACTAAGAGACTCAATGTTAGTAGTCCATTCATTATTATCAATCTTATGGGATACTCCTTTTATTAAAAAATTAATTACTCCTCCTTGATCTCCTGCTCTATAACTATAAGGCAAAACATCTTCGGTTATTGAAAAACGCTCATAGTTTCTCATACCAGAAAGACCTTGCATATCTAATTTAAGATTAAAAGGAATAAAGAATGGAGGTGGTGCCTTTTTTAAATATTCTTCATTACCTGTTACATATAATGCTATATCTCTATTATTAGATCTCATAGAGGATACTGTTGCTTTTACAAATTTTTTATTTACATATAAATCATTAATAGATTTATTAACTAATTCTAAAGTAGAGTTAAATAATTTTGTTGGATCATCGTTTCCAGTTTTAGCCCCTTCAATACTATCAGCATCTAATTTTACAGTTATTAATCTATCAAGTAATCCTTTGTTTAATTTAGATAAACCAGTAGCATTTTCCCCTACTATATTACCATTAGCTTGGGCTGATATTGTTGCCATAGCTGCCATATTAGGAGGTAGTTGGACTTGGAAATCAACATTAGTAACAAAACTTCCATTAGGTATAGTTTCACTTCCTATACCATATACATTAAATACCCCCATTATTGATTTTTTCTTTTTTTCATCAGGGAGGGTTTTATCAGCATTAGGGACATTATTAGCATCTATAATAGTTAATGTATTTTCTTCTGTATTAAATACAGGTTCTAATTTATTAACATTACCTAAAACATCATTTACTTCATTAAATAGTGAAGTAAGAAATTTATTAAGATTAACTTTCCCATTAGCATCTAAATTTCCATCTAAAATACCGGCAGTATTATCAATATTAATCATTATATTCATTAATTTACCTACCTGATCATTGTTTTCTACAAAAAATGGAGCTACTTTATTCAAATCTTTAAGTATATCCCACTGAGATGATTCAGATGAATATACACTAGGAATTATACATACTCTAGGGTCTGAGGAGTGTTGGCCTGGGAAACGAAGACAAAAATTGGTTTCTGAGTTGTAATCTAATTTGAATATAGGGTTAGCTTGGTCTTTATTTTCTGGGTCTTTTTTAGTAGTATCATATACTAATAGATTTTTTTGGATCCATTCTAACATATATCCTAATCTAACATAATAAAAATCTAAGGCTAAAACACTTACCCCAGAGTTATTTACATCAGTATCATTTGAACTAAAGCTTAATTTATATAAATTACCTTTTGCTTTTCCTGCTTTAGCTTCATCTCTCCAAGCAACTAATTGTTGATTAAATAAACTTTTATTTTTAGTTTCTAATGAAGTCTCAGGTGATAATGCTAGTGTATCTTTTCTTTTTTGAACTCTTTGTCTAATTGCATTTGCTGCTTGTTTTTGTTGTTCTGATATCGCTTTTTGTTTTTCTGTAGCTTCTTCTGCCTCTTTAACTGCGTTAAGATCAGGACCTGTAATAGATTCTATTAATGACTTAATTTGGCGAAGCTTAGAGGTCATAGGGTCTAAAAAGCGGGATTTTAATTTGGCTTTTAGTCTTGGATAGTCACTACCACCTTCTTGGGATCTAAATTCTGTTAAAAAATCTGTATTAATCGTTCTTATTTTGTCAGCAATTTCTTTAAGGGTTCTATCATTGCTATCTTTATCTGAGGCGGCCATAAAGAAAACACCATTTTTTTCAAGGGATCCAAATCTTTTCAAAATACCGGTAGAATCTCCTTCTCCTGAATCTATGGCGCTATCGAATCGTTCAACTTGACTATCAGTGGTTGGAATTTTTTTAGCAATTGCTTTGTATTGATCTTGTGCTGTTTCAATTTTTTTATTTATCGCATCAATTTTATCTGTTAGGTTCTTTTGTGCTTCTTGTGCGGCTTTTTCTTTATTTGCTAGATTTTGATCAGATGTTTTCTCAATATTACCTGCGTTTGTTTCTTGTTTTTTAAGTTGTTCGGAAGGGGTAAGTGAAGTACCATCAGTAGCAAGTGGTGCTTTATTTACTTTAAGAGATTCAATAATATCCCCCATCCCTATTAACTTTAAGTTAATATCATATGTTCCATCATCATTAAACTTCCAAGTAAAATTAGTAACTTTACCCAACATAGCATCATAATTGTAAGAATCATCTTTACGTTGTGTTTGTATTGCCTTAAATATATCTTGTTGTGATGTTCCTTCAGTAAAGAATTTTTTAAAAGGTTCAGTTGTAAATTCATTTCTATTAGTTAATTCACCTTTATTATCTATCCACACATTATGGCCCCATTCTAGAAGCATACTATATCCGATTCTAAAATATAAAAGATCAAATATTTGGAGTTGTTCTAAGGAATATACTTTAAGTTTTACATCTGCTTTTTGAATTGCTCCTCTATTATAAAAACTTACTTTAGCATTATCAATAGCAGGCATGGGAACATAACCTTTTTTTCCTAAACCGCCCCAACCATATGCTGCTATAGTACTAATAGGATCATCTGAGGAATTATATACCCCAAATTTCATTAGAGGATTTAATTTATTATCCAACCCAACAGTACCTCCAAACAAAACACAAGATTTAGCAAGATCCATTCCAGTTAGTGTTTTATTAATACTCCTATCTGTTAGTTGGTTCTCAGCATCTATGTTAATAGAGGAGGCTAATCTTAAAAAAGCGGTCTGATTGTTAGTGTATATTAGGGTTTTATCGTCTTTGTATCTTTTACCTAAGACTTTTTGTCTTGTTTCTATTTGATTAATAACCTCATCATCAAAAACCTGACCTGTAATGTTTCCATTTCTAGGCATATTATATTCTATTTATATCGTTAAATAAACTTTTAGCAAGGGATATATTTGTTGGTATTCTTATTTCAGTTCCTACAGGAACGAACAATGAATTTAATGAAAGTACTTCAGGATTCCCAGTTGCAATTATCCACCATAAAGAAATATCACCGTAAAATTGTTGGGCTAGTAAATCTAATCTATCACCTTCAGTAGTATAAGCATATATATCATTTACATCTGTTGGGATCTCTGGGTAACGAGTACTTCTTTGGATAGGAAATTCTCGCCTTCTATTTTTAGAAGGAGATAAAATTATAGGTGTATTTTTATATCTACTCATATTATCCTTTCATTGATGCTTCTTTTGCTTTTTCTGCTGCTTCTTTTACTTTTTGTATTTCTTCTTTTTGCTTATTTAATCTTTGCTGGTATTCTGGATTTGATTCTTTAGCAGATTGGAATAAATATCCACCGGGGTTAATACCTTTCTTACCATAAGTAATAAAGGGAGCATCATTATCTACTCCATTACCCGTTTCAATAAATGATTGTTGTACAGTTCGTGGTATAAAATCATGTATTGGTAAGAATTTAAATCCACCTACTTCAATTAGTTTAGGCATTACATAATCCCCATCAATTTTATTTCCAAATTCATCACGTCCTATATTCCAACCTCCGCTTTCATCTATTTTAAAATCAATACCAGTTAAAATTCCAGGTACATCAGTGATATAATCTCCTACTGTTAGTTTTACAAGGTTACCTCTCATAAATCCACCTTGAGTGTAATCAGGAGCCATTAATGAAGCTAAATAATTTAATTTAGAATATACTGATGATTGTTCTCTAGCAGATAATATAGGGACTTGAAAATTAAACGAAATATCTCTTTTAAAACCATTATATGAATAAAAATCCTCTCCACGACCCATATAACGAGATGACTTCCAATCAGCACTATATCCATCTGAAAGTCCACTTATATATGATCTAAGATGTATGTATGTGTTATTCCCTGAACCGTCATTATTAATTTTGGTAATATACATATTAACAGTATCATCATATCCGGGTCCTGTTTTTGCTGATTGAGCAAGATACATTGGGGAGGTAGTGATTTGATCAGTACCTGCTAGATTATTAGCAGCTAAATCACCAACAGTTACATTTGTAGTAGCTTCTCCATATTTACTTACTCTAGGTTCTCTATCTTGATTAAAACTTCCAATTGAAAATGTATTTTTTATATGGATGCCAGTAGCAGCTAAAGCTGTTTGTGCAATATAACTAGCTGGGTTGTTATATCTCCATAAGTCGGGTCTATTACCGTAAAGTGATAAATTTTCTTTAAACTGTAGTGCTTGTTGTTTAGCTAAAAATTGTAATCCTTGTGATGTTATTAGTAACTTAGATATTCTCTTAGTATCATCTAATACTGCTTTAGATAAAACACCTTGACCACGATAAAATCCATCAGGAGTTGTTTTTGGATTTGGTGCTGAATCTACCTCTGGGAGGGGTGTTGTAATTAAAGGAAATTTACTACTTCCTCCCCCAGGTAAGTCATTCCCATAAGGTCTCTCCCGAGGACCATATTCATATCCTTTACCTTGATATTTTGAATATGGATCTCCATTTGCATAAAATTTAAATGATGAAGGATCAGTAAGTAACTTAATTAAACCCATAGTAGATTAATTATAAGGGTTTGTTATCCATATATTTTTTAGGATCCTCTCCGTTTAAATCTAATTGTGAATCTTTAGCAAAATCTTTTTTTAATTGAGATACTTGACCATCAAATGATTTTGGTTTAACACCATCTTTACTTAATTCAGATTTTCCTTTTTTTAATAATTGTAATAAGTCCATGATTTTTTGATTATAAATATTAGTTATTTTTATTTTATTGTTGTTGGTAATTAGTTAACGCTATAGTTCCACCAACTTTATTACCATCAATGTATACTCCTCCTTCTTTATTTA
>Ga0233432_10004661_pt1 | contig 12096 bp, 4 predicted proteins | sample SI_122_August201_6_FD_179870 | JGI IMG/M metagenome (GOLD analysis project Ga0233432, IMG submission 179870) | Seawater microbial communities from Saanich Inlet, British Columbia, Canada - SI_122_August2016_10_MG | ecosystem: Environmental > Aquatic > Marine > Inlet | place: Canada: British...
CATTGAGATTCTTTCCATGCCGTCGCAAACTCAAAATTAATTTGCCTTTTCCTGCTCGACTCTCACTTTGAGTCACGGCTTCGGCCATCACTTCCCAGGCTTTTTCTCCCAACATCTTTCCATTGGCACCAAAAATCACATCGCCCACGAGAACTTTCCCATCAGCCGGAGAGCCAGGGACCACTTCCCTCACACCCATATTGGGACCAAAAGGGCCGGTGTTAATACCAACAGGGCCAATCATCCCTGTGAAATTGTCATAGCCTTTCGTTTTTAATTGTCCGTTGATCAAAGTCACATCACTTTGAACCCATTTGTTAGCAGGCAGCGAATACTCCTCGGGTAAATCGTCATCTTTATTTGTAACAAACCAGAAGTAAGCCGCGTCCTCACTTCTAAATGGAAATGCTGGCAAACCCATTTCATTCACCAAACCTTCGTTAGGTCTCTTATTCCAATTGTATCGAACACGAGTGATTCGTCCGACGGTTTCACTCTGAATCTTGATCGTTTCTCCATCAATCCATGCTTTGACCCGAGAGTATTCCCCTGACACCCCTGCTGCTTCAAAATACTGTAGAGAATCCTCTGAAGCTTTGAGGCCAACCGCCGTTCCTTTTTTAAAGAAAATCGTACCTTCACTAAAATTCGCCTCTAACTTTTCAAAAAGCGGACCTGTTGAAGCTGAGCTTTTTGAGTTGTAAACGGCTCCATTCAACCATAGAAAAGAGCGTTTCCCCAAAGTTGTGTCGCTTTTGGGCTGTGAACTAAAGGTGATGTTTTCCATCCCAGGCATAATCAGACCAACCCCTTCAAGATCGTTGGAAGTATGACGTTGCAACTCACGCATCTCACGGTGATGTTGCCCTAAGGTGTTGAGGGCTGAGCCAGGAGGAGCGATCAAACCAAAAGGTAACTCACTATCGCCAAACACCTGTCTCCATTCACGAGTAATCCGTGGCGTGGTGACCGGCTCCATACGAAATCCATTTTTGCGAATATCATAAGTTTGAACATAAGCACGATTCAGCTCGCTACGATTAAAAGGCTCCTCTCCATTTGCGATATCATCGTAGATTTTGTAAGGGTAGTCATTCCCAAGCTGAACTAAAACTGACTTCAAAGCCACACCTCTCAGAGGGTTTAAAACTGCATTGTGACCACCTGCAGGGAATAGAGCATGATTCTCTGGAACTTTGATCGCTTTAAATTTTTTCGGAGGTTCTGCCCCTTCATAAACAACGGCTATTTGTGTTTCAAAATACTTCAACCAACCAGGCACATTAGATTTACCATAAAACTTCTCGGTTTGATCCAAAGCTTCCCGACTCAACCATGCTATGGGAAACTGATGCCCCATGTTCAGGTCTACGATTCCAAGAGGAACTTTCATCTCATTAGCCAACTCTTGGGCCATGTAAAAAGTTGAACCAGTCATGCTCTGCGCCATTTCAAAATCAATCACACCCCAACCCGCCGTTGAGTTTGCAGGAAGATCATTCAAAGGAGTTCTCGAAGGAAGAGTCTTGATCACAATGGCTCTAACCAAGTCATTCTTCACATAGTTTTTGGCACTTTTTTTGCCCGATGCATCTCTCCCCAATGAAATGTCCACACTCGTTTGACGACCGACCAAAAGGACATCTCCAATCAAGATATTGCTCCTAGAAACTTTCTCACTTCCGGAACTCACCTCCAACTTTTGAGGAGTGCTCGATGCCGTCATGGGTTTCAGGCTCACTGACCACCATCCAGATTCATCTGCCTTTGAGCTAGCCGTTTGGCCGTTGAAATTCACCTCAACAACTTTGCCCGGGCCTGCAGAACCACGTAGAAGTACTGCTTTATCTCTTTGCAGAACCATGTTGTCACTAAAAAAAGTTCCCACAGTTAACTCTCCGGCCTCGGAAAACCCCATGAGAATCAACCATGAACAGCATAAATACCAGAAAACCTGTTTTTTCATATTCATCTCTCTAAATAGCTTTTTAGCGACTTTATATCCTCTGTATTTTGTCAAAAATCCCTTATGGCAACCTATCTTTATAAAATTTACCAAACGATGCTTTCGCAACATATATTTCACTCTTCACGATAAATATTCATTGTTCTATGATGAAATTCAATCTATTCTTCATTTTTAAAGTTTCCAATCCTTGATTCTAATTTGAGCTATGAAGGCTTCTAAGATACTCAAAAAAACATCCTCATCGAAAGGTTAATTATGGCGTTGATTCGTGGACTCATGACATTGTGTTGGGCTTTGCTCATCACCACTTTTGCTTTCGCAGAACTTCAACTGCACAGCTATTTCAGTGACCACATGGTCCTACAAAGAGACAAGCCTATTCTCATCAAAGGGTGGGCCTCCCCTGGTGTCATGGTCATGGTTGAATTTGGAGCTCAGGTCAAAAAGACCAAAGCTGATACTGACGGAGCATGGGCTGTCACATTGGACCCCTTACCAGCAAATGGGACAGGAAGCACCCTCACATGCCGCTCAGATGAAGAAATTCAACTTAAGAATGTCGTCGTTGGTGACGTTTGGCTGTTGGGTCGCCAAGCCTACGTCGATGTCAATTTAGGAAAAGATGAGGCTGGAAAAGAACTTGCTGCCAAATTCTCGCGTCATAAAAACTTCCGAGCCACGGTTATTAATACGATCCCCTCCTTGAAACCTTTAGACAACCTTCCAAAAGGAGCTGTCACAGGATGGTCAGAAGTTGATGAAAAACTAGCCCTTAGCATGTCGGCCATGGCTTTTCATTTAGGGCAAGATCTTTCGAAAGAGATGGAGGTGCCCTTAGGTGTTGTCGACCTCAACATGGACCGCTACTTTGGCATTGGTTGGCTAAGTGAAAAAGCCCTTAGCGAATCAATCGAACGATATCCAAAAGCTACATCCATACCTTGGACACTCGATTGGATGAAAGAAAAGGCTGAAGCCCAAAATAGTGGAAAAGCTCAAAAAGACCTTGATCTATACCATGAAAACCAATTGAAAAAATCACGGGGAAAACCCGTCACCAAACCATCTCTAGGGCTCAACCCCTTAAAAAATCCTATGTGCCCATCGGCGGGGTTCAACTCCGTCATCCACCCCTTAAAAAACATCTCTTTCAAAGGAATTCTTTTGCAATTAGGCAATGATTATCCTTTTATTGCCTACCGAGAACTCGATAGAAATGGCACCTCCACCGTCACGGCTGAACTCGACGCAGCATGGCAAGAAAATTACATGATCCTCAAAAATGGATACCGAGTCACTGACAAAACCCTCCCCTACATCACACAAGATTGGAGAAGGACCCTAGGGGATTCAAAGCTTCCCGTCGGTCTAATCCTCCCTCCTTCATCTGATTTAGACACCTACGCCGCCCATCATCGAGAGATCCGAGAGCTACACCGCCGGACTTCGGAGAGATGGGATGGCCTAGGACTAATCCTTCCCAGTAATGCAAATCGCCCATCTAGTGGTCAGCCAGCTAACGAGAAACTTTTAGCACAGCGAGCCAAACAATGGATTCTTGGTGCAGTCAATGGAAAGACTGAAATCACGCCAACGGGGCCCCTATTTGACCGAGTCGAAGCCAAAATATCTAAGGCCACCATCTTTTTTAAAGAAGGGACCGCCAAAGGCTTAAAGGCCACTGGAGATGTTCTTCAGCAATTTGAAACCGCTGGTCCCGATCGTCAATTCTCTCAAGCCAATGCCATCATTGATGGCCACACCATCAAACTCTCCAGTGAAGGCCCCATTCAGTTTGTTCGCTTTAACTGGAGTCTCTATCCAGACCAAGGCCTCGTAAACAAAGCTGGTCTACCAGCCATTCCCTTCAACACAGACCCAGAATGGACCTTTGCATGGATTCCTCCAACTGAAAACCCAAACCTTCCTAAAGAGTACAGCCTAACGGCTGACAAATGGGGAGACAGCAATGTCGCCATCATCAATGGCCAAATCGACAACATGGCAGTTGGAGATTCTGAGCAAATTCCTCGTCGTCCCGGCCCCTTAGGTATTGTTGCCAGCCCATTTGGCCCAAACATCTATGTTGCTGCTGTTGAAGCCGGACCAGCCATGGGCAACCTCATGGTGGGTGATGTCATCTATGGCGTGAATGATCAAATCTTTAAAGATGGAGTTGATGTTTCACGAGATGAATCCTACAAATTGCTTTCTTCGGCAATCTCTTTCAGTGAATCAGAAGCAGGAAAAGGGCTCCTCAAGCTTCAACTTCGTCGAAAAGGTGAGTTAAAAGTTGTCACCCTTCAGCTACCCATCATGGGATCTTACAGCAGCACCACCCCCTATTTCTGTGAAAAATCTGAAAATATCATTACCAATGCTGCCCAATGGAGTGTTAAGCGATATCGCCCAGAGAATGGAATGACATCAGAACCTTATGGCATGCTCAATACAGATTTATTGTTTCTTCTTGCCACAGGTGACCCAAAATATCAAGGTTTAGTTAGACGAGCCGTCTACAAAATGATCACCAAAATGACGCCCGTGACCGTCACAGAAGGAATGCAGTCCAAACCTTGGACAACGGGTTACTCCTCCCTCCTTTTAGGAGAATATTTTCACGCCACTGGCGACAGAAATATCCTTGCCCACCTTAAATACCAAGCTGATCTTTCAGCTGAATCACAAATCAAACCGATCGCTGAAACCCCCTCTGACAAAGAGGCTGCACAAACAGAAGACCAAGTTGGTGGTTGGCGTCAAAACTACCCAGGAAACTCCGAACGCTGGAAATCTGGTTATGGATTGATGCCACACGCCGGGATGACTTGTGTGATGGGAATGCAGCTAGCAAAAGAAGCTGGACTCAAAATTGACGAACTCGCCCTACAACGAGGAGCAAATCACTATTACGAAGGGAGAGCTGAATACGCCAGTGTTGTTTACACTTACTGGAACTCTAAAAGAGATGGGCCTCCAACCATGAGCCCCAATAGCGAAGCCAATGGCAAGCTTTGGAGCATGAATGGCAAGCTTGGCACAGCTGCTGCTTTATACGACATGCTCGATAAAAAAGATGCCGTCGACATTTGCTCCAGGTATTGTACTTATGGATACAACAACACTCGACACGGGCATGGAGGAATGTTTTTCAATAATTTCTGGACACCAATCGGAGCTTGGGCAGGAGGTAAAGAGTCCTTCAAACACTTCATGAAAGGACAAACTTGGTGGAGAGAACTTTTTCGTCGCCCAGATGGGAGTTTTAATCAAGTTGGCCGAGGAAAAATTGGCGTGAGCTACGGGCTCCCCTACGTAGCCCATCACCAACGTCTTAGAATACTTGGAGCTCCACCTTCTGCTTTTGGAACCAACTGCCCAGACTATTTATTACCAGCCATAGAAGCTCATTCTCAAAGAGATTACGAAAAAAGTGAAAATCTTATTCTCAAAGCCACAGAATCTATGGTTATACCTGCCAAAGATAAAGATGTCGTCACTAAAACTCTTGAAAGTGTTAGACTCCTTCGTGCCAGTCTTGAATATGACCTGGAGTATGTTGAAGGTCTGATTGGAGATGGTAAGTTTTATTATGCCAGCCTTGAACTACCTCAACTTCAAGGAACCCTGCCTCCTAACCATCCAAGGCTGATCTCTATTCTAAATGCCTTAACCTCCCCTGAGGGAATCAATAAGGTTAGCGAACATCGCAAGGTTTGTGAAGCTGAAAAAAGTCTAATCGATGCAAAAAATAAGTCTAACAAGGCCAAGAAAAAACAGAAAAGGTGGCAACCCGTCATCAAAAAAGGTAGCTCTTGGCAGATGAAAGTTGTTGAGCACGTTGACCATGCTCCCAAAACATGGACTTCTTTAGAATATCAAGATGAAGACTGGAACAAAGCCAAGTTGCCCATTTCATGGACCATGTACCACACAGCTCTTTTTCGGGGAAACTTTGAACTCAAGAACCTTGATGTCATTAAAGGGCTAAGGGTTAAGGGAGACTTTTTCCAACAAGCCAATGTCGTCATTCACTTAAATGGACAAATGGTCGCAAAAATCGACGAAATTGGAAAAGGAGCCGGCACTACCCTAGCTCCACTCAATGACTTTGGGTTGAGTCAACTTCGTGAAGGCGTGAACACGATCTCCATTTCATCTCGTCACAAGCGAAGGTGGGGGTCATACCGCGGAACTTATAAAAAAGCTGCAACCGTCGGTTTTTCCATCGAGACCACCAAGGATTGATTCGTTTTATGCCAAACTATCACCATTTGATATTCCACATCATTGTTGAGCCTCAAATGGAACATTCTTTGGCACACGAACTAAAACTCATCCAAAAGTGACATTCCTAACTCATCTCAAACAAGCACCTTAAGGCCATGATGCTCATCGTCTTTTTTCTTGTTGTAGCACTCACCTTTGGCTACCTCTACAAAAGAGGTCTGAGGAAGCGATATGCCTTCCTCCTCATTGTGATTGGCCTTCTCCTAGCCTCCTCCTTTTATCTTTTTGAAAAAGGAAACCAGGCCAGTGAAGCGCTGCACAATAGGGGTCATGTCCATGAAGAGCTCTCAAATTTTGGAACTGAACTTGAAAAGGTCATGTCTCGGAAATTCATGCTTCTTCATGGCATGACGGTTTTTATTCGCAACAACCCCAGCTTTAGTGAAGACCAGTTTAACAACATGGCCATGGGGCTTTTAAACGAGTCTTCCTTCATGATCAATTTAGCTGCAGCCCCAGATCTAATCGTTCGGCACGTCTACCCATTAGAAGGCAACAAAAAGGTTTTGGGCCTAGACTATATGAAAACCCCCAATCAAAAAGAAAGTGTGATCTTATGTAAAGAAGCTAACCGAATCATCACCTCTGGTCCAGTTGAACTCGTTCAGGGAGGCGAAGCATTGATCCTTAGAGCCCCCGTTTGGTTGAGTCAAAAAAAGAATCGGCAATTTTGGGGCATCATCTCCTCTGCCATTCCTATCAATAAACTTCTAGATGAAATTTTAGATAAGTCACCATTGCACACCACTCATTGGGGACTCAAAGGGAAAGATGCTCTGGGGGATCAAGGAGAATGGATCGTTGGGGAAAAGTTTTCCTTAGATCAAGACATCACCACTCGAGTTGAATTACCCTTACCCCATGGTAGCTGGGTCTTATATGGCAAACCCAAAGAGACTGATCAAACAAATCATTATTTTGGACCATGGGTTTTAGCCATCGTCATCTTTCTCTTATTCGCTTATGGCTTCTGGAAGAGTCACGATTATCAGCAAAAAATATCCCTCAGTAATCAGCGACTCTCTTCATCAGAACACCTATTCAAAGAGATGTTTTTGTCAGCCCCAATTGGTATCGCTCTGTGTGATATGAATGGAAAGCTTTTTCGAACCAACGATGCTTACAACAAAATCATTGGCTATACCCCTAATGAAGTTCTTGAACTCACCTACTGGGAGATCACTCCAAAAGAATATGAGGAACAAGAAGCTTTCCAATTAAAAGCTTTAGAGGACACAGGTTATTACGGTCCCTATCAAAAGAAATACCTTCACAAATCAGGTGATCAGAGAGATGTTTTACTGAATGGATTCACAGTAGCTCACGAAGGTCAATCAGTCATCTGGTCCTTTGTCGAAGACATCACCGTTCGAGTGAACGCCAACCAGCTCCTTAAGGATGAAAAGGAAAAAGCCGAAATGGCGTCTCGAGCAAAGACCGAATTCTTGTCCATGATGAGTCATGAAATACGTACCCCGATGAATGGCATCATTGGTGCCGCTGACCTATTGAGTTACTGCGACTTACCTAAACAAGAAAATGACTATTTAGCCCTCATCAAGAAATCTAGCGACTTCATGTTGAAAATCCTCAACAACCTCCTCGACGTGGCTAAATTAGAAAGAGGGAGTCTTCACATAGAATTGATACCCACCTCCCTTAAGGGTCAGTTTGAAGAGTGCGAAACCATCTTGCGCCCTTTGGCCAGTGAGAAATCTCTCCAGTTGAATCTCTCCGTAGATTCAATTTTCGAAAAGCCAATCATGTGTGACCCAACCCGCTTAAACCAAGTGGTCATCAACCTTGGGTCCAATGCCATTAAATTTACATCAAAGGGAGAGGTCTCCATCAAGGCTTTTGTCAAAGAAAACACCATTCAAGTCGACGTCACCGATACAGGAATAGGAATGACCGAAGATCAAATGAATAAAATTTTTGAACCCTTCGTCCAAGCTGATCTATCAACAACCCGACATTATGGAGGGACTGGACTAGGGCTCAGTATCAGCCGTTCCATTGCTAAAGCTATGGGAGGGCAAATCCACGTTCAAAGCGAAGTTGAGAAGGGAAGTTCCTTCTCCTTCACCCTACCCCTTCTATGGACAGAAGAAGGCCATGAACTTCCAATAGAAGACACTCCAATCCTCCCCCTAAAAGGTGCTGTCTTATTAGTCGAAGACACCGATAGCAACCGCCAAGTCAATCAAGCTCTTCTCGAGAAGTTTGGCTTAAAAGTTGACTCTGTCGTCAATGGCATGGAAGCATTAACTGACTACAACATCGAGCACCATGACCTCATTCTCATGGACATACAAATGCCAGTGATGGATGGACTGGAATCTCTCAAAGCCCTTCGTGAAAAAGGTTGCAACTGCCCTATTATTGCCATCACTTCAAATATTTTCGAAGATGATATCGTTAGATACAGAAAAGCCGGGTTCAACGACTACCTTCCAAAACCCATCGATCCATCTCATTTAAGGAAAGTCTTAGAACGACATCTCCCAAGCTGACACTTTCAAGCGACCTTTCTCTCTGCTCTCATTTCTTTAACACCCCAGAACAGTTAGTCCTGATTGATTGAGAGACGAATCTAGGTTGCTGACATGACGAACAAACCTGAAGTAACGTCTTCTCTTTTAAAGCCTCTACATCTTTTAGGCGGAGGGTCTTTACCCGATCGTGTTCTTCCTGCCCCGATGGAAGGCATTCTCACCCCTCTCTTCACCAAAGCCCTCAGTCAACAAGGGCATGTCAAAGCTTGGATCACGCCTTTTTATCGAGTTGGAGTCGGCAATCCTCCTAGGCTACATAAATTGCGCAGAGAAATACAGTTTTTTCTCGACACTCAACTCCCAGTCATCGTTCAGCTCATGGGCACCGACCCAGAACTCATGTCTCTCGTTGCAGAGCGTTTTAATTCCATTGAAGGAGTAGTTGGATTAAACTTCAACTTTGCCTGCCCCAGTAAACGGGTCAACCATCGAGGTGGAGGTGGTGCCTGTTTGCAAACTCCTGACTTGATGGCTTCCATACTTGACTCAACTAGAAAACGCTGTCCAAACCTCTCCCTGAGCGCAAAGATACGCACCGGATTTATTCACCCAGAGGAATGTCTTGATATACTACCAAAATTAAAAGATGCCGGCTGCGAATGGGTCACCGTGCATCATCGCACGGTCAAGGAGGCCTATACCAAAGTTGACGAAAGAATCCCTAGGCTGACCAAAGCGAGAGAAGCATGGGGCAGCCTCCCATTCTTTGCCAGTGGAGATATTTTTGGCGTCGAGGACGCACTTGCTCTTGAAGCCTCGGGGTGCTGTGAGGGGCTTGTTGTAGCAAGAGGCCTCATCAGAAAGCCTTTACTTTTAGGAGAGATTCGCAAAGCCCTCGATGACCCCCAAAGATATCATCGAGGAGACCATGACCAACGCAAACAAGCCTATCAATTTATGGAACAACTCCTAGAACTTTGTATTCAAAAACCTGATATTTATTGGTCACATAAATATTGTATGGAATTAGCCAGAAACCTTTTTGGTGTTAAAGACTCAACGTTTAGAACCTTAACGACCCTCAAACAAATAGATGGACCTGGCCTACTCTTAGAAAAGCTAATACTCTCCAAGGAACAAGAGCATCTTTTGGACAAATCATGCTAGTTTACCACCCCAGTACTTGGAGTTGGACGAAGGATTCAAAGTTGTGTATTCTCACAGGAGCTGGAGTCAGTGCTGAGTCAGGAGTTAAAACCTTTCGAGATTCTGGTGGCTTATGGGAAGGCCACTCAATAGAAGAAGTTGCTACTCCAGAGGGTTTTCATCAGAACCCTTCCCTTGTTATTAACTTTTACAACCAGCGACGCGCTCAACTCAAAGAAGTGCAACCCAATTCTGCACACATTGCTTTAGGAAAATTAAAGGATCATCTTGATCATCGACTCACGTTGATAACTCAAAATGTTGACGACCTCCATGAAAGAGGCGGGGCAGCCTCCCCCATCCACATGCATGGTGAACTAAAAAAAATAAGATGTCAAAGTAACCCTACGCATATCCGTGATTTTGAAGATTCACAAGATCCCACCAAAACACTCTGCCCTCAATGTTCATCTATCATGCGACCTCACATTGTTTGGTTTGGAGAAATTCCCTTTGACATGGAATTGATTGAATCTAAAGTTAGAGACTGCACCCATTTTGTCTTCATTGGCACAAGTTCTCAAGTCTATCCAGCCGCAGGTTATAAAAACTTGGCCAAAGCCCATGGCGCACGGGTTCTAAATATCAACCTAGATATTGACCACTCAGACCCCGACACGGACTTCTTCCTTCAAGGCCCCGCTGGTGAAACCGTTCCAAAATGGGTTGATAGCTTGTTGGCTTCGGAAGATGAGTCTCGTCTATCCCAATAGACTATTTCATATAAAAATTCCTCTCACTCATCTTTTAGCTTTCAGTCAAAAACCCTTGCCCCACTTAAAGTCAACGCCATGACTCTCCACGACTATTTCAACTGCCTCAGAAATTGAGCCCTCCTCCTGGAATCGCTTGGGGTGGAGGTGGAGGAAAACGTCACCAACAACCAGAAAAACCTCCATCAATAAGGAAAGTTTTTAAACATTTCAAGCCATTTTTAAAAAATCATCGCCTAGCGATCATACTAGGCACATCTTGCGTCGCCTTAGCCCTAATTCTTGGGAAGATCAATCCCCTGATCACTCGGTTTCTCATTGACGATGTCCTAACGCCTGTTCTTAGGGAAGAGCGCTCTCAGGATTTACTCAAGCATTCGCTACAACTTCTGGTAAGTTGCATCTCTCTCATGATTGCCCTCTCAGCCATAAGTTCCCTCATCAGTCATTTCCGAATGAAGATGATGCGAAAAGCTGGAGCTTCCATGGTTCAAGAGATTCGACTCCATGTCTATCAACACCTTCAAAAGCTCTCTTTACGATTTTATGAATCTCGCCAAACAGGTGACATCATGTCCCGACTAACTGGCGACGTGGGAGGATTGGAACGGCTCATCACCCATATTTCTGATCGTCTGCTCACGGATATTCTGAATATGGTCGTGACAGTGACGATCTTGTTTTTCTTGAACTGGAAGTTGGCTTTGGTAGCCCTCATTCCCGTCCCCATTCTCATCACTTCAATTGGGTGGTTTGGCAAAACCATTCGCCCCATCTACCGAAAAGTTCGTGACCGTATGGGAAGCATCCATACCAAACTCCAAGATAACATTAGTGGTATCAGGGTCATCAAGGCTTTCAGCACTGAAAAGGTTGTGGCTAAAGATTTTGAAAAAGATAATCGAGAGTTCTTCGATGAACAGATGAAAGAGGTCAAACTCACATCTAAAATTTTTCCTTTCATTCGTTTTCTCGACAGCCTTGGGGTGATTGCCGTTACGGGATATGGTAGCTACATGATTCTTCAGCCCTCTCCAGAGATCACGATTGGTGACCTCTTTGCTTTTAATGCCTTTGTTCTACAACTCTATCAACCCATCGGCTCAATTTTTCAAATGTACAACGTGACTCTCCAAGCTCTTGCTTCGGGAGAACGAGTTGCCGAAATCCTTGAAACCGAACCCGATGTCATTGATGAAGCCAATGCCTCTGACCTACCCTCTATTCATGGTCTCGTTGAGTTTAACAAGGTGAGCTTTCACTATTCGGAAAACACACCTGTTTTGGAACACATTTCCATCAAGGCTTTTCCTGGTGAAATCATCGCTTTGGTCGGTCCCAGTGGCACAGGAAAAACCAGCATCATCAATCTCTTGCTACGGTTTTATGATCCGACAGAAGGGGCGATTATGCTAGACGGACA
>Ga0233432_10004667_pt1 | contig 12091 bp, 17 predicted proteins | sample SI_122_August201_6_FD_179870 | JGI IMG/M metagenome (GOLD analysis project Ga0233432, IMG submission 179870) | Seawater microbial communities from Saanich Inlet, British Columbia, Canada - SI_122_August2016_10_MG | ecosystem: Environmental > Aquatic > Marine > Inlet | place: Canada: British...
GTGTTTGTACTGCTCCAGAAACGCCAGCCATGCATAAGTCAGAGGTCGATGAACCTACGCTTGGTGATATTGCTGATGGTGGTGGTGATATGACTATAGTTCTTCCTTCGGAAGTGACTTCTGAATTACTCTTAGTGGTAGTCTCAACTACAGTCTGTGCTGCCGCTGGGTTCAATACAGCCATAACAAAAAGCCCTGCAATAATTAATACTCTGCGCATGTGCTTTTCCTCGATTAAAGAAGTTTCTTTGGCTATTTATAACGTGTCAGGTATTTAACACTACTAATTTGTCACTATCAAGTGTCATTTTTTTGTATACTTTTGCGGCAATATTTGATATAATAATACCATATAAATAATAATGATTCAGTGAAACTGGATGGATGTAGGCTGGACGTGGGGGCAGTACCCACCGCCTCCACCATAATTACATGGAGAAGATATGGCTGAAGAAAAAAGGAATGGATTATTAGTAAAAGATGATCATAATGAATTTGAATTATGTTTGCGATTCTTTGGTAACGAAATACTCGCTGTCAAACTAGCAGCATCTAATTTCAATGGTAAGCTGATTATGTGGGGTCTTATGCTAATGTTATTCACTTTCATGTTGATGGAAGTATTTGGTTTCAGTAAATTTCTAGGTATTGATTCTGGTATGTAATTATGATGGGGGCGAAATAGGATCGACAGATACAAGAAGGCAGTGGAGAATCAAAAAAGTAAATGCAAACGATAACTTTGCTCCTGAGATGCGCCTAGCGGCATAATCTCTGGGCCCGCCAGAGCCTCGAAACAGAATCTGGCAACTTACACACACAACACACAGGAGGTCATAATGACTCAAAAGAATCCTTTCGAAATTAGACTAGAAACACTTAAAATGGCAAAAGAAATGATGGATCAGCAGCACGATTTGGAAATGAACAAGTGGTTTCAAATGATTGATCAGGCCAAGGAACACGGACAGGACGTCAAAGATGTCATGAACGAGTACATTCCGGAAATGTATAACCCGCAGAACGTAATTGCAAAAGCAGGCGAGTTTTACGAGTTTATTTCTAAAACTAAATAATAAGATGAGCCAGCCGGAGCTTAGAAACAGAATCCGGCAACTTATTACAGGAAGGAGAACCGTAATGAAATATTATCTGATCATGTTTATAATGCTATGGGCAACATCTGTGTTTGCCGTAGAATTAAGATCAAAGCCAGTTCAATGTGGTGATTACGATAGTTTAAATCAAGTCATTGAAAAAGCTGGCGAAAAACCTCTAGTAGGAGGTATTGCAAAAGTAAAATTTGAAGGTGGCACTGTTGAACATCTTCCTGTTTATGTGTTTGCAAATACCGATACAGGAACATTTACTATTATTGAAATACATCCTGAAGAAGTTTGTGTAGTTAATTATGGTAATAGTCTAGATTTTAACGTTCAAGACTATTTTAAACCTAAAACAAATAGTTAATTGTAAAAAAAGTTAAAATAATTTAAAAAAACACTTTACTTTTGCCTCAAAATGGTTTATAATATTATTATAAAATCAAAAGAGGAGATATATTATGATTGGTCAAATTACTCTAGGCATTATCTTTATGCTCGTTATGGCATCACTTCCAATTCTGATGTTCATCTAATGGCGCATAAATCAGAAATTATTGAGACTAAAGGTCACCCATTCGTTGGTGTCCAATGGCCTGTCATAGGAAGTAAGGGAGATAAATATCATGTCGAAATGGTCAACTATGGGTTTGAATGTAATTGCATTGCATATGCAAAGTGTAAACACATCAAAGGAATTGAAAGTTTACTCGCCGACCCTTTGGGTGAAGATAAAGAACTGGTTTAATATACTATAAAGGAGAGATATATAATGCTGCATTTTGTTGGTTTTCGAAATGATAATGATTATCTCGCTGCGGTTAGGGTTTTTGGTAGACCTGACTTCGTCCATCTGACTCATGATCATCGTATGTACGGTGATGTTGATAGAGATAACGATACTGTTGTCTTCTCACACAAAGCAAATCCTGATCAAGTTTCTCAATTCACTGATCAAGATCATATGAGGCACTAATGAAGAATCCAATTGCTAGATATTTGATGAGTGCATATGCATATTATGAGCAAGATGATCCATTAATTACTGATACGGAGTTTGATATGTTGGCAAAATACATTTTGCATAACTATGATGTTTTAAAACACCCACATAAAAAGCTTATTACCAAATCAGATTTAAGTGCTGGTACATATTTGGGTAAATATCCGGAAATGGTAAAAAATGCTGTAAGCCATTTTAGACTTGAGTTAAGACAGAATCGTTATAGAATGGCTCCACAAATTACTTGGACAGTAGAAAAAAGTACCCTTGATGATTTTTTTTAAATAAATTGTATTTTAGGGGTTTACAAGTGCGTAAAAATGGTTTATAATATTATTATAAAATAAAAATGTGAAAGAGGATTATATTATGGCACATATGGTAGAAACAATGGCATACGCAGGTGAAGTTCCATGGCACGGTCTTGGAGTTCCTGTATCAAATGATTTGACACCTGCTCAAATGATGCAAAAAGCAGGACTTGACTGGAATGTTCAAGAGGTAGAAACCTTCATTGAATATAATGGTACAAAACAAACCACTGGCCAAAAGGCTTTGGTTCGTGAAACAGATGGTCGTATCCTAACAACAGTTGGTGAAAATTGGAAACCTGTACAGAACGAACAGGCATTTGAATTTTTCCACGAATATGTTATGGCTGGTGATATGGAAATGCATACTGCTGGTTCTCTTAAGGATGGTCAAATGGTTTGGGCTCTGGCTAAAATCAATAACACCATGGAATTTTTTAAGGGTGACCAAGTAGATTCATATCTACTTTTTTCTAACCCACATCAATATGGTAAAACAATTGATATTCGCTTTACTCCTATCCGTGTTGTGTGTAATAACACACTAACACTTTCACTTGATCAAAAAACGGAACAATCGGTTCGTGTTGGTCACCGTGTGGAGTTTGATCCACATACAGTAAAAACTGCTCTTGGTATTGCTCGTGAAAAGATGGGTGTGTATGGTGAAATGGCTAAGTTCTTAGGTAGTAAAAAGTTTACCGAAGGTTCATATCTAGAATATCTAAATGAGGTATTCCCACGGACATCTGATAAGCGTGTACAAAATGTTGAATACATTGGTGACCGTCTTTCACGAAATGCAAAACTCGCATTTGAGGCTTTGGATTCACAACCAGGCGCAGAATATGCTCGTGGTAGTTGGTGGCAAGCCTTTAATTCGGTAACATATATTACCGATCATGTTCAAGGCCGTAATGCTGACAACCGGCTTTATTCATCATGGTTCGGTGGGAATCAACTTCGGAAACGTGATGCACTTCAAACTGCAGTTCAGTTTGCGGAGGCAGCATAATGTTAAAATTTTATGGATTAGCAGTAATAGGTGCAGCTGCAGCTGCAGCTGCTAATTCTCCCATAATGTTAGGTTTGGTAATCGGCATTGTGGTCGTGCTTATGATGATGGAGAATGGCTAATAATGAATATTGAACGTAGTATCGAACGTGATGTCAAGGTAATGACTAAAGGTTTATTTGGTGTTGATTGGGAAATTTGCATGTTAGAAGGCAATCAAAAATTAAGAAAAGCAGAACGAAAGCGCCTAGAACGGCTTCGGGCAGTTAAAGTTCAAATGGTTGAAAATCCGGATGAATGTGAAAAATTGGTAAAACGATACAAGGAAATGCCATGAAGGCACATAGTGTAGAACAAATAGCCGCTTGGGCAAAAAGTTGGAACATGAAAGGATATGAACACTTGTATCCTGAAAATCGTGAAAGGGCTCGACAGTATGCAATCAAACAAAATAATGAAAATGATCGAGAAAAACTTAACAAAAGTTTAACAAAACCATCGCGTTAATTTGATTAAATAGTTATGGAGGCGGTTGAGAGCCTCCATAACCGTTTAACAAAGGAAAAAATCAAATGAAAAAAAGCTTACTTGCTCTAGCAGTCATTCTTGCTACGGCCTCAAATGCGTATGCACGTGACACAATTGTATCAGTCGGTTCATCGACCGTATATCCATTCACCACCATTGCCGCAGAAAGATTTGCACAAGACACAGGATCTCGTGTCATTGTCGAATCAACTGGTACCGGTGGTGGAATGAAACTTTTCTGTAATGGTATCGGAATCGAACATCCAGATATGACTGGTGCATCTCGTGCCATTAAGAAAAAAGAAGCAGAGAAGTGTGCTGCAAACAATGTAACATTTGACGAAGTCCAAATTGGATTTGATGGCATTACTATTTCAAATTCAATTGCAGGACCAAAGGTTTCTTTTACAAAAGAACAAATCTTTAAAGCAGTAAGTGATACACAATTCAAATTGTGGGCAGATATTGACCCACGCCTTCCAGTAACTCCTATTTCAATTATGGTACCTCCTCCAACCTCAGGAACACGTGATGCATTTATCGAATTGGTAATGCATGGTGCCTGTAAAGAAATGGGTATGTCAAAGAAAGAATATAAAGCAAAGTGCTCTACAATGAGAGAAGATGGTGCTGTCATCATCATGGGTGAAAACGATAACCTAATTGTTGAGAAACTTGTAGCAGATCCAAACATGTTTGGTGTATTTGGATTTTCTTTCCTTGACAGTAATCTAGATAAAGTACAAGGTTCAAAAGTAAATGGTGTAGCACCTACATTTGCCACAATTGCTGATGGATCTTATAAGGTATCTCGTCCATTGTTCGTTTACTTCAAAAACGATCATATGGGTGTTATCCCTGGTCTTGCAGAGTTTAAGGAATATTATACAAAGATGTCAAGAGATGCGGACTCACCTCTTGCTGCTGTAGGACTTATTCCTTTACAATAACCTACACACCCAGTAGAAAAAGGCGGCTTAAGCCGTCTTTTTTTATTTACAAAGCTTTATAAATAGTGTATAATGAAAATATAAAAACCATTTGAGGCCAAAATGTTAAGTTTCAATATCTTTTTTACCGAAGCTTGGGGTAATGATGAAAAAGGTAAGTTTCATGAATTGCTTACTGGATATTATCTTAATAAATCAAAACACATTAAAGACCCAAAAGGTAGACCTGGTGAATCTGCAAAAGATGCTCATGCAAGATATACAAAAATGGCCAAATTACATGGTGGCCAAAAACTTATTGATGCATCACATGCAAAAGCCAAAGCAGCTGCAGCAGACCTAAAAAAACAAATTGAAACAGGTGGACATAAAATCAAACATGTTCATTGGTCATCAAAGGATGGTGATGTTGAAAGAGTTACCGGTGTTAAGGTTGAAAAACAAAAAGATGATGCATCTGATATTATTATTACCACACACAAAAATAGTAAAGAAACACACCATGGAATTAGTTTAAAGGTTTCTGATAATACACTTAAGGTTCCAGCATCAAGTCTTGGTAAACAATCAAGTGGTAGAAAAACAATACCTTTATCTCAGAAACATAAAGATAAGGTTTTGACTGCACATCCAGAATTAAAAAATCAATCAAATAAAGCTAAAAGAAAAGAATGGGCCAAGACAAATCCAAAAGCACATGCAAATATTAAACAAATGAATAAAACTGCTCTTGCTGATACTGCAAAAAAACATGCAAGAGAAATAAATGCTAGAATGAGATTGGGTAGAAAAAACCCACAACACATTGAGCATGTAATTAGTCATTTGAGAGATGTAATGGGAGCAAAGGCTGCACCAATGCAAAAGGCTGGCCATAATTATTTAAAGCATACTACATATCAAAGTAAAGCCGGTAAAATGCAAACAGCTACTTCAAACCCTGGTAAAGATTATGAACATCATTTTGATAATATGCGAAAAAACCCTGGCAAGTTTAAAGCGGTGCACACAAGTGGTGGTAGTGTAAATTATCAATATGATGGAAAAACATTTGCATCACAAGCCCATAAATTTGATTCACAAAGTGATCCCCTTTCAACAATGAAATCAGCAGGACGTATTACATAAATGATTAGATGGACAATTAATGGAAAATTTTAGAAATTTTATCACAGAACAAAAGAACACTCACATGACTCACATTGAGGATAAGGTTATCTATGGTGGTGTCAAAGGTACCAGAGATGCTATTATGTCTCTTAGATCACTCAGAGACATGTTAGGAGGAGTTCATGATGGATCAGTATCTGTTAAGTGGGATGGAGCTCCTGCTGTGTTTGCTGGCATTGATCCTCGCGATAGCAAATTCTTCGTTGCAAAGAAGGGGATTTTTAATAAGTCTCCTAAAGTATACAAAAGTGACGCTGATATTGATGCTGACACTTCTGGTGATCTCAATACAAAACTTAAACTGGCTTTACAATATTTACCTTCACTAGGCATAAAAGGAGTTATTCAAGGTGATTTCTTGTTTTCTAAAGAAGACGTTAAAAGAGAAAAGATTAAGAATCAGCAATATGTTACCTTTCACCCTAATACGATCGTATATGCAGTACCAGCAGGCACGTCAATGGCCAAAGAGATCACAACTGCCAAAATCGGGATCGTATGGCATACACAGTACAAAGGTACCTCGTTCGAGACGCTGAAAGCAAGTTACAATTTTGATGCAAGTACATTGAAAAAATCAAAACACGTATGGTCTCAAGATGCAATATTAAGAGATATGACTCACTTAACTATGTCTAAAAAAGATACGGAAGAAGTGAATTCACATTTAAGTACTGCAGGTAAAATCTTTAACCAAATTAGTGGTTCAACATTAAGAGAATTAGAAGGGAATCAGGAACTTGCTAAAATTATTGAAACATACAATAATACCTTTGTACGTAAAGGTGAAATTATTAAAAATACGCGTACTCACGTGGCTGGTCTCATTCGTTATATCAAACAAAAATACCAAAAAGAAATAAATGCAAGAAAAACTGCAGCGGGTAAATCATCACAACAAGCAAAACTTAATGAAATATTGAAATTCTTTTCAAATGAAAATAAAAAATCCTTACAAAACATGTTTGATTTACAAAAAGCTATCGTTTTAGCAAAATTAAAACTTATAAATATACTTAACAAATTGAGTAATGTTGATACCTTTTTAAAAACAAGCAATGGGTATCAAACTACTGGCCAGGAAGGTTATGTGGCCATAGATAAACTTGGTGGTGATGCAGTGAAAATTGTGGACCGTATGGAGTTCTCATACGCAAACTTTTCACCGGATATTTTAAAAGGTTGGGATAGTCCTAACCGATAATGGAATAAACCTTGGAAGGAACTAAAATGGCGAAAATTGTTCGCTTTAAGGACATATTCAAAGAGGGTCATCCCCTCAGTTTAAATGATATTCACGTAACTCAATACAGACCAGGCGAAGACGAATTAACCAATTATCGTGCATATCGCCGTAAAAGATTAAGTGAAGGTGGACCTATTGGTGAATCAATTGATTCCGAAGTTGATGAATCATTAAATATCTCACAAAGACTTGCTAGACAAAGAATGTTTAAAAGATTCAAGTCCAAGATAAAACTTGGTCGTGAACGTGCAAAAAGGAAAATGGCAAATCAGGATGTCCTGAAAAGAAGATCAATTAAACAAGCACGAGCCGTGATTCTTAAAAAGATCACAAAGGGTGCTTCCAAAGATGAATTATCATTCGCTCGCCGTCAAGACTTAGAAAAAAGACTAGAAAAACCTCAAATGCAAAAGAGGATTAAACTTCTAGCAAAACGGATGTATAAAGATGTTCGTAAAAGAGAAGTTGAGCGGAAAAAAGGATGATTAACTCTTTTAGTCAATTTTTAGTTGAAGAAACTAAACTTGTTTATTTTACCTTCGGTAGAATGAATCCGCCTACTATTGGTCATGAAAAACTATTAGATAAACTTGCAGCAAATGCTCGTTCATCATTTCCATATAAAATTTATTTATCACAATCACAAGATCAGAAAAAGAATCCATTACAGTATAGGGAAAAAATCAAGATTGCGCGCAAAATGTTTCCAAAGCACGCAAGACAAATTATTATGGATCCTAAAATTAAAAATGTATTTGATGTTATGGCCAAATTATATAATGAAGGATTCAGAAGAGTAGTAATGGTTGTTGGATCTGATAGAGTAAATGAATTTGATATTCTTCTTAACAAATATAATGGTAAAAAAGGCAAACACGGTTTCTATAATTTTGAAAGAATTCAAACTATTTCAGCTGGTGAAAGAGATCCAGATGCTGATGGTGCAGAAGGTATGTCTGCTTCAAAGATGAGATCAGCTGCTAGTGAAAATGATTTTACTTCGTTTTCACAAGGTTTACCAAAAGTAATATCCAATGCAGATGCTAAATCAATTTATAATAGCGTTCGTAAAGGTATGGGACTAAAAGAAGAAAAACAATTTAAGAATAAAATACAACTTGAGCCTGTGTCAGATTTAAGAGAATCATATGTCAATGGTGATCTGTTTAAAGTTGGTGATAGTGTAATCATCAAAGAATCAGACGAAGTTGCTGAAATAAAACTATTAGGTTCTAATTATGTTATTGTCGAAGTTGCAAATAAAAGATATCGTAAATGGCTAGATGCAGTTGAGCCAATTAAAGAAAAAGAAGAATTAATTGAAGATTATAAGATCTTTCCAAATTTACAAGAGGGAAAAATGCAGAGATTTAAGAACTTTGATGAAGGCAAAAATAAAGGCCTTTGGGCTAATATTCATGCTAAAAGAAAGCGCGGAGAAAAACCGGCAAAACCCGGTGATAAGGGTTATCCAAAGACTCTTGATATTGAAGCAATTGATCATGGCAATGTTGCAAAGAAAAGAATTGATCGAGAAAAAATGACCGATAAAATTCGGCACGATAGAATGATGGATAGAGCTCGCATGCGCGATACAGTTAAAAAGAACAAGGAAACAAAGTAATGAAAACGTATTTTCAATTAAAAGAAGAACTCGTACAATTATCTGAATTGAAATCTTCATCGAGATCTCATGACATTTTAAAGACAGGTATTGGTACCAAAGTCGGACACAACGGTCATGAAGGCGGGGCGATATATCATAATTCCATGGCCGATGAGCACAAAGGAACAGCTGCAGGAAAACTTCATGCAAAAGCTGCTGATCACCATTCAAACGCAGTATCAGCCCTAAATAAAGGCAATATAAGCAGCGCATTCCAGCATTCAAAACTTGCTGCACAGTCGGCAAAAAAAGCTAGAATGGCTGGAGGTAGTAAAAGTGATAGCGAAACTCTTCATAATCACCATACATCAATTCATAAAGGCCACCAAAGGGCGATGGCAACAGCCAACTCAGCGGCAGCCCGAAAGACCAAAGCCAAAACAGATAAACCTATTCAACGCGCAATCGGTAAAGCGAAAAGCAAAATTAGTGGTTTTAGAAGTAAGGTAAGTATTTAGATCAGTAGGAGACATAGATGCCATTAAAAGTGTCAGATGTAGATAGGAAATAAAATGGATGTCAAAAAAATATTAGAAGCTTGGAGTACTGTTTCCCGAGGTCCTGGTTATGTTATCCAAAAGGACGATGAAACCGGTACTAAACGCAAAAAAGCTGTAGAAGCTAAGTCTGCAGATGTTAAACCTGAAAAATATACAGATGCAAATGGCAAAATAAAAATTCGTATGGTACCTGCTCAGAGAGAAGATACTTCTGCTGCAGTAAAAGCATTCCTTGCAAAAGGCGGCAAGATTAAGAAACTTCCACCTGCAAAAGCTCAGGGTTATCATGGTAAGGATGATCCAGGTGCTGATATGCATGGTATGATGGACAAAGGTGATACTAAAAAGATTGGTACTCGTAAGAAAGTCAAGTCAATGGGAGCAACTCAGGTTGATGAGCTCTCTAAAGATACTAAAAAGAGTTACATTAAAAAATCTGCAGATGATATGAGTAAACAGGCAGACAAAATGGCTCGTGCTGGCCGTGATGATGGTAAAATGGATAAAGCAGTGAGAAAGTTTGTGAATCGCCGTAAAGGCATTGCACGCGCTGTAGACTCTGTTGATATAGATAATCGCTCCGAAGATGCAGAGTTTTTTGTCCCAAGACCAGCTGCAATTAAAAAGCGTAATGCACAAAAGCCCCCTAAAAATCCAAACTCTGCATCTGCTGCAGCCAAAAACCGCAATGCTGATGATCGTCGCCGCAAAGGTATTCACGGCCGTGGATTTTTAGAATCTGTTGATGAAGCTAAGCGTACGGTAACTATTGATAAACCTGACAGACTTACGTCACTCAGAGTATCAAAGGATAAGCCACCATTTGATAATGCTAAACCTATAAATAAAAATCCAAAAGATAAGTTTGGTAATCCTATTAAGAATCGTGCAAAGTCTCTTGCTCGTGCAGCTGCAAGAAAGGCTGTAGGTCTTAAAGATACTTCTCCGCCATTCGACGATGCAAAGAAAATATCTACAACTCCAACTAAAGATCAGTTTGGTAATGTGATTAAGAATCGTGCTAAAAGTCTGGCAAGAGCTGCGGCTAAAAGGGCTGGTGGTGATATGGGTGATAAGCAGAAAAAAGAATCTGTGAATGAGTTAGATCAAAAGACTATGAATAGTTATCATGATAAAGCTCAAAAAAGCAAAGATCGTGCCACTAATTCTGCAGTTGCTACTATTATGAGAAAGGGTGATCACTCAAAAGATCTTCAAACACGTGCTAAGCGTATTAAAGGTATGGAACTTGCTAAGTCAAGAACAATTAAAAAGATCCGCGGAGATAAGTAATGATTTCATTTAAGTCTTTTATGAATGAAGATTATTATAGAATAGATCACGGAAAGGCGCCTAAAACCTTTTCGGGTAATCAATCACATGGCAGCGATGATTCTGGTAAAGAAATAAAGGGCGTATATGCAACACACAAAAAACATGCAATAGGTCACGCATATGCCGTTCCTAGAGAAGTGCCGTGGGCATTTCATCATCACCACGATGGTCAAAAGCATTTATATATTCATAAAGATCATGAGAATAAAGTTGAAAATCATACAGCAACTTTATCTAAATTTCATAAAAGTAGTGGGTTTAGGGGAGTTGATGGCGGTGATGAGGAAAACGTTAGCAAAAAGAATGAAAAACCTCATACACAAACAACTATAAATTCTGCTGATCATATTAGAAAACAAGGCATTAAGATTCATTATGTTAGTGGCCAAGAATTAAAACAAAAAGCAAGCCAAACTAATACAGATAAAGGTAAGACTTTTAAAGCTGCCGGCAATGAAAATATAAATGAGGATATGACATTTAAAGTAGAAGTCGAAGGACTTCCTGCTCTTTTCATAACAGGCAATTCACCAGGTCAAGTCAAAAACCATCTTCGTAAATTAATTAAACAACCATCAATGATTAAATCTGTTGAACGTAAAACAAAACACGATGTTAAGAAAATGTATCGTGCAAAAGCTCAAGGTAAAGAAGTTGAAGAATCAAAATTAGATGAACGTACTCCCATTCGCCCTACAGTTCAGAATAAAAAATTAAAGAATCTACGTGTTCCAAATCCTAATTATAAAGGTTCTCTAAATCGCAAAGAAAAACCAAAGCGTCCAATGTATAATGATGTTACTTCAGAAGGTACTATGGGTAATAAACCAGAATGGGGTACCGATGAAGCAACATTGGCAGCAAAAAGAATTACTCCTGGTCAAGTTACGGAATTAAGTACTGATACTTATAAAAGTGCTAGAAAAGCATTGGTTCGTAAAAATTATAGTGATGCTCAAAAGTATGCTAGAGTTGCTGCATCTCCTACAAGTAGAAAATATAAAAATAAGGAGATGGATAGACTTGATAAGGATATGGAAAGAAGAAAAAAGAGTATTGCTCATGCTGATAAAAAAATAGGCAGTTTGCATGATGCAAAAGATTGTGGTTGTGAAAAATGTGAGAAAAAAATGGATGAAAAACTCACAATTGGAAAAATTCGGAGGGCAGCGTATAAAACCGGCAAAGTGCTAGGAGATGTACAAGCGGTAAAAAAGGGCAAGGTTGCTCGTCGCGTTAAAAATAGAATACTAGGTAAAATGGT
>Ga0233432_10004669_pt1 | contig 12089 bp, 11 predicted proteins | sample SI_122_August201_6_FD_179870 | JGI IMG/M metagenome (GOLD analysis project Ga0233432, IMG submission 179870) | Seawater microbial communities from Saanich Inlet, British Columbia, Canada - SI_122_August2016_10_MG | ecosystem: Environmental > Aquatic > Marine > Inlet | place: Canada: British...
GCTATTCAGTACAACCAGTAATCCTAGGGGGCTGTTTTTCGAATGAACTCGAAATTATCCCTCTTGAATCGCGCAAATTTCCAAAAAGACTTGTGAAAAAGAAATGAAGGCATTTTCGTACTGACTCGCTCCATTCTCATTCCAGTGATCAAACTACTGGTTCAGCGATTTCTCCTTCAACTAGTCTCCTTTTATGTATCGGCTCAGCATTTTCCTACTCCTTTGCGGAATCTGGATAGTATTTTCGGGACAATTCGACGCCTTTCATCTTGCCCTTGGTGTTCTGTCTGCAGCTTTTATTACAGCGATCTCTTCGAGCTTCCTGTTCGTCGACCGATCAAAGGGATTCGGAGCCCGATTGAGGCAAATCACCCTGCTTCCGGGATTCCTCGTTTGGATGCTCTATCAGATCCTCCTTTCGAACATCCACATTCTTAAGCTAGCCTTCTCATCCGGCGAAATCCCGGAGGTCAAACCGTCTCTCGTTCGCATCAAGACGAATCTGAAAACCGATTTCGGCAAATGGATGCTAGCCAACTCCATCACTCTTACCCCCGGAACCATTACGATCAGTATCGAAGGCGATGAATTGCTCATCCATTCTATCAGCAGCGAAACCACCGAAGGGGTTTTGGACGATTCCATGGAACGCAAGATCGCTCGAATCTTCGAACCGGAGAGCCAGTAAACGATGGAAAACTTCTTCATTCTAACCGGAGTCGCGATCTTCGCCCTTATGCTCCCAATCCTTTATCGGATCATCGTTGGGCCAACCGCAATCGACCGAATCGTAGCCGTCAATATGATCGGAACCAAGACGATGGTCTTGCTCATTATCATCGGGATGCTTTTCAAGCGCGTGGATATGTTCGTCGATTTCGCACTCACCTACGCTCTGCTAAACTTTATCGGTTCACTCGCGGCTGCTCGGTTCTTCGACCGCGTAAATCCTGACAAACAAATCGCCAACCTCGAAACCAAGGAGCAAGAGTCATGATAATCGAAATCATCTGCATCGTTTTGGTGCTCAGCGGCCTCCTTTTTTTAGTCGGCGGAGCAATCGGCATTATCCGTTTTCCCGATTTCTACACCCGCATGCACGCGGCTGGTAAAGGTGATACGATGTCGGTATTTCTCATCCTTATTGGGGTCGCGATCTACCAACTAAACGACTTCTCAATCGCTAACCTCTTGGTCGCAGGCAAAATATTCTTCATCACGATCTTCATCATGTGGGCAGGTCCGACCAGTACGCATGCCCTTATAAAGGCCGGTATAGATGAAGGCCAAAAAGTTTGGACCCGCGAAGACAAGAAAGGAAAGCCCGACGCATGATCTGGATATTCGATTCCATTATTCTAATTTTCTTGGTGGTCACGGCGATTATCTCATTGCAGGTAAAAGACCTACTTAGTGCTGCGATGATCTTTGGCGTTTACAGCTTTCTCATGTGCTTGCTTTGGGCAGGCATGGCGGCAGTCGATGTCGCTTTCACCGAAGCAGCGGTGGGCGCGGGCGTTAGCGCCGTATTCCTAATCGCTACTGTGCTGCGCACGTCAAGGAGGTCATCAGATTGAAAATTCTAGCACTTATCGCCATAGCGCTAACAGGTTGGCTCTTAATGTCTGCTGTAAGCGATTTTCCAGATTGGGGCGACCCCCATTCTCCCGCCAATAGCTATCGCTTGTCCCAGGGGTATATTACGGAGACCTTTCCGGAAACCAGCGTTCCGAATATGGTGACTGCCGTACTCGCCGATTATCGTGGATACGATACGATGTTCGAGACCGTTGTTATCTTCACAGCCGGAATCGCAATCATCGCAATTCTCCGCCGCTACGGTCCGAAGGACAAAGTCGTGCCGGAACAAAAGCTCTATAAGAAGGAACCCGATCTGATCGTGGAAACGACTTGTCGCTTGATGATCCCCATCATCCAACTATTCGCCCTCTACGTCGTCGCGCATGGGCACCATAGTCCAGGAGGCGGATTCCAGGGCGGCGTTATTTTCGGAGCGAGTTTCATTTTACTCGCCCTCGCTCGCGACTTGCAGGCCGCTCAGAAATGGGTGCCCGAAAACCGAATACTCAACCTCGCAGGCATTGGAATTTTTATATACTCAGGATTCGGTTTTCTTTGTCTGCTACTTGGCAGCAACTTCCTTGACTACTCCATCCTCCACAAAGTGATGGGCGTCACACCGATCGAAGCACGCTCCCATAGCATGCTGGGAGTCGAAATAGGCGTGGCCTTCACCGTTGCCGCAATCATGTTCTCGATTTATTCCAACCTAGCCTCCAAAGGCGAAATGAAGGAGGGCCTCTAATTCAAATGGAAATATTCGAAGCTATTTCAACGAAGATCAATTACTGGGTCTACATAGTAATCATGATGATCGGACTCTACGCGATGATCGCGAAGAACAACATGATCAAGAAATTGATCGGCATGTCTATCTTCCAGACCGCGATCATCCTCTTCTACGTTTCCATTGGAGTCAAAGAAGGAGCAACCATTCCGATCCTCTATCACGACCAAGTGCACGGAGCTCACGACGATCACCACGAAGCGGATACGTCTCACGGCGAAAACGGAGTCGTGGAAAGCCACGCAACGGATATTCACATCAACCCAGACGAATTCACTAATCCGCTTGTTCACGTCCTCATGCTCACAGCAATCGTCGTTGGCGTCAGTACTCTCGGAGTCGGCCTCGCTATCACCCAGAAGCTACATCGAGAATACGGTTCGATCGAAGAACACGAAATCCTTGAATTAATCAAGTCCGGCAAATGATTGAACAGTCTCCTGCCTTAATTCTCCTCCCTCCTTTCCTTGTCGCCATTATCGTGGCATTGGTGGGCTTTCGCTACCAGAAGGTATGCTTTCCTCTCACGATTCTGAGCCTCGCAGGCTCGGTTGCGGCGAGCATCGTCACTTTGATGCGAGTCATCGAAAGTGGAACGATTCGCTACTTCATGGCGGGATGGGCTCCTCCGTTTGGAATCGAATTCCGCATAGACGGATTAAACGCCTTAGTGGCCGTAGCCGTTTCCAGCGTCGGATTGCTCGCTGCGATCTATTCGAAGAATCGCGTTCCTGAGGAGACCTCAGACAAGGTTTCCCAGTACTACACGCTCTTCCTGCTGCTCTTAACAGGACTGCTCGGCATGGTGATTACCGGCGATGCGTTCAATCTTTACGTTATGCTAGAAGTGGCCGCCCTAACAAGCTATGCTCTCATTGCTATGGGCCCCAAGCGGGCTACGCTCGCAGCTTACAAGTATGTCATCATGGGAACGATCGGAGCATCGTTCTACCTCTTAGGAGTCGGCTACCTTTACATTAAGACCGGTTCGCTGAATATGTTCGATATCCATGAGGTATTGAAGGCGAACGATCTCTTCGGATCTCCAGCGATTTTAGTCGCTTTCGTAATGATCACGGTCGGCGTTTGGATCAAGATGGCGTTCTTCCCTTTGCATGCGTGGTTACCGAACTCCTACGCTTACGCACCTACTACGAGTAGCGCCATACTCGGGCCACTTGTCACGAAGGTCATGATTTACGTCATGATCCGTCTCACTCTCACTGTATTCGGAGTTGAATACACCTTTGTTCAGCTCGACTGGAGCAACATCGTCGTCTGGATGTCCGTTCTGGCGATTTTGGCTGGATCGATTTCCGCTCTCGCTCAGACCGATCTGCGAAAGATGCTCGCCTTCCTCATCATCGCAGAAGTCGGGTACATGGTCGGCGGCGTTTGGCTGGCTGACGAAACCGGCATGATTGGCGCGATTTACCACGTCATAGCCGATGCGTTCATGACGCTTTGCGTATTCCTTTTCGCTGGTATCCTTTTCGCCAAAACCGGCAAAAGAGACCTCTCGGCGATGGACGGCCAATTCAAAAAAATGCCGCTCACGCTTGTCGGTTTTCTAGTAGGAGCCTTCTCGCTCATCGGCATTCCGCCAACGGCTGGTTTTTTCAGCAAGTGGTACCTCATTCAAGGTGGCATCAATTCAGGACATTATGAATATGTGATAGCATTGCTCATATCGAGCCTGATCAACGCCGTCCTATTCTTCCGCATGATTGAAATCGCATACTTCGGGGTAAAACCTGCGGAAGGTCACGATCATCATCAATCCGACGATCACGATACCGGACGATCCGAAGCTTCAGCATCGATGCTGATTCCATTGCTTGTCACCGCGGCCCTACTTCTCCTTATCGGCATCTTCAATAAAGACATCGTCGTGATCATAACCGACTTCGTCTCTCCCTTTAACATAGCATCCGGCGCTCGCTAATATGTCACCGACGAACATCACCAGCTTCACTCCGGTCCTCGCCTGCATCGTTTCCCTCCTGGCGGTCCTTCCTATCATTTTGCTTAGGAGCAAACCGAATCTTCGGGAAGGCGCGACATTTGCGGCAGGAATCCTCAAATTTGGACTGGTCGTCTCCATGCTGCCGACGATTCTCGCCGGTACAACGATCTCGTATACGCTTTGGGAGATCGTCCCGAATTTGACAATCGGGTTTCGTGTCGATGGACTGGGAATGCTCTTTGCGTTGGTAGCCTCCTCTCTGTGGATCGTCACTTCGCTCTACTCAATCGGCTACATGCGCGGGCTTAAGGAACATTCGCAAACGCGTTTCTACTCCTTCTTCGCCGTTTCTCTATCGGCCACGATCGGCGTAGCATTTGCGGCCAACCTCTTCACCCTCTATCTCTTCTACGAAATGCTTTCGCTAGCGACCTATCCGCTGGTGACGCATCATCAGGACAAGGAAGCGCGGACCGGCGGTCGTACCTATTTGACCCATCTGCTTACGACCTCGATTGGTTTCGTTTTGCCTGCTCTCATTTTCGTTTTCTTAAAAACAGGCGGCAGCATGGAATTCGCAAGCAGTGGTTTCCTAAAAGGCTACATTGGCGAAACCGAGGCCCTAGTCCTCCTGCTTCTTTTCACCTTTGGATTCGCGAAATCCGGGCTCATGCCCTTCCACTCTTGGCTTCCCGGAGCCATGGTCGCTCCTACTCCGGTCAGCGCATTGCTTCATGCAGTGGCTGTGGTCAAGGTTGGCGTCTTTTGCATTTTGCGCGTCTACTCAGGAGTATTCGGAATTGAATTTCTAAAGGAACTGGACCTGGGAACCATTATTACCTGGATCGCTGCCTGCACGATCATCGTCTCGTCTCTGATAGCTTTGTCGCAAGACAATCTAAAGAGACGATTGGCGTTTTCCACAATTGGTCAGCTTTCCTACATCATATTGGGAATGGCTTTGCTTACTCCCATGGGAGCTACCGGCAGCATGATGCATATTGCGATGCATGCGTTTGGAAAAATAACCTTGTTCTTTTGCGCTGGAGCAATCTTCGAGGCTACGGGAAAAAAGAATATAAGCCAAATGGTAGGAATCGGGAAACGCATGCCGATTACCATGATCGCTTTTTTTATTGGTTCGCTAAGCATCGTCGGCATTCCCCTCGCGGGAGGTTTCTGGAGCAAATTCCACTTGCTTTATGGAACCGTGCAGGAAGGGCAATACGCCATGCTGGCAGTGCTGCTGACTAGTTCGCTACTGAATGCCGCCTACTTCTTCCCGATCGTTTTCAAAGCGTTTTTCTGTAAACCTGGGGAATCTCAATTCGAAGACAAAGTAGAGGAAGCCCATCCGGCTGCAGTCGCCGCGCTTTCCTTTACTGCTCTAGCTACAGTCGTGTTCTTTTTCTATCCCGAACCTTTTTATTCATTGGCGGAAGCCGCAGCTAGCCAATTCACAAACTTTTGATTCCATTCATTATGCATCAAGAAGAAGAACAAGAAATAAAGATACTTTCGCATGAACCTTGGGCTGGTTTCAAAAAGGCTTTCATCATCGTTTTCGCCCTACTTTCGATCTACCTATTGATCATATTGCTGTCCTCGCCAGACGGAGGAGCGGCCCACCTTCACCATTAACCAGTTGCCCTCCGAAAATTCTATTAACGCATTCAACAATGAGCGATTCATCTCATAAGTCAAAAACCGCAAAAGCCATCATCGTAGGGCTATTCATTACCTGTGCCCTGGGAGCGTTGGTCGACCTTCTATTCCTATCCGATTCATTCGATAAACACGCTGCTTTCGAATGGGAAAATTGGCCTGGATTCTATGCGGTTTACGGATTCGTGGCCTGCGTTCTACTTGTATTAGTGTCAAAATACATCCTTCGCCCACTGGTAATGCGAGACGAGGACTACTATGAATAATCCACTTCCTCCACAGTTGATTATCCTCATTGGAGGTTTGCTGATTCCACTTTTCAAAGGCAAACTGAGGTTAGTATACATGCTGGCTCTGCCATTATTCGCTTTTTTCAATTACCTAAAATTGGAAGAAGGCATTTATTGGACCTACTCTTTCCTTAGTTTCGACTTGGTTCTGGGTCGAGTGGATAAATTGAGTCTGATTTTTCTGAATGTATTTATCGTGATCACCGTTATCGCGGTTATCTACAATAGCCACGTGAAGGGGAAAATGGAGCATTTCTCAGGTTTTCTCTACGCAGGCAGCGCGATGGGAGTGATTTTAGCTGGAGACTTGATTACATTTTTCATCTTCTGGGAACTCCTTACCGTTGGGGCAGCCTTCCTTATCCTCGTTCGAAAATCTTCCCGTTCGCTCGGGGCAGCAACACGTTACTTATTGGTTCACGTGGTCGGGGGATTGGTCTTATTGGCAGGAATCGTTTTATATATCAATGAGAACGGATCAGCGGATTTCGGCCATATCGGACTAAATGGCATTTCCAGTTACTTTATATTCTTTGGCTTCGGGGTAAATTGTGCCTGGCCGATTGTGCACTCCTGGCTATCCGACACCTATCCGGAATCCACCGCGGGAGGGATTATATTTATGGCCACGTTTACCACGAAGGCCGCCATATACGCCCTGCTCAGAGGTTTCCCCGGAGAGCCATCCCTTGTTTGGATTGGAGTTGGCATGGCTACGTTTCCCATCTTCTACGCAGTTATTGAAAATGACCTTCGAAAAGTATTAGCCTACAGCTTGATCAATCAGGTAGGTTTCATGGTAGTTGGCATTGGTATCGGGACGGGCCTTTCGATGAATGGTTCGGCGGCTCACGTCTATAGCGACATTCTATTCAAGGGCCTCTTATTCATGTCCGTCGGTGCAGTGATGCATCAAACAGGCAAGGTCAAAGCAACCGAGCTAGGCGGCCTTTTCAAGAGTATGCCGTTTACTGGCACCTGTTGTATGATCGGGGCAGCGTCTATATCCGCGTTTCCGCTCTTCAGTGGATTCGTCAGCAAATCCATTATCATGTCTTCGGCTGCGGAAGGAAATCGACCCATAGTATGGCTCGCATTGCTCTTCGCATCTGCTGGAGTTTTCCACCACGCAGGTATCAAGATTCCATTTTTCGCATTCTTCTCTCACGATTCGGGCATTCGCGTAAAAGAAGCGCCGATTAATATGCGTATAGCCATGGGAATAACAGCGGTGGGGTGTATTGCCATTGGAATCTTTCCAGATCAAACGATCTACCCGCTACTGCCGTTCGAGGCTCCCGTCTACGAGCCCTATACGCTTGCCCATGTCACGGGCCAAACCTTGCTATTGTTGTTCTCCGCTCTCGCCTTTACCCTTCTCCTTTTGGGCGGTATTTATCCAGCTGAAATCCGTGCCATCAATATCGATTCCGATTGGATCTACCGCAAAGGAGGCAAGGCGTTCTACGCGGTCATGGACAAGAGCCTCAACTATATCAATGCCCTCGCCTACAAAAGCTTGATAGCGGGAGTAACGAACAATCTGTGCAAGATGGCCAAAGAAGGCCCGACCAGAGCGATGATTCTCATACTCACTCCAATCTGGGAAGTCTCCGGAGTCAGCGCCGAACAGCAGACCGACCTAAAGAAAAACCTCCGCAACCACGTAGAAAACGGCGTCTTCCCAATCGGAATCACCGCATTCCTATCAGTCGTATTGCTCGGGATACTGTTCTTCTTTTAAAGGTTTAACACGCCGATTCAATCGTAGGGCTTGCGCTTGCGCCGCGTTGTCTGAGTTCAATTTGCACCTTCCATCGCGGCACGGTCCACGCTGAGCGGGACCGGCCCTACGTTAAAGTTTAAACCCGTGACACCACTTTCCGTGCTTTGCGGATACTGACGCTTACGACTTTGTACTCGGGGCACATAGCTTCCGTGTCGTGGACATCGGATGTGAGATCGTTGACCATTACTTCCGGGAAATGGAAGGTCGTGCTTAGGACGCCCTGTTTGATCTCGTCGGAAACTTTGGCCTTTATATCGATCTTTCCGCGTTCCGATTCGACGCAGACGATATCCGTATCTTCGATACCATGTTCGGCGGCATCATCGGGATGAATGAATATTACATCTTCTGTAACAATCTCTACATTCGCGGTACGACGCGTTTGAGCGCCGCAATTGTAATGTTCTAGATTTCGATTCGTCGTAAGAATGTACGGGAAGCGATCCTGGAGGTTCACGATTTCTTCGCTTTCTTTGAAAGCATTGAAGGCAAACAATCCTTTGCCTCGTCGAATGGTGCCTTGGTGAAGAATCTTCGTGTCCTGTCCATCGGCTGTTACCGGCCACTGCTTGCCGTTAACGCCAAGCTCTTCCCATTTGATTCCTGCGAAAAATGGAACGATGCGTGATACTTCTTCGAGAACTTGAGCAGGGTCGTAATCCGGTTGATCCACTCCCATCCGGTTCATCATATCCACTACGATTTGCCCGTCTGGCTTCGTTCCTTCAAGCGGTTCGACCACTTGATTTACGCGCTGTACGCGTCTCTCACCGTTGGTGAACGTTCCGCTCTTTTCAAGGAAAGATGCTCCGGGTAGCACGACATCCGCAAGCTCAGCGGTTTTCGTCATGAAGAGTTCTTGGACAACCAATAGATCCGTCGAGCTCAATGCTCGGGCCACTTTTTTACTGTTCGGATCGGTCTGGACCACATCTTCGCCGATTATCCAAAGGGCTTTCAGTTTTCCTGCCAAAGCCGCATCAAACATTTCCGGAATCTTGTATCCGATTTCAGTTGGCATCTCCGTTCCGTAAAACTCTTCGTAACGACTGATCATCTCAGGATCCGTCACGTCTAAGTATCCAGCGCCCTGATGCGGTTGAACGCCCATATCAGCTAAACCTTGAACATTGTTCTGTCCGCGAAGCGGATTAACCCCTACTCCACGTCGACCGATGTTTCCGGTCAGCATAGCCAGATCCGCTATTTGCATAACGGCGAAAGTCCCCTGCGAATGCTCGGTAACTCCAAGGCCATGAAAACTCATCGCGTTGCCGCCGCTCGCATAGGCTATGGCCGCGGCTTTTACCTCTTCGCGAGGAACGCCGCTTATCGATTCCATCTCGTCGATGTCGATATTCAGCAATGAATCCTTAAACTCTTCGTAACCTTCCGTCTGCTCGGCGATGAATCCACTATCAACCAATCCTTCTTTGATGATGTAATGCATCATCATATTCAATACAGCCACGTTCGTTCCTGGACGAAGCTGCAAGTGATGAGTAGCATAAAGGGCCAATTCGGTCCTTCGCGGATCGATCACGATCGACGTTTTTCCGGATATCTCAAACTGCTTCAGCTTCGCACCCGTCACGGGGTGTGCTTCCGTTGCATTTGCACCAATTACGAGAATCGCATCCGTATCCTTGATGTCGTCGATTGAGTTCGTCGCCGCTCCCGTACCTAGAGTACGCTGCATTCCCAAGGCCGTAGGGGAATGGCAAACACGGGCGCAACCATCGATATTGTTCGTTCCGACAATTGCTCGGAAAAATTTCTGCATGAGGTAGTTTTCCTCATTGGTGCAACGGGCTGACGAAATACCAGCCATGGAATCCGGTCCAAACTCCTCTTTGTATTGCGTTAGGCGCGATGCGATAAAATCGTAAGCCTCATCCCAGGTCGCTTCCTCGTGGACGCCGTTGCGCTTGATCAGAGGCGTACGAATACGATCTTCGTGATTATAGAACTTGAAAGCGAAACGCCCTTTCAAGCAGGTATGACCCTGGTTTACCTCGGCATCGTAAGGAGCTTGAATTCCTTTAATTACGTCGCCCGATGTAGCCACATCTAAATTACAGCCAACGCCGCAATACGTGCAGACGGTGCGCGTCTTTTTCGTATTCGCAATCGACTTGGACTGGAAGACATCCGAGATGGCCGCCGTAGGACACGCCTGAGAACAGGCTCCACAGCTAACGCACGCACTTTCGTCGAAGCTTTGATCGAGTCCTTTGACTATACGGCTATCGAAGCCACGTCCCGCCATGCTCAATACAAACTGCCCCTGGACTTCGTCACAGGCACGGACGCAGCGGTAGCAATTGATACACTTGCTGAGGTCCGAGGTCATGTAGGGATGACTCAAATCCTTCTCTCGATCGAGATGGGTCTCGCCCTCTGGATAGCGTACTGAATTAATGCCGACCCGAGCCGCCACGGTCTGCAACTCGCAATTGCCATTCACTTCGCAGGTCAAGCAATCGAGCGGATGGTCGGTCAATACGAGCTCGATGATGTTCTTGCGAAGGCGTTGGACGTTTTTGGAATCCGTGTAAATGTACTGCCCTTCCGCAACTGGCGTATGGCAAGACGCGAAGGTCTTGGCCGGACCGTTCTTCTCGAGCGCGACATCTACGCTGCAAACGCGGCAAGATCCGAATGGTTCAAGATTCGGAGCATCACACAATGTCGGAATCACATCCGAACCGAGCGCCCGACGGGCGAAGGTGATCATCGTCTCGCCCGCTTCGATTTCGTGGGGCTTGTTATTGAGGTAAGCTATCTTAGACATGTGAACCCTCCTGGTTAAAGTATTGCTTCAGCTCTTCGCCGAAATACTGCAGCGCGTTTTTGACCGGTAACGGAATGCCGCCCCCGTGGGCGCAAAGCGATGCGGTTTCAAGTGTGTGCAAAAGGTCATCGAACAATTCCATATCGATTTTATAATTACCCGAATTCGCCGACTCGAGCATTTCATGAGCACGTTTCGTACCCAGACGACATGGAAAGCACTTCCCGCAACTTTCCACTGCCGCAAATTCCATGAGTTTTTCCAAGTAAGTCATCATTGGGAACGATTCCGGAATACACACGACTGAAGCATGCCCGAGAAGAAAGCCTCCCGAAGCGAACGACTCGAAATCGATGCTCAATTCGTCAATCTTGCTAACCGGAACGATTCCGCCCAATGGGCCGCCGATATGCAGCGCTTTGATTGGTTTAGTGAAGCCGCCGCCGAGATCGTTCACGACCGTTGAAAGCGACGTTCCCATTTCGACCTCGTAGATACCAGGGCGATTAAAATAACTATCCAAGCTAACGAGTTTCGTTCCGTTGGATTTTTCGGTTCCCAGCCTCGCGAACGCCGAGCCGCCATTTTGAATAACGTAAGGCACCGTTGCGAGCGTCTCTACATTGTTTACGATGGTCGGTTTATTGAAGAGTCCCTTCTGAGCTGGGAATGGAGGCCTCACGCGCACTTCCGGGCGCTGGCCTTCTATGCTGCTGATCAATGCGGTCTCTTCGCCGCAAATGTACGAACCCTGCCCTGGCACGATCTTGAAATCGAAATCAAAACCGGCCCCGTTCACATTCTCGCCAAGAAGTCCCGCGTCGCGGAAATCCTGAATCGCCGCCTCCACGATCGGAAAGGCCTCCGGATATTCCGCGCGAATGTAAAGCACGCCCCATTGGGCTTTCATGCAATAAGCGGCGATGATCATACCGGAAAGTACCGCATGCGGCCTTTCCTCGAGCAGGTAGCGATCAGAATACGCGCCAGGATCGCCTTCATCCGCGTTGCAAATAATGAACTTGAGATTGCTTTCCGTATTTCGAGCGAACTCCCATTTCACTCCCATTGGAAACCCTGCTCCGCCGCGGCCACGAATGCCTGCCGCTTTCACATCGTCAAGCACGTCGCTCGAGTCTTTGGCCAAGGCCGTTTTGAGCAACGCCGCATAGGAATCCATACCAGGAAATTCCGTCATGAGCACCGACTCGCCTTGG
>Ga0233432_10004674_pt1 | contig 12081 bp, 9 predicted proteins | sample SI_122_August201_6_FD_179870 | JGI IMG/M metagenome (GOLD analysis project Ga0233432, IMG submission 179870) | Seawater microbial communities from Saanich Inlet, British Columbia, Canada - SI_122_August2016_10_MG | ecosystem: Environmental > Aquatic > Marine > Inlet | place: Canada: British...
GAAGAGTTTCGAACCAAATGCAAAACTATATACTAAAACGTTGAGCGACGACATAAAACTCCCTCGATTTAGCCCTTGAAGCTTCGGGCTTATAACGCGATACCTTGCCAAATAACGGTATTAAACTCTCATAAAAAAAATTTGTGTCCGGATACTCAAATAATTTTAAAATAAAGGTCCCTCTTTCTTTCAACAACTCGAGTGCGAATGATAAAGCAGTTTCAGCTAAGGCTAACGATGCAGCCTCATCTTGAAGCATTATACCGCTCATATTAGGGGCCATATCAGAAAGAATTACATCTGCTTTTCTTCCCTGCAACTCCTCTGAAATCTGAGCCATTATCTTTTCGTCCTTACAGTCTCCTTTAATTAAAACTGCGCCCTGTAAGGCATCCATATCTAAAAGGTCAATAGCCAGCACACCACCTTTCTTCCCTACGGCAGACATCGCCACTTGAGCCCAACCGCCTGGAGCAGCTCCTAAATCTAAAACAGTAGCTCCTTTTCGGAGAACCTTAAATCTGGCATTAATATCTCGAAGCTTATAGGCCGATCTTGAACGGAACCCATCCTTGAGACGTTGCTTTACAAATTTATCTTGTGATTGTCGCTCTAGCCATCTGTTGCTAGATGCACTTTTAGCCACTTAAACGTATTTTACCACTAAAATATCGTACTCGACCTCTCCACTAGGGGTTTCAACCATTGCAATATCTCCTTCAGACTTCCCTATGAGTGCTCGTGCTATGGGCGAGTTAACCGAAATCATGCCGGAACGAATATCTGCTTCATCTTCACCTACGATTCGATAAACTGCGCCCTCATTGGTTTCAATGTTTGAGAGCTCAACAGTTGTCCCAAACACAACTCGGCCACCAGCATCCACTTTAGTGACATCAATTACCGTTGCGTTGGACAGTTTCGACTCGACATCTGAAATTCGGCCTTCGTTGAAACTCTGCTGTTCCCGAGCGGCATGATACTCAGCATTTTCTTTTAGATCTCCATGGGCCCTAGCTTCGGATATTGCTTGAACGATCCGTTGACGATCCTTTGTTTTCCTTTGGTGTAGTTCTTCCTTTAACCGCTCGGCACCTGCCGCTGTCATCGGTGTTTTATTCATGTCAAAAACTCCTCGTGCAAAGTTTGCAAGCACCTTACCTTCACCGCGCTTTTATCTAACACAGCAATAGCTGCCGCAGCCGCTCCTGCCAACGTTGTAGTGTATGCCACACGATGCTGGAGAGCCTGAGCCCTAATAGACGCCGACTCAGCCTTAGATCTTTTGTCTGCACTCGTGTTAATAATTAAGCTGATTTTCTTATCTTTAATCATATCAACTATATGAGGTCTACCTTCAGTCACTTTATTGACTTTTATGCACTCAATTCCTGCTGCTTGTAAATAACGCGCTGTACCTAGAGTAGCGTAAATCAAAAAACCCTCCGTGTGCAATTTACGAATTACACCGCAAATCTCTTCTTTATGTCCGTCCCGAACACTAACAAAAACAGAGCCCGCCAACGGCAAGGCCATATTAGCCGCGACTTGCGCTTTACCAAAAGCTTCCCCGAAACTCGCTCCAATACCCATCACTTCGCCAGTCGATTTCATTTCTGGACCAAGAATCGGGTCAACGCCACGGAACTTAACAAAGGGAAACACTGCTTCTTTGACCGAATAATAGGAGGGCACGCGTATCGCCTTAACGCCCTGTTCCTTCAAGGACTGTCCTATCATACATTTAGCACCGATATAAGGTATCGACATCCCAATAGCTTTGGACACAAAAGGAGCTGTCCTAGAAGCACGAGGATTTACCTCCAGGACATAAATCAAACCATCTTGTATGGCAAACTGGACATTCATCAAGCCAATTACCTTCAACCCTAAGGCCATTTTAACGACTTGCTCTCGCAGCTCAGATTGAATGGAGCTAGACAACGTGTGAGGCGGTAGGGAGCAAGCTGAGTCACCCGAGTGCACACCAGCCTGCTCGATATGCTCCATAATTCCGCCGATCAACACTTCTTTTCCATCACAGACTGCATCTACATCTACTTCAATCGCTCGGTCCAAAAAATGATCTAACAAGATTGGTGCCTCGTTAGAAACTGCAACCGCAGCGTCCATGTAAGTCATTAAGTCAACTTCGTTATATACGACTTCCATTGCTCTGCCGCCCAAAACATAGGAGGGCCTCACAACTAACGGATAGCCAATCTCCGAGGCCATACTCTTAGCTTCAGAGATATCTTTTATAATTCGGTTCGGAGGCTGCTTTAAACCGATATCATTAAGGAACTCTTTAAACCTTTCTCTATCTTCGGCCAAGTCAATCGAATCAGGGGATGTGCCGATAATAGGAACTCCGTTTTCCTCTAGCGCTCTTGCCAACTTCAGCGGAGTTTGCCCTCCATATTGCACAATAACGCCATAAGGCTTCTCTAGTTCGATGATTTCCAATACATCTTCTAAGGTCACAGGTTCAAAATATAGACGATCGCTCGTGTCGTAGTCAGTAGAGACGGTTTCTGGATTACAATTCACCATAATAGACTCAAACCCAGCATCGTGGACTGCGATAGAAGCTTGCACACAGCAATAATCAAACTCTATACCTTGACCTATCCTATTAGGCCCCCCACCTAAGACAATAATTTTCCGTGCATCAGATGGTTCAGCTTCACATTCTTCATCATAACTAGAGTACATATACGGTGTAGAGGCATCAAATTCAGCGGCGCAGGAGTCAATACGTTTATAAATAGGTTTAACATTCAACTTCTTTCTGTAGGCGAAAACTTCAGATTCAGATAGCTCTAAAACATGAGCCAAACGCGCATCAGAAAAGCCTTTGCACTTCAATACAGAAAGCTCGTCAAAACAAACATTTTCCAAGGAACGTGATTTCAAAGAAAGCTCAAGCTGAATTATTTCTCCTATCTGCGACAAGAACCAAGGGTCAATACTGGTCAGATCAAAAACTTCTTCTAATGAAAACCCCAGCCGGAAAGCATCACCAAGGTACCAAATCCTTTCAGCACCGGCGATACTGAGTTCTCTCGAAATAACTTCCTTAGACACTGTTTTCAAATCAACAACCGAATCTAAACCGTTTACACCAGTCTCAAGGCCCCTCAATGCTTTCTGGAAAGATTCTTGAAAGCTTCGTCCCATTGCCATTACCTCACCAACGGACTTCATCTGAGTGGTCAATCGATCTTCGGCCTGAGGAAATTTTTCAAAGGTAAACCGTGGGATTTTTGTCACTACATAGTCAATAGAAGGCTCAAAAGACGCCGGCATGGTGCCATCAGTAATTTCATTACGAAGCTCATCTAACGTGTATCCAATCGCCAATTTAGCTGCAATTTTAGCTATTGGAAAACCTGTGGCTTTTGATGCTAAGGCCGAAGACCTTGACACTCGAGGGTTCATTTCAATGACAATAAGTCGACCAGACTGAGGATCCACAGCAAACTGAACATTAGAGCCACCAGTATCAACTCCAATCTCACGCAGAATCGCGACTGATGCATTGCGCATCAACTGGTATTCTTTATCAGTAAGTGTTTGTGCCGGCGCAACAGTAATCGAATCGCCGGTGTGAATACCCATAGGATCCAAGTTTTCTATCGAACAAATTATTATACAATTGTCCGCTCGATCCCTGACTACTTCCATTTCGAACTCTTTCCACCCTAGGAGAGACTCTTCCAACAAAATTTCGCTTATCGGAGAGGCTTCTAATCCACCACGGCATATCTCTCGGTATTCTGCCTCGTTGAAAGCTATCCCGCCACCACTGCCACCCATTGTAAATGACGGCCTAACAACAATAGGGAAACCAAGCTTCCTCTGCGCACTTTCGGCTTCTTCCAACGTATGAGCTATAAATGATTTCGCTGTTTCTAAACCGATAGACTCCATCGCATCCCGAAACTTTGAACGATCCTCAGCCTTCTCAATAGCCTTTTCCTTAGCCCCGATAAGCTCGACACCAAATTTCTTCAAAATACCTTTATTTGACAGATCAAGCGCACAATTGAGGGCAGTTTGACCGCCCATGGTTGGCAAAAGAGCATCTGGCTTCTCAATTTCAATGATTTTTGCCACTGTTTCCCACGTAATCGGCTCAATATAGGTAGCGTCTGCCATTCCAGGATCAGTCATTATGGTCGCAGGATTTGAATTTACTAAAATGACACGATAACCCTCATCTCGCATAGCTTTACATGCCTGAGATCCAGAATAGTCAAACTCACAGGCCTGACCAATAACAATAGGGCCTGCACCAATTATTAGGATGGAATGTATATCTGTCCTTTTAGCCACTGGTTATGTCAGCCTTCATTGAAGAAACAAATTTGTCGAACAAGCCATGTATATCGTGCGGTCCAGGACTACCTTCTGGATGACCTTGAAATCCAAATACCGGTTGTTCTCGATGCTCAACACCTTGCAATGTCCCATCAAATAATGATCTATGAGTTGGAGACAAAGCGTCTGGCAAGGAAGCTTCATCAACAGAGAAACCGTGATTTTGACTTGTAATCAAGACCTTGCCTTGTTGCAGATCTTTAACTGGGTGATTAGCACCATGATGCCCAAATTTCATTTTTGTAGTCTGAGCACCACAGGCTAGTGCCAAAATCTGATACCCCAAACAAATACCAAAGCTTGGGATTCCTGAATCGATAATTTCTCGCACAGCCTCAATAGCGTAATTACAAGCTTTTGGGTCGCCTGGTCCATTAGACAGAAAAACTCCGTCAGGTTGTCGCTCAATAATTTCTTTTGCCGTCGTATCAGCCGGGACGACCTCAATCTCACACCCTCGGTTCACTAGCAATCGAAGTATGTTTCGCTTTACTCCAAAATCGTAGGCTACTACTCGAAACTTAGACTTTGGAAGCTCAGAGTGGTCATTAGTTGATAAGGACCAGATTCCCTCTTTCCATGCATAAGGAGCTTCACACGTCACTTGTTTAGCAAGATCAAGGCCTTCCAGCCCCTCAAAACCTCTCGCCGCTTCCAACGCTAACTCTCTACTGGCGTCGTGACCACAGGAAATAGCCCCGGACAACGAGCCTTTTGTCCTAAGTAATCTAGTCAACCGCCTCGTGTCTACATTTGCGATAGCAACAATATCATTTTGAACAAGAAAATCTCGCAGTGAGCATACCGAACGCCAATTACTCGTCTCCGAATAATTTCTTATAATCAATCCAGAAATATTGGATTTTTCTGATTCCATGTCTAGTGGATTCGTCCCAGTATTTCCTATATGAGGATAAGTGAGAGCAACTAATTGTCTCGCATATGAAGGGTCGCTAAGTATTTCTTGATACCCGCTCATAGATGTATTAAAGACAACTTCACCCGATTGCAGTCCCGAGGCACCGATAGAGGTTCCAAGAAATATACTTCCGTCGGATAACGCAAGAAATGCCGAATCGTTCAAAGTTTCACCTGTAAATGAAGAGCGCGTCGCGAAAATTTTGCAACCTAGCTGTTTCTTAATATTGTACTTGACAGAGTACTGACATGGAATGATTAATGCGTTTATTAGGCACTTATCCTTCCATTAATCTGATGTGAGATTTCAATAGCCACTTCCAAAGCCTTTTTACCATCTTCACCCGACACTTTAGGGGGAGTCCCAGTAGAGGCCGATGTCACAAAAGATTGAATTTCGGTCTTTAAAATGTCTATCCCAAGCGTAACGTCACTTTCGAACGTGAACTCACGAACATCCTCATGCTTTTTATTGTCGACCATCCTTCCGGTTCTCAACTCGTGATTTACATAATCTAAAGATAAATACCGACTTCCTTCATACACTTCCATCGACCGGCCCGGCTCGTCAGATACGCGGCTAGCCTCAAGATTCGCTACCAAACCATCAACAAATTCGATAGAGGCCTTCGCCATATCTAGCTTCCCACTGCGGATAATTGCTCCATCAGCATGTATTTTTTTTACGCAACTATTCGACAGACTGAGAACAATGTCGATATCATGAATCATCAAATCAAGGACAACGTCAACTTCCGTCCCACGCTCTTTGTAAGTTGCCATCCGTTTAGCTTCAATCCTTTCCGGTCTAACTATATGCTTTCGCATTAGCAATATTACTGGATTGAATCGTTCTAAATGGCCAACTTGAAGAATTAGATTTTTTCTTGAGGCTAAAGCAATTAGATTTTCCGCTTGTGCTACTGTTTCCGTCAAGGGTTTTTCTACCAAGGCATGGACACCACCGGACAAGAAATACTTAGCTATAGGGTGATGCTGGATCGGCGGCACTACTATTGAAACGATGTCAATTTCAGAGATCAAATCGCGATAATCCGAATAGAACGTTGTGGCGTATTTAGTCGCAATATCTTGTCCTCGAACTGGATCTGTATCAGCAACACCAGAGAGCTCGACTCCAGAACATATCGTATACTTCTGAGCATGAAAATTACCTAAATAACCTACACCCACGACACCTGCTCGTAACTTGCGCATTTAATTTAGACTCTTAATTTCATATAGGGACATAGCGATTTGCCAAAGATTAGTAAGATATAAAATCAGTGAAATCCCCAGAAAATACATCTATCGAAAGTTTAAGACATCCTGCATATCATATAATCCGGGCTTTCTGGACTCTAGCCACTTCGCTGCTTTTAGAGCTCCATTTGCGAAATTAGAACGATCTGAGGCGCGGTGAGTAATCTCTATTCTTTCTCCCGGACCAGCAAACATAACGGTGTGTTCCCCCACAATATCTCCTCCTCTAACTGTGCCGAAACCGATCGTCTTAGATTCTCTTACTCCAACGTCACCTTCTCTCCCATACACAGCGCAATTCGAAAGGTTTCGCCCAAGCGCCCCAGCTACCACCTCCCCCATGCGCAGAGCAGTCCCAGAAGGGGAATCAATCTTATCCCGATGATGTGCTTCAATTATTTCCACATCGAACTCGTCACCTAGGGCACGTGCTACAGTTTCTAGTACTTGAAAACATATGTTTACCCCGATGCTCATGTTAGGCGCAAACATGATCGGAATATATCGAGCAGCCGATTCCAAAGCTTCAACACTATCTCCCAAGCCGGTTGTTCCTATGACAATAGGCTTGTCTTTGTCCTGACAAACAAGAACATTACTGAGTGTCGATTGCGGGGACGTAAAATCGATTAGGATATCAATATTTTCTATCACTTCGAGAAGGTTCGAGTTAACTTTAACCCCGGTACCTGTGCTTCCTGATAGAAGCCCAGCATCGAGTCCTACCAATGGAGATTCCGGACGCTCGATAGCAGCCATTAGTTGGAAGCATGGATCCTGTATGCAACGACCAATTAGCATACGGCCCATCTTACCACCTGCGCCAGCTACCCCAATCTTGATCGATTTTCCCATCCAACAACCCACCTACTAAATTAGTTCATCAAAAAATTTCTTTACCCCATTCAGCCAGGTAACTGCTCGAGGACTATGCTTACTGTTTTTAGATAATGTTCCAGAGAACTCCTCCAGTAAAGCTTTTTGTTTCCCAGTCAAACTTACCGGAGTCTCAACAATAACACGGCAAATCAAATCACCAATGCCTCCTCCGCGTACTGATTTCACTCCTTTCCCTCTCATACGAAACTGCGAGCCCGTCTGAGTTTCTGGTGGTATTTTTAAAGAGACTCGGCCGTTTAGTGTTGGAACTTCTAACTCTCCACCTAAAGCTGCAATAACAAACCCTATAGGCACCTCACACTGCAAATTATTTCCATCTCGGTGAAAAATAGAATGCTCACGGACGACCATATTTACGTATAAATCTCCTGAAGGGCCATTATTCTGACCTCTTTCACCTTCCCCAGATAGCCTTATTCTGTCCCCATTATCGACTCCGGCAGGGACCTTCACCTTGATCGTCTTCTGTCCCCTAACTGTCCCCGACCCCTGACAAGAGCGACAAGGGTCTTGGATACTTTTACCAGCACCGCGACATTTAGGACAAGTCTGCTGCACAGAAAAGAAGCCTTGCTGGGCTCTCACTTGACCAACGCCCCCACACATGCCACAGGATACAGGAGCACTTTTACTTCGAGACCCACTCCCATCACATGAGTCGCACGCAACGAGATTAGGAACCCTTATTTTTACCTCAGTTCCTGACACTGCATCCTCTAGGGACAATTCCAAGTCGTAGCTTAAATCAGAACCACGGTAAACTCGATTACCGCCGCGCCCACCACCAAATATGTCACCAAAGACACTGTCGAAGGCATCTCCCATACCACCTGAACCTGGTGACCCCGCTCCTTGCTCGACACCGGCATGTCCAAATTGATCGTAAGCGGACCTTTTCTGAGGGTTTCCAAGTACATCATAAGCTTCTTTCGCAGCTTTAAAACTTTCCTCAGCCGACGTGTCATCCGGGTTTCTGTCCGGATGGAATTTCATTGCCTGACGCCGATAAGCTTTCTTTAAATCCGCTTCACTCGCGTCAGACCCAACGCCTAAGAGTTCGTAATAGTCTCGTTTTGCCATAATAATTTATATTTTTCTGTTATGTAAAAAAAAAAGCCCAGCTAGAACGTCATTCTACTGGGCTTTAATAGGCTGGTGTTAACGGTTTATCTACTTACCTTCTTTCTCTTCTTTCTCTTCTTTCTCTTCTTTCTCTTCTTTCTCTTCTTTCTCTTCTTTCTCTTCTTTTACTTCCTCAAAGTCTGCATCAACTACATTTTCATCATTTGAATCACCTTCAGCTTCACTCTCTTGCTCTCCACTACTCGCAGCAGCTTCCTCATAAGCTTTTTGAGCCAGAGTCCCCGCAAGTCCACTTAATTGCTCAGTCTTAGCATTGATCTCATCAAGATCTTCTGACTCAAGTGCTTTCTCTAATGCGCTACAACCTTCTTCTATGCCTTTTCGCTCATCATCAGACACCTTTTCTCCAAGATCCTCCAATGATTTTTTTGCGCCACGTACAAGAGACTCAGCCTGATTCTTGGCATTCACTAACTCCTGAAACTTCTTATCTTCTTCCGCATGCAGCTCGGCATCTTTCACCATATTTTCAATATCTTCATCAGACAAACCACTAGATGCTTTAATAATTATCGATTGTTCCTTCCCTGTAGCTTTATCCTTTGCGGAAACGTTCAATATACCATTAGCATCAATATCAAAAGCAACCTCAATCTGAGGTGTGCCTCTCTGAGCGGGAGGAATATCGGCTAAATCAAAACGTCCTAAAGACTTGTTTCCATCAGCTCTCTCTCTTTCTCCTTGTAAAACGTGAACAGTAACTGCAGTCTGGTTATCTTCAGCTGTGGAAAAAACCTGCTGCGCCTTAGTCGGAATAGTAGTGTTCTTCTCAATTAATTTTGTCATTACACCACCGAGCGTCTCAATGCCCAACGACAACGGGGTAACATCTAAAAGCAAGACATCTTTAACATCTCCTCCTAGCACTCCGGCTTGAATAGCTGCTCCAGAAGCAACAGACTCGTCCGCGTTAACATCTTTGCGAGGTTCCTGCCCAAAGATCTCTTGTACTTTATCTTGGACCATTGGCATACGAGTTTGGCCACCAACAATTATTATGTCATCAATCTCTGAGGCGGATAATCCTGCATCGCTTAAGGCAAGTTTACATGGAGCAACAGTCCTCTCTACCAGATCCTCAACGAGCGACTCAAACTTCGAACGGGTAAGTTTTAAATTCATATGCTTCGGCCCCGAGGCATCGGCTGTAATGTAAGGAAGATTAATATCGGTTTGCTGCGCAGAAGAGAGTTCCATTTTGGCCTTTTCGGCAGCCTCTTTAAGTCGCTGCAGCGCTAACGGATCATTATGTAAATCGACTCCCTGTTCATTTTTAAACTCTTCCGCTAAAAACTCTATCAGACGAAGATCAAAGTCTTCTCCTCCTAAGAAAGTGTCTCCATTCGTAGCTAACACTTCAAACTGCCTTTCACCGTCAATCTCAGCTACCTCAATGATAGAAACATCGAAGGTCCCACCACCCAAATCATAAACAGCTATTTTTGCATCACCTTGATGTCTATCCAGTCCATACGCCAATGCTGCGGCTGTAGGCTCATTAATAATCCTCTTGACGTCCAAGCCAGCTATTCGTCCAGCATCTTTTGTAGCCTGTCGTTGAGAGTCATTGAAGTACGCTGGAACCGTGATGACAGCTTCACTAACTTCATGTCCTAAATAATCTTCAGCAGTTTTTTTCATTTTCATCAGTACACGTGCTGAAACTTCTGGCGGAGCCATCTTTTTACCATTCGCCTCAACCCAAGCATCGCCATTATCAGCTTTAACGATGTTATAGGGCACCATGCCCTTGTCTCTTTTGACGACCTCATCATCGAACTTACGTCCGATCAGTCTTTTTACAGCAAACAGAGTATCCTGAGGATTCGTGACCGCCTGTCGCTTTGCTGCTTGTCCAACTAAAACCTCGTCCCCTGTAAAAGCTACAATTGACGGAGTCGTCCTACTACCTTCGCTGTTCTCAATGACTTTAACCTCGCCTCCATCTAAAACCGCAACACACGAATTTGTAGTCCCTAAATCGATACCAATAATGTTTCCCATGACTCGCCTCTAAATTAAATCTAAATTTTGTTACTTAATGACATGTGGCCTTTGTTTGAAAAATCAACCCTGGCCCCTGCACATTCACTCTGCTTTAGAAACCACTACCAGAGCAGGTCTCACCAGACGATCATTTAACAAATAGCCTTTTTGCATAACTCTGAGGACATGTCCTTCCTCTAGAGAGGAAGACACTTCTGTCATCATCGCCTGCTGAAACTGGGGATCAAATTTCTCATTGACCGGATCCACGACCCGAACATTGAGCTTTTCAAAAAAATCTGAAAACATTTTGACTGTCAATTCCATACCCTCTCGCAATGGCTGTATTGATTCTGCTGTCGCAGTAGCCTCAAGCCCCATATCAATGCTGTCTTTAACTGGTAAAAGTTCTTGTAACAATCTTTCCAACCCATACTTATGAGCAGACGCGACATCTTTCTCGGCTCGCTTGCGGACATTTTCAACATCAGCTCTCGCTCTCAGAACATCTTCTTTTAGCAGCCTTATTTCCTCTGTCAGTTCAAAATTTAGGTCTTGGCCAGACTCTTCAATAGTCACTGCCTCTGACGTAGAGATTTCTTCTTCCACGTCTGAAACGCCCTCTGTTTCAACAGGCGTGGGCTTTTCTTCTACAAGTTCATCCTCAGCTTCATTGTTAGACGGCTCCGCGTTTCCTGTTATTTCGTCATTCACGATAAATTCTTTTCCTAATTATTTAGTTTCAGTTGAAAGCAACCGCAGGTCGATCCATACGCTGACGCATGAAATTTTCCATGCAAATGATTACGTTGGGGCTAATTTGTAGAATTCAAGGCAGTACTAAGCATCTTTGCAGTCAAGTCTACAATAGGGATCACTCGTTCATATTCCATGCGCGTAGGCCCTATTACACCTAGTACACCCAAAGTACGATGCCGGTCAGTATACGTCGATGTCACGATACTACAGTGATCGAAAGCTTTATTTCCCGACTCCTCTCCAATAAAAATCTGAACTCCGTTAGCACTTATCGACTGCTCTAGTAAATGTAGGATTTCCCCTTTTTGAGCAAAAGCATCAAACAAGTTCCTGAGATGTTCTATATCTGAAAGCTCATTAATATCCATCAAATTTGTCTGACCGGCCAGGACATAATCCTTGTTGCCGGCACGCGCAGGAAAAGCTTTCTGTGATATGTCCATCACTAAGCCCATTAACTGATCAAGCTCCGCTCGGGCAACTTGCATCTCGGCAATAAGACCTTCTTTAAGCGCCTCGATATCTCTCCCCGCAAATGCAGAACTCAAATAATTGGCTGCCTGTGTTAATTCGGCCTGACCATAGACTCTGTCAGTCTTAATAATACGGTTTTCAACTTCTCGATCGTTCGTTACCAGTATCACAAGAACACGATTTTCACTTAGAGAAAGGAACTCCACCTGTCTTAAAGCTCGTTTTTCCGTAATCGGAATCATAACTAAACCGGCT
>Ga0233432_10004675_pt1 | contig 12080 bp, 10 predicted proteins | sample SI_122_August201_6_FD_179870 | JGI IMG/M metagenome (GOLD analysis project Ga0233432, IMG submission 179870) | Seawater microbial communities from Saanich Inlet, British Columbia, Canada - SI_122_August2016_10_MG | ecosystem: Environmental > Aquatic > Marine > Inlet | place: Canada: British...
TTGCTGCACCTAAGCACCCAAGACCAGCTTGTATGCTTCCAGTGATGCCGTTGCCTCCTGCTGCTTCATCGATCACGCCTTTAGCCTGTTCAACAACCTGAGTTGCGTTTCCTTCTGCCAACAAGCTGTTATTTGCGTCTGCGAGTAATTCTATCATCTGTATTATATTTTAGTAGTTAACGGTTGGTTGCGATTGCCCACGATCGATGTATGGTCGCAATCGTAAAGTTAATGATCCTCTCCTTCTCCGTGGTTGCATATGAGACCAATGTAAACGGAGACGAGCAACATGAAGACGAGTGCCTGAACAAGTGCGATGAGGATCTCCATGAAGTAAAAAGGTACCGGTACAACCCAAGATAGTCCAAGTTTGTCACCGAGAAGGAACATGCTGTGAAGAAGGCTTTCCCCGCCAAACATGTTTCCAAAAAGCCGAAAAGTAAGGGAAACCGGTCTGAAAATAATTGATAATATTTCAATCACTCCGACTGCAAGGAATAGAGGGACCAAACAGTAATATATAATTGTACCAACATCTTTTTTCTTAGCCTTAACGCCAAAGAGGTCATGCCAAATTACTTTGGGCCCTGCGAAGGCGAAAATAAAGTAAACCCAACATATCATCGAAACCAAGGCTAAGGCGAAAGTCATGTTCAAATCGGCATTACCGGGCCTGATTAGGGCGTTTGAAACAATAAAATGTCCGTCTACCTCATTACCCCAACCGATGGTTCCAACTCCGGGGAGTAATCCACTTATATTATGCATGAGGATAAAAAAGAAAAGTCCACTGAGAAGCCAAAAGGATGGAAAGAAAGCTTTTTTTCCAACGATAGGTTGAACAATGGATCGAAGTGTTCCTATTACTGATTCGATTATAATTTGGCCTTTACCCGGGACGAGTTTGGGTTTGCCCACAGTAAAACGGATCAAAATAATAAGAAAAATGGACACAACCCAACTCGTAACCATCGAGTTAGTTATGGGGAGCCACTCAAGATCGAGTCCAATATCAATTCGATCCGCTTTCTTGTGGACATCTCCAGCAGCGAATAAGGAGATAGTCGAAGATAAGCTAAACAAGACTAGTAGGAGCTTTTTCAAATCAGTTTGGAACTATAAGTTTTAATTAACGGCAGGTCAATACGGTTTTTATGCCAAAAACGAATGCAAAGAGAATTAAGAGGGGGAGATAGTAACCTAATACTAAATGTCATTTGGAAAACGAAAGGGAGCGATAAGTTACACTAATCGATTGAAGTGGCACTGCAAGTTTTGAAGTTGGGTAATAGATCCTGAAAATAACTATTATGCTCAAAAGGCAATGGATTGGATCTAATTTCCCAAAGAGTTGATTTTGAAATCATGTCAATCGTCCAGTCGAAATAAGCACAATGATCAGTACGAAAGAAAATTTGGCCAGCTTTCATGGTTTTGCTGTGGAGTAAAGTTAGAAAATCTTGTTGAATCAATCTTCGTTTGTGGTGCTTATTTTTCGGCCAAGGATCCGGGAACATGATAAAAATATTTTGAAGTTTAATTTCATCAGGAATGAGCGAGATGAACTCCTTGGCTTCTGCTTTATAAAAAAACAACTTGTTTAAATTTCGTTTTTCCTTTTTGGCGGATGCTTTTGTTATTCGTTTTGTAATGAGGTCAATACCAACACAAGTAACATCATGTTTAAAAGTTGAATATTCCGTAAGCCAATGACCATGACCGCAACCGATTTCAAGCTCGAAAACAGTAGAACCATCTTTGCTGATCGAAGGTAAGAGTACATGATTGAGAAAGTGCCCTACCCTCTTCTCCCTCTCAATATCCGTGGGAAAACTCTTGAGAAAAAAATCAGGCATTACCAGTATCAGTAGTTTCTGTTTTTTTCCTGATCATGACCATCAGTACGCTGATAGCTGAAGGGTCAACACCCTCTATTCTTGAAGCTTGCCCGAGAGTCTCAGGTTTGACCATTGATAATTTCTCCGCACATTCAGTCTTAAGTCCTGGGATATTTTGGTATGAGAAATTTAATGGTATTTTGATTTTTTCAGAATCCCTAAGTTTATGGACATTTCTAATTTCACGCAAAAGATATCCCTCATATTTTATTCTGTATAGAATTTCGTTCCTTAGTTCATGATGAAGTTCATTGAATTCTTTTGGGAAACTAGCGAAAGATTTGCTTTTTCTAATTTGATCTGAGTAACTATGGTTACCTTGAATTTTTTCACTATCAAAATGTTTTATCCATTTGAGGATAGATTTCGATTTAGTTTTTATAGCGTTCGTACGAGTTTCAGAAAGGAGAGGAAACTTTTCAAGTATATCTAAGTACCGAATTTCAGAACTCCCGTGGTTAAATAATAGCCGGTGCTCTGCTCTACTTGTAAACATACGATAAGGTTCAGTTGTACCTTTTGTGACAAGATCATCTATGAGGACTCCAATGTAACCATTGTCTCTGCCAATCTTTAGGGGTTTTCTTTTGGAAGCAAGCAGAGCGGCGTTAGCTCCTGCTACAAGACCCTGTGCTGCAGCTTCTTCATATCCAGATGTACCGTTGATTTGGCCAGCGAAGAACAGTCCTCCGACTTTTTGAGATTCGAGAGTTCTTGATAGTTGAGTGGGATGAGCGTAGTCGTATTCTACAGCATAAGCAGGTCGAATGATTACAGCATCCTCTAGACCTTTTATACTGTGTAATACTTGATTTTGGACATCGAATGGTAAGCTTGTTGAAAGACCGTTAATATACCATTCATCTGTATTTAAGCCTTCGGGTTCCAAGTATATCTGATGGCCATCTTTTTCTGCAAACCTAACAATCTTGTCTTCGATACTTGGGCAATATCGTGGACCGGTTCCTACGATGTTACCTTGGTATAGTGGTGATAAATGTAAATTTGCCCTAACTAGTTCAGCTGTTTTCTTGTTAGTCCTTGTTATTCTGCATGTCACTTGTTGATGTTCAGTTTTTGTAGATGAATGTTCCATGTGGAACCACCTTGAATTACGTTCCACGTGGAACGTTTCATCATCGGAGCGAGTATCATAAAAGGCAAACTTGGTTGGGTCCTCGTCACCTTTTTGAAGCTCAGTCTTTTCGAAGTTGATAGAGTGACCAAGAAGTCTAGGAGGTGTTCCGGTTTTAAATCTACCGAGCTCTATCCCATATTTTATAAAATCAGCTGAGAGTCCTTTTGCTACGTGATCACCGAGTCTACCGCCTTCAGATTGAGTTTTGCCAACATGCATTAAGGCCCTAAGAAAAGTACCTGTGGTTACGATTATCGTTTTTCCGTAAAAACTTAAGCCCAGTGAGGTTTTGATTCCCTTACAAATCCCTTTTTTAACTATAAGACCTTCTACCAATGCCTGAAATATACAAACATTAGGATTTTGTTCCAACACGTGCTTCATCCGGGCTTGGTAGGCTTTTTTGTCACATTGTGCTCGAGGTGCTTGTACGGACGGACCTTTGGAAGTGTTAAGGAGCTTAAACTGAATTGCTGTAAAATCTGTATTCAAGGCCATTTCCCCACCTAATGCATCAATTTCGCGAACTATTTGTCCTTTTGCTTGACCGCCTATGGCTGGATTACAACTCATTTGAGCAATCGTATCTAAATTACCCGTAAGAAGCAGAACATTTGCCCCCATTCGAGTTGCAGCAAGAGTAGCTTCGCATCCAGCATGCCCAGCACCGCAAATAATTACATCGTAGGGTTGATCAGGATCTGTTCTGAGAGAAGTTCTCACATTTATTTACCTATGCAAAACTCACCAAAAAGTCGATCAAGTATGTCTTCGTTTGTCTTTATACCAATAATTTTGTCAATCAGTTCTCGGCTCAAAGATAACTCCTGAAGAACGATTTCATCTCCTTGGTTTTCCTCTAACCTTTTTTTCGCAAGTTCTAAGGAGCTTAACGCTTGAATAAGTAAATTTGCATGTCTTGCATTTATTAATGTTACATTCGATGGATTGTGTTCAAATTCTTCCATCAAATGCCCATTAATGAAGCCCTCTATTTTGTCTACATCTTCTTTGAGTCGTGCACACACTTCAATTTTTTGTAGATGGTTGGGGTAATGCTCCGAGGATACAATCTTTTGCTTATCGCTCTTGTTTTCTATAATAAGAAGTTTCTTAGACTTCATTTTAGTTAATGCTCTTTGATCAAAATCAGTGGGGTAGGGCATTGATCCATCAATAACAAATAAAATAAGATATGCTTCGTCTATCAATTCTATCGTTTTTTCTATGCCGAGGTTTTCCGTAGAATTATCAGACTTTCTTATTCCGGCACAATCGATAAGTTCTATCCGATAGTCTCCTATTGGAATCTGGCTTGAAATGTAGTCTCTAGTTGTTCCTGGGTTTTCTGTAACGAGGGCTCTGTCCTGTCCAAGAAACGAGTTAAACAGTGTACTTTTCCCCACATTCGCTGGTCCTATGATCAAAACCTTAATTGAATTTGTGAGAATTTTCTTTTTGGCAGCGTTTGATATGAGACATCTCGCTTCTTCGATAATAGAATTAATCGTGATTAGGATTTTCTGATTGGATTCTATCTCTATATCCTCCTCTGGGAAATCGATGGAAGCTTCCATCTGCGCTTGCAGGTTTAATATTCTCTCTTGCAATGACTTGTAGATCTTGCCTTGTTGGCCGGATAGGTTAAGATTAGCAATTTTTAATTCAGCATCACTTTTTGCTGAAATTAACTCAGCAATTGATTCAGCTTGCGTAAGGTCAATTTTACCAGAAAGAAATGCTCTTTTGGTGAATTCACCAGGATGAGCAATTCTGCACCCCCGTTGGAGTAAATCCTCTACGATCTTTTCGACGATAAAGGTGTTTCCGTGGCATGTAATTTCAAGGGTAGGTTCGCCCGTGAATGATTTGTTGTTTGGAAATAAAACTGCGAGAACTTGATCGATTACTATTTCTGAGCCCGATGAATAGTAATTCCGTAGATAGCAGAGTCTAGGGGTAGGGGAGGGGAGGATAAGTGCATACTTTGCTATCTCTTCGCATAATGGGCCGCTTACTCGAACCATTGCTAGAGCAGATTGCCCAGTTGGAGTGGACTGTGCAATGATCGTATCAGTCATTGCGTTACTTCTATCAAATCAGCTCAATCAGAGTTTTCATCTTTATTTTCAGCGAGTACTGAACCTACCGTTACTTCTACCTTTTCGAGTATCGTAGAAGTAATCTTCTTCATTAATTCGGGATTCTCTGTTAGGGCTTGTTTCGCTGCTTCTCTTCCCTGTCCTACCAAATCACCTTCGTAGGATATCCATGCACCTTTTTTCGTGAGTATGTTATGTTCAATCCCAAGATCTACTACTGACCCAGTCCGTGAGATTCCCTCATCATACATAATATCAAATTCGCAAGCTGTAAAAGGAGGTGCAACTTTGTTTTTAACTACTTTCAATCGCGTACGTGAACCAGTGACAGTACCATTTGATTCTTTAATTTGACCAATTCTGCGAATGTCCATTCGGATAGAGCAAAAGAATTTTAATGCCCTTCCTCCAGGTGTTGTTTCGGGACTACCGAACATTACACCTATTTTCTCCCTGATCTGATTGGTGAAAATACAAACGCAGTTTGTCTTTGAAATGGCTGCAGTAAGCCTTCTCATTGCTTGACTCATCATTCTTGCCTGTAGTCCGACGGTGGCATCGCCCATTTGGCCATCTAGTTCCTGTCTAGACACTAAGGCAGCAACCGAGTCTAGTACAATTACATCAATAGCTCCAGAGCGAATAAGTGTTTCGGTTATGTTTAAAGCGTCTTCTCCGCTTTCGGGTTGCGAGACCATTAAATTATCAAGGTCAACGCCAACAGTTTTTGCATATCTCGGATCGAGTGCATGCTCTACATCTACAAAAACAGCGTTTCCACCTTTTCTTTGGGCTTCTGCAATTACGCTGAGGCAGAAGGTCGTTTTACCCGAAGATTCCGGACCGTAAATCTCGACAATTCTTCCCCTCGGTAGTCCGCCTGCACCCAGAGCCAAATCAACGGCCAGCGATCCTGTCGAAATTACGGAGACATTCATTTTCGTAGCATCTCCAAGTCTCATTAGGGCACCTTCCCCAAATTTTTTGTTGATACCCTGAAACGCTAGTTCAAGATCTTGGTTTGAAGGGGAATTCTTTTTGTCGGTTGTTGTATTTTTGGCCATGTTAATTTTAGATGGAATGATTACATTGATGTCTATCAAATGAGAATCAAGCCGTTTTCTCATAAACTTTTAATTTTAAGCTGTTTTATGAGTAATTGTAAGTCATAAATCAGAACAAAACTTTAATTCATCTTTAGGTTTTTATTAATACTGTGATACGATAAATGAAACAATTTCCAAATTTTTGAATGACTTCCTCCTGTTTTGCACGCATTATGTATCAGCTTTTTGACAATGTTGTTTATACAAATTTTATTTTTTTGGTCCGAGTGAGTCCACTCACCATCATTTGATTATTTATTTTTCGAATGTAGGAGCTACTTGCTACCATCAAAGCAATTCACTATTTCTAGGTTGTCTTATTCTTTATGAATAGAGTAGAGCATGTCATTTGGGATTGGAATGGTACCTTAGTCGACGATACCCAGTTGTGCGTCAACATTGTTAATGATATCCTTGCTGAATTGAGGATTCCTCAGGTTTCCCTTCAGTTTTACCGAGATCACTTCAGTTTTCCAGTTCGTTCCTACTATGAAAAAATTGGCCTACCCGTTGAAGATGAATCCTATCGGGTAATTTCCGAGAAGTTTATTTCCGAGTATCGAAGACTCTGGAGATCTTGCAGTTTACAATCTAATGCGAGCACAGTTCTAAGCCGATTGGCTGAAGTTGGTGTTAGTCAATCAATTCTGTCGGCAGCAAAATCAACTGATCTTACAACTTTTGTCTCTGAATTTGGGCTTTCTTCTCTTGTTGATCAAGTTACTGGTGTTTCTAATATTGATGCAGCGGGCAAGGCAGATATCTCGCTAGGTCATCTCGCGTCACTAAATTATGACCCTGCAAATATTTTGCTTGTCGGTGATACGGTACATGATGAAGAGGTCGCAACCCACATGGGGGTAGAATCTTTGCTTTTTACGGGAGGGCATAACTCGAGCACTGCTTTGAAAGGTTGTGCAAGTGAATTGATCGATGATCTTCAACAGGTACTCTTTCGCGTTATCGTTTGACCATATTCCTACTTCCTATATGATTTCACGCCTATGAATCGTGTATTCATCAAGACATACGGGTGTCAAATGAACGAAAGAGATTCCGAGTCCGTTGCGTGCAAGCTTCAGGAGCGCGGTTACGCTATTGTCGATCATGAAGACAAGGCGGATATTGTCTTATTAAACACTTGCAGTGTACGAGAAAGGGCTGAACAAAAGGCAATTGGCAAAGCCGGGCATTTGGCTAAAAAGAAAAGAAACAACCCTAGGTTTATTTTAGGGATCATGGGTTGTATGGCACAAAACCTTGGCAATGATTTAGTCGATCGACTTCCCGATCTTGATTTGATCGTTGGTACGCAAAAATTTCATCGGTTGCCTGATTATCTTGATCAGTTAGTTGACGCTCAAACTGACCATATCGAAAGCCCTTCTAAACTTTTGGAAATAGGTGAGGAAACGGGTTCTGAAAATGAAATACGTGAGCATTTTCCAGAACATAATAAGGTTACAGCATTCGTATCCATCATGCAAGGGTGCAACATGAATTGTGCTTTTTGCATTGTTCCAAAAACGCGCGGAAAGGAGCGTTATCGTTCAATTGAAGATATCGTTTCCGAAGTGAGGGAACTTAGTGCAAACGGAGTTCGGGAAGTAACCCTTCTCGGGCAGATTGTGAATGCCTATGGTAGAGGAAGCTTTCCTCGCATTGATGGCAAAACTCCTTTTGTTCAGCTTCTGGAACGGATTCATGATATTGAAGCTATTGAGCGCATCCGCTTTACTTCTCCCCACCCAATCTCTTTCGATGATGATCTTATAGACGCTTATGGCAGAATGCCTAAGCTTTGTTCCTATGCGCATTTGCCGATGCAGAGTGGTTCCGACCGCATTCTCAAAGCGATGAATAGACCGTATACAATTGATAGATTCTTGTCGATTATCTCTAAACTAAGGTCAAACTATCCAACCATGAGAATCAGCACTGATGTTATTGTTGGGTTCCCAGGAGAAACGCAAAAAGATTTTGAACTTACAAAGAAAGCCTTTTCACAGGCTGCTTTTGAGCATGCGTTTGTGTTTAAGTACAGTGATCGATCAGGAACACCAGCTGCACAGTTTGATGATAAAATTTCCAAATCTATTAAGGAAAATCGAAATCAAGAGCTTCTTTCTTTAGCTGAAAACCGATCCCATTCCTCCAATGCCGATCAGATCGGAACCACAATGGAAGTACTAGTTGAAGGCTTTTCCAGAAAGGGAGATGGAAGGCTCATGGGGCGGACGAGATGCTTCAGGAAAGTAGTTTTCGAGGGACCTGCTAAGATGTTGGGCTCTCTTGTCATGGTGCGAATCAAAGAAGCAAGTCCTTATTCTTTAATAGCTTCCCAACTATAATTCATGGAACTTTTTCAACTTTCAATCTTAACATCTTTTCTTCTCTTTGCTGCAGGGATACTGTTTGTCTCGAGTCGTGACTCGCTCCATTCACTCATCCTCGGGTTTCCAAGGTCGTTGAAGTTGTCTGTTCTCTTGCTTGCCTTGGGTTTGTCTTGGTTCATAGCTCGCCATGTGATTCAATTAAGTGAGGCTGATTTTGGCGAATATCGTTGGTATATTGGAGGCATCGCCATATTTATCGGCGTGTCATCTTATATTTTCGTCCAGGATTTTTTAGCCGTGAGGGCTTTATGTATTCTTGCCTTGTTTTACTCAAGGGAAGTTTTGGATGCCGCTTTTCTCCAAGAGCCTGCCACGAGACTCTTTTTGGTTTCGATTATTTATCTTATTGTTGCCGGAGCACTTTATTTTGGTGCTTGGCCGTACAGGATGAGGGATTTTTTGGGTTGGCTTTTTGACAAACCGATCAGACGATCATCTTTTGGCTTTGGATTACTGGGTTGTGCAATGGTTTTACTCGGTCTTTCCTTTAGTTATTGAGCAACTTGTATCCGTGGAAGGAATTGTTTTTGTCATATCTGGGCCTGCTGGAGTAGGGAAGACAACTTTGTGTGATCGCCTGCTTGCTGATTTTCCCAACAAATTGAAAAGGGTCGTAACGGCAACGACACGTAAACCTAGAGCAGGGGAAGTCGATGGAGTGGATTATCATTTTCTTACGCAGGAGGAATTCATTGGTCAGGTCAATGAGGGTGCCTTCGTCGAACATGAATGTGTGCACCAAAATTTATATGGTACCCAAAAAAATGCCTTTATACTGAGTGGGGAAAATCAACATTATGATCTTTTGCTGAACATCGATGTAAACGGGGCTTCCTCTCTGAAAAAGTTTGCAGATGAAAATACACTTTTACGAGGAGTGCTCTTTAGTGTTTTCGTCCTACCGTCGTCCATCGAAGAACTAAAAGATAGGCTTACTAAAAGAGGTACCGACAACCAGATAGAAATTGAAACGCGCCTACAAACTGCTGAACTGGAAATAAAGAGAAAGAATCAATTCAACTATATTCTTCCCTCAAAGGAAAAGGATACCGATTATCAGAAACTTATGGAGTATTACCTAAGCTGCTCCAATAACGCGAAGCCCAAAAGAAAAGACTAAATTGTACTTTCGGGCCGTTCGGGGTGAAGCCAGTCCAAGTGGAAGTGGTTACCTCTGGGTTCATCTACTCTCTCATAGGTGTGAGCCCCGAAGTAATCCCTTTGTGCCTGAAGGAGGTTTTGGGGTAATCTCTCATGCCTGTAGCCGTCATAGTAGGCTAGGGCAGAAGAAAAGGTCGGCACCGGAACGCCATGTGAAACAGCGATAGAGACAACTTTTCTCCAATTTGCCTGGTATTTTTCTATACATTCACTGAAATATTCGTCGAGAAGAAGATTGGATAGTTCTGGATCGCGATGATAAGCTTCGGTAATTTTTTGAAGGAATGCGGCCCGTATAATGCAACCACCTCTCCATATTTGGGCGATTTCTCCAAAATTGAGTTTCCAATCATATTCTTTTTGAGCTTCTCTCATCAATTGGAACCCTTGTGCGTAGGAACAAATTTTTGAGCAGTAAAGTGCGTCATGTATGGCATTTACGATTTCGTCCATTGAGCTTTCGAGTTCTGGTGCTTCGCTTGGTCCGCTCAATGTTTTGGATGCCAAAACCCTTTCGTCCTTAGCTGCACTAAGGCATCTTGCAAAGACTGCTTCCGCAACAGTCGGAGCCGGAACCCCCATATCCAAGGCGTTGACTGAAGTCCATTTCCCAGTACCTTTTTGACCCGCTGCATCCATTACGATTTCGACGAACGGTTTTCCTGTCCGTGGGTCGGTTTGTTTAAGAATGTCACCCGTAATCTCAACGAGGAACGAGTCTAACTCGCCGTCATTCCATTGATCGAATATTTTGCCTGTTTCAGATGGAGAAAATTTTGTGATTTGGGTAAGGAGATGAAACGCTTCGCAAATCATTTGCATGTCACCATATTCGATTCCGTTATGAACCATTTTGACATAATGACCCGAACCGTCCGTGCCAATGTAAGCAGAGCATGAAACACCTCCTGAAACTGGTTGACCTGGTTTGGCACCCTCAATGGGTTTTCCCGTTTCGGCATCAACTTTTGCAGAAATGGAAGTCCAAATATCCTTGATCCCCTCCCAAGCTTCTTGCGAGCAACCAGGCATGAGGGAAGGGCCAAAACGGGCACCTTCCTCGCCGCCACTCACGCCAGAACCTACGAAATGCAGCCCTCTCTCCCGCAACTTTTTCTCGCGATTGATGGTATCCGTCCACTTGGCGTTACCGCCATCGATGACAATGTCTCCCTCCTCAAGAAAAGGCAGAAGACTTTCAATCACTGCGTCGGTTGCATTTCCTGCTTGAACCATAATGACGATCTTTCGTGGCCTTGCCAACGAGTGGACGAATGAATCGATACTCTCAAAGCCGGTAAGGTTTTCCGTATCGTCATTTTCTTTTAAGAAGGCTACGGTTTTTGAATATGTTCGATTGAAGACAGATATTCCGAAGCCATGGTCGGCGATATTGAGAGCTAAGTTTTGGCCCATTACGGCCAAGCCGATTAGACCTATTTCTGAGGCAGAGGAGTTCATGGTTATCAACTACAAAACTTATACCAAATCTGCGAGAACAATCACCTGCTCCTCCTTTTTAACTAATTTTAAGAAGAGCAGTCTGTGTAGGGGTAAAATCAGTCACTGTGCCAGATCGTATCTAAATCGGTGAAGCAACTGGAAAAGCTTCTTTGAAAATATTCTGGTCTTGCTCCTTGCGATTTGGATTACTGAAAATCCCTGAAGGGTTCGTATAACGCGGGCTGATATTGTAAAGCTTCATAAGCTGCAGCATGTCACGGGAAGAAGCTCTGACAGACTTGACCGCCATGTTGCTGTTCGCATCTGAAGCGGCTTTCATATTTGAAGTTCTGACCGCCGTCTTGATCGCAGCTTGGGACTTGATGGCCAAGGTGTTTGCATATTGTTCGGAAACACCGAGCCCGAGGGCAGCTCCGGCGTTTGCTCCTTCATTGGAGCCTTGCTTAATTGCCTGCTGTATAATAACTGAATCCTCCCCAGCTTCTTGTAAACCACCTGTTATGGCGCCAAAGGTAGAGCCATAAGTTACAGATTGTACAGCAGTTATGGTCTCCATATCATAAGTTCTTTTGTCTGGCATGGAGTCTTTCTGCAAACCGACAATTTGAAAAACTGCACCCATGGCGGCTCCGTGGGCGAGTGCCCTTGCAACCTCGATCTCAAAAGTTTCCGTAGTGCCTTTGGGTTTTCCTACTCTGAAAAGGTTGTCAGTACTCATACCACCTTTGCTTGCCCCTTGTGCTGAGTGATTGATGATCGGTTGCAAGAGGGTGGGGTAGTATATGGCAAAGGCCGTGTTTCCGAGAAGAGATCCT
>Ga0233432_10004678_pt1 | contig 12074 bp, 13 predicted proteins | sample SI_122_August201_6_FD_179870 | JGI IMG/M metagenome (GOLD analysis project Ga0233432, IMG submission 179870) | Seawater microbial communities from Saanich Inlet, British Columbia, Canada - SI_122_August2016_10_MG | ecosystem: Environmental > Aquatic > Marine > Inlet | place: Canada: British...
ACAAGAATGACGGACCCCATTATTTGATCAGCTTCGAGGACACTATTGGTGTTGCTAATCAAAGACAATCCGGGCGCTAGATTTCCTTTGATAACCCACCGAGACGGCTCAACAGGAGCCCCAGTCACGGTGAATGTCATTTCAAAGTCTTCTCCAACGCTCGCACCAAAAGGGCTTCTACCCGGAGCCGTATTAAATTGCGTCGCTCCCGCAGTCGCATGAAATACCCCCATAGTTGTAGCCAACCACGTAGTTCCTTGGACGATACGGGCAACTGGTCGGCTCAATGATTTTTCCAGAATGGTCAAAACTCGGATCGCTGGAGAACGCTGCAAGAGCACAGCCAGTAAAACGATCAGCCACTGAGCACGGGCCAATTTAAACTTAAACCACATTAACGACATATTTCGAAAATAACTTCACTCGACAACTACCATTTCTACCAAGCCGACTCCTGTCCATTCGCTATTTCCCGAAAATCTGACCGTGTAAACGCCCTCTGCGAGCGTAACCAGTATCGCCGCGTCTTTCGAACCTGATTCAAGTGTTTTCCCATTGGCATTCAAAGCCGCCGCCAGTTCAGCCGCGTTCGGATCCGCTTCCCAGTCATCATTGGACGAAAGCACTTGCGTTCCGACTTCTTCATCGTCTTCGATGACCGACCGAATCAACTCGAGCTGCGGATTTATAAGAACTCCCGAAGCATTCGCCCCCTCTAAAGCAGGGCCCAAACCGCGCAACAGAATCGTCCTGGCAGACGTGCCTTCGATCACCAAAGTCGAAATCAAAACATCGCTCTCGGGAGAAAGGAAACCTCGATTAGAAAAATTTGCTGCCGAATCCGCCGCATCGTCTATGGTCAAAGTCGCCCCTTCCGAAAGGGTCGCACTACCTTCATTGCTCACCGAAACGGTATACTCTCCCGCATCCGATAAAGTCGCCTCAGCTAAAATCAAAGTCGATCCCGATTCGCCCCCAATGGGAACGCCATCCTTAAACCATTGAATCGTATCCATTTCTCCTGAAGCTTCGAAGAAAAACTGGGCGCGACCGCCAGTCGGTACTGTCATCGATCGCGGATGCCAAACGATTTCAGGCGGGTTCGGGGCCTCCGCGACATTGATTGTGATCGTAGTCGAAATCCATGTTTGTCGTGTTTGATTCGTTCCATTAAACGGCTTGATAGTTATATTATAACTCCCGACTGTTGTCGGAGTCCCCGTAATCGTGACCGAATCTTCGGTATTGATATTATTTCCTACCAAACCATCAATCGCCATTCCCGGGGGGATATCCCCTGTAATCCTCCATGAGGATACGTCCCCAGGCGCACCGACAACATCAAAAGCCAAAGCAAATTCCTCCCCGACTTTCGAGCTGGCAGGCGACGCCGGATTGATAACGTATTCTGTGGCCCCAGAAAGCGAATGCAGCCCCCCCAGCGAGGCTGCTGTAACCGTGAATGCCCGAATCATTTTCGCAATGGGAGCCGTTGCCGCCTTCTCGAGCTGCATCATATACTTGATAACAGGCGTACGCTGCAAGAGCATCATCAACATAAAAATACTCAGTTGAGCGCGAGCGCACTTCATCTGTAGCCACAATAAGTTCATGAGTAATCCAGGGGGTTAATGGTTTGTCGTAAAAAAGGAAAAAGAATCTCCACCAATCGTCAATTGCAACCGCAACCCCCTCCGCCAACCCCTTCGCCACCCGTGCTGGCTTCGCGAGAAAATTGTATGTGGGAAGTCATTACACTTGCGAGTTCATCACGATCGGAACGCATGGTATAGTCGGCAAGATTGCCCTTTTGATAAGGCTCAACCGTGGCGCAACCGGAGAAAACAGCCAAAAAGAGCCCGCTCAAAACCCAAATACTTAGACTAGAAATTCTTAATCGTTTCATTCGTCCAATAGGGTTTTAATTTGTTCGTTCAAGCTCTTAACCGACTTGTCGCCGTGCCATCCCTTGTGGGCATATCGCACCACGCCTTTTTTATCTATTAAGAAAGACGAAGGCATAACCTGAATTTCCGCCGCTTTCGCCAACAATTGCTTCGAGTCATGAACGACCACGAAACTCGGCTTTTGACGATTCAGAAAACTATCCATCATTCTCGCTTTTTGATCCAAGCTTATCGCCACAATCTGGAATCCAGCGTCTTTGTGTTTCAGATACAAGTCCTCCATCTCAGGAAACGCCGCTTTGCAGGGAGCGCACCAAGATGCCCAAAAATCGATGAGCGTCACCTTGCCTTTCATCTCAGGAATATCTCCAACCAACTCGAATGCCTCCAAGTTGCCCACTTCGGTCTTCGGGCCCCAGCCTTCAGCCCTCGCAGTGACCGAGCCGATCACGGCAATTATTAGGCCGATTCGACACCCTAAATGTATGCTATTTTTCCACCACATGTTCATAGAATTTCGATGTTTGCTGTATCCCTGAATTCATAAAAATACATCCTTCCGCTCCAAAGGTCCCTTCAACAAGCTTCATTCCTGCTTCTTCGCCTAAAACGAAAACCGCCGTCGAAAGTACCCCTGCTTCTAGACAAGAGTTTGCGGCGATAGTTACCGCCAAAATACCATTGATCGCCGGTTTGCCCACTCTGGGGTCGATAATGTGCCCGTAACGCCGACCTGCGTGCTCGAAAAATCGACGATAGTCTCCCGAGGTAGCAATGCCCATATCGACTGCCGCCAAACTACTCCAGGAAGCTCCCGGCATTTCCGGATTCTCCAAGCCGATGTGCCAAGCTGGCGCTCCAGGCGGCGTGCCTAGGGCGTGAATATCTCGGCCGAAATCGACCAAACACGCGCCGATCCTGTTCCCGACCGCAATAGCAGCCACTTTATCGACCGCGTACTCCTTGCCAAATCCTCCCAAGTCCAACGCCATCCCCGGTTTAGGCAAATAGACCGATCCAGGCTTCCGCTCTACTTGGTCCCAACCAATCAATGCCATCGTCTCCGCAATCGCAGTATCAGTTGGCAAGCACTCATGTGCATCGCGGTAATCCCAAAGCTTAATCAGAGGCAGCATCGTCGGATCGAGCACCCCTTGCGTCATGAAATTCAAATCATCGCATATGGCGAAAATCGATTCGACTTCCGCGTCGATTTTCGTCCAACAAACGCCCGCATTCCGATTAATCTCGCTGATTAAGCTGTCTTCGCGAAAACGCGAATATTTTCCTTCGAAGCTCGCCACCCATTGCACCGCCTCCCGAGCGAAAACGGCTGCGTGATCGTTACTTGTCGCCGAATACTGAATCCGGCAATTCGTTCCAAGCGCTTTAAACTGCAAGTCATACAACCTGCGCTTCGAGTCGAAAACGACCCGAGCATCGATCTTCACCGGTGGCGGTGTCATCGTTAGAACCACAAACTCCCTCCTAGGGTTATGATATCCGCATCGGCGAACGCCGATTGAGGCGTCTCGTCCTTACCTTCCATCTCATAGCGTTCGAAAGACGCGTCGATACTGTAGCGTTCGCTAAACTTATAGATGAATTTAACGCCGTAACTATGCGTATCGAATTTCGCCAAGCGATAATCGGACGAATAGAATGGCTCCAGCCCCTGTATGGTATCGCCCGGCTCGAGCGGCGTACCGCTCAGGTCGAGTGTATAGAAACGTGCCGCGCTTTGGCTGTAATAGCGGTATTTGGGGCGAATAATCAAATTGTCGCCAATTTTCTGGTACCACTCGATGTCGAACGTGTCACTACGCACGCCCCAGTTATCAGTGAAATAACGGTAGTCGAAATCCAAGCTGCCACCGACTCCATCGAAGAACCGCTTCACATTGAAAAATACGATATCCCGCGTCCGATCCGCCGGACGGTTTTCGGAAAAGGAAAGCGGCAGAAAAATGTTCGGAAGAATCTCCGTATTCTTGCGAACCAATTTATACGGGTCGCTCAAATAACCGCTGGCGTCGCCATACGTGTAGTTCAAAGCGACAATCGTATTCGGATCGAGAACCTGACTGAGCCCCAGAAAATAGTCGTAGCTCTCCTTCTCTCGGGACGTTTCGAAAAAGCTCGGCCGCACATCGTCATCGATCAAAGAAACCCCGTAGCTCAACCCCGTGTTACGCTTATTGAATTCCGAAGTCTGCGAAAACGCGTACCCCCTAGACAGAAAATCGCTCTCGGAACTGTAAGAATATTGGAAAGTCGACTTGTGAATCCCGTGCGTCCAATCGAGGTCGATCACTCCGGCTTCTCGGATATCTTCCAGGTTCGATAGAGGTACGTTCCCGTCCTCGTCAGCCGGCACCCCCGTCGGCGTGGCTCCCGAAATAGCGTCATGAACGGCATGCGCCTTGAGGACGACCTGATTACTTATCGCCTTTTCAAAGCCGAGATAGCGCGAAATAACCCGGATCCGATCGTTATCTTCGCTGTAATCCTGCCATTTGACAGAGATATGCTCCTCCCCAGAGACGAGTTTCGGCGAAACCAAGTACAGATAGGTCGCGAACAAAACGACCCGCGCTGAACGATGGGAAGGGAAAGGGGTTGATAGACTCATCAAGAAACTAGTAGTTGATAGAAGCGGTTGGCTAAGCTGATACGCAATAGAACGAACGTTCGGTTTCATCAATTGCAGCTTGCGGCACCGTGAAGTGTCCGAAAACCAATAAGAAATTGAAAACGAGTGCCGCCATATCCCGCTAAATGCGGTTTATTTAAACTCGGTTACAGCCAATTTACAAATCTCTAACTATTATTTATCTACGCTATGCCATGAATCCGGAATACGCTCACTACCTTTTTGCCTACGGTACCCTGCGCAGCTCCCACAGCGAGCACCGCCAATTTTGCCCTAACGCCCTCTCCGTGACGCCCGCACGCGTTCTAGGAATCCTATTCGAGCTCAAAGAAGGCTACCCCATACTCGTCATTCCACCGGAATTCGCTCTGCGTTCCGCCACCTTAGATTGCCTCCAAGACTGGCAAGAAGCCCGAAAACTCCCCCTACCACAAACAATAGAGCCTTCACCCGGACTGCGTCTTATCGAAGGCGAATTGATCGAACTACCGCTCGAATACCACTCTCTCGACAAAACCGATGCCTGGGAAAGCTTCCAGCCGGAGCGAAGCACAACCTACCGGCGCCTAATAATTCCTGCCGTACAAACCGACGGATCAATTGTCCCCACCTGGGCCTACGGCGCGTTTCAACCGCCAGCCCAGTCACTCCCCGTCGAAGCCAATCACTGGAGTCCGCAAACACGATAGCGAACCTTACCCCATAAATCATTTTCAACCCGAACGATCGATAATCCTCTGATTTCGAACTACCCGACCGATTCGCGTTGCCATAGCCCGCCTTTCATAAACAGTCCCAAATCATGGGCGAAAACATCGAATTTAAATTACCCAACAATTTCAACGAGCTGAAATCTCAGATAGCGTCGTTTATCTGGATTCCAATAGTGAGCATCCTGCTTTGGGCTGGGTTCACTATGTTCCATACCGTGCAAGCCGAGTCTCAAGGCGTCGTGCTCCGTTTCGGTAAGTACATTAAAACCATAGACCCAGGATTGCGGGTAACGTTGCCCTTCGGCATAGACACTGTCGAGATAGTGCAAGTCGAACGCCAGCTAAAGCAAGAATTCGGCTTCGCGACCAGCGGAGCAACCGACAGAAGCCAATACAATCCTTCCAGCATAGAGCGCGAGCGCGAACGCAACATGGTGACTGGCGACCTCAACGCTGCGACGGTAGAGTGGAGCGTCCAATACCGAATTTTGGAACCCAAGCTCTATTTGTTCAAAGTGAGAGAGCCCAAGGACACCTTGCGCGACCTCTCCGAATCGGTCATGCGCACCGTCATCGGCGATCGAACAGTCGATGAAGTCATCACTGTAGGTAGAGGAGAAATAGCAACCGAAGCCTTGAACCAAATGCAAATTCTCGTGGACAAGTACGAGCTCGGGCTCATCGTAGAACAAGTTCAGTTGAACAACGTCAACCCGCCGAAGCCCGTCCAACCTTCCTTCAACGAAGTCAATCAGGCGCAGCAAGAACGCGAGCAAATGATCAATGTCGCCAACGGCGAATACAACAAGGTCATCCCTCGTGCTCGAGGCGAAGCGGATCAGAAAATCCAATCAGCAGAAGGATATGCTCTGAAGCGCGTCAATGAAGCCGAAGGCGATGTCGCCCGATTCAACGCTATTCTAACAGAGTACTTGAAAGCTCCGGAAGTCACCAAACGCCGCCTCTACTTGGAAACCATGGAAGAGGTAATACCCAAGCTAGGAAAGAAAATCGTCATCGACGCCGAAGCGCAGCAAATTCTGCCGCTCCTCCAACTAAACGACAACGCTTCAACTCGCTAGAACCATGAAAAAAGCAGCAGGACTAATAATTTTTTTAATCTTCATTGCCGGAGGCTTCGTGCTCTACAATTCCGCTTACACCGTATCGGAAACGCAACAGGCTATCATCACTCAATTCGGAAAACCCGTGGGCGAACCCATAACCGAAGCAGGCCTTCATTTCCTCACTCCTTTCGTTCAAGACGTAAACATGATCGAAAAACGTATTTTGGAATGGGATGGCAAGCCCACCGAGATGCCCACCAAGGATAAGACTTATATCTCCGTCGATACGTTCGGACGCTGGCGTATCAGCGATGCCAAACAGTACTTCCTAAGGCTCCGCGACGAACGCAGCGCCCAGTCGCGATTGAACGACATCCTTCGCAGTGAAACCCTGAACGCCATCGCCAATCACGAGCTGATTGAAGTCATACGCACCAGCAAAAACCGCGAAGTCAACGCGGATGCCTCCCTCGTCGATACGCCAGGCAATATCGGCGTACTCAACCCAATCAGCCAGGGGCGAGCCCAAATCGAGCAAGAAATATTCGAAAACGCTGCAGGAAAATTAACCGATTTCGGTATCGAATTATTGGATGTTCGCTTCAAGCGGATCAACTACAACCAAAGCGTACAAGGCAATATCTTCGACCGAATGATCAGCGAGCGCCAGCAAATAGCAGACCGCTTTCGATCCGAAGGAGCCGGCGAAGCTGCGAAGATTACCGGCAAACGAGAACGCGATTTGCAAGAGATCGAGTCCGAAGCCTACAAGGAAGTTCAGACCGTCCGCGGCCAAGCCGATGCGAAGGCAACCGAAATCTACGCGAGCGCTTTCAATAAAAGCGACAAATCCGTCGAGTACTACGAATTCGTAAAAACGCTGGAAACCTACGAAGCCATGTTCAGCGACGACACGACTTTGATCCTTTCGACCAACAGCGATCTCTTCAAATACATTAAGCGCATCGAACCTTAGACGCTTGTCTTAAGACACGTCGCTTCAACGGGCTGGACCCATGCTCACCTTTCTGAAAATCGTCGTTTCGTTTATAACGATTTCAGCGGTAGGCTACCAGCTCGCCTATTGGATGGATTACTTGGCCCATTCACCATTCCCTCCCAGCGTTCGAAAAACGAGCGTTCAGACCGAATCGAATGGTAGTCAGAAACCAGATACAGTCGACAAGCCTGTTGCTCCTGCCTCCAGCTCGGCTATCTCATCACTCGTCTCGACCTTCCTGGATTCGAATCGCAAATTCGGATCCTCTACGCTTGATAAGAAACTATCCGCTCTCGATCTCGAAGAACTCGAGGAATTCTACATCGAAGCTCTTTCGCTCGATCTAATCGATCGCCGAGCATTTGAAGCCGCTGGCCTAGCTCTCGAAGCCGTCGCCGCTCAAGATCCCTCACTCGCAGTCCAACTACTCTACGCCCTCTCGCCTGCCGAAAAAGAACGCCTTGCGACTGCCCTTTCCAAAGGCTGGGCCCAGCACGACGCTCTATCCGCATGGGATTGGATCGACTCGGCTTGGATCGACTCGGATGGGGAATTCATCGACCGGAAACTCCAAAACCAGATGTTTCACGAAGCTCTTGGGGTAGTGCTTGCGGGTGCGGGCAAAATACAACTCGCAGCGGATCTCGTTTCCAGTCTACTCGAGCCTGAATTAAGAAACGAGCTTGCCGAACAGATCGCGTACCGCGTCGTATCCGAGAATCCAGCGCAAGCCCTCGAAAATCTCAACTTCGAAGGCGACGCCCTAATCGACTCCGCAATAATGGATGCCATCATGAGCGAATGGTCCAACCGCGACTCTATCGGGGCCATGAACTGGACTCTGCAGAACGAAAGCCAAGTCTCCAATCAAGGCATGCGATCTATAGCCAAGGACCTTCTCTTGAACGGCGTACACGAAGAACTTGTAGCATTTCACTCGAACCTCCTCGAAATCGGAAAACGCGACTCCGTCGCCTGGGAAAGCGCCCGTCTGCTCGCCCGACGCGACCCCCAAATCTCGATCGATTGGATATCGGCGATCGAGACCCCGACCTCGCGCTACCGCGCCTACAACGATTCCCTCTACGAAATCGGGCATGACGACTTCAGTAGCTCCATTCAATTCGCCGAACTCGCCTATGGGGTTGCGGACTTAGATCGGGAAACCGTCCTATTCCAAGCCCTGCAAAGCTGGTCTGCCGTAGACTCCGAAAAAGTTCGTGCGTATCTGGATCGCAATGACAAGCTTACCAAAGGTGAAACTCTCGACGCCCTTCGGGAGTCGATCAACTAAACGCTGACCTTAACCGCATTTTGGTAGATTTCGCCTAAACTCCAGCATATCAATTGATCGATTTTCGCGACGCATCACCCTGATAATCAGGACCACCCATTATCTTTGCCACTCCCCACCACTTTTTGCTTAACATTGAGACTGGCAACCACATAATCGACCTCTATGTACGAAATGGAAGGTAAGGTTAAGGTCATCGAGGATACTCAGACCTTTGGAAGTGGGTTTCAAAAGCGCGAATTCGTGGTCACATCGGAAGAAAAATTTCCGCAGGACGTGAAATTCGAGTGCACGAAAGAAAAGATCGAACTCTTGGAAAAAGTTCGGACCGGCGATCACGTCAAAGTCAGCTTCAACATTCGCGGCAACGAATACAAGGGTCGCTACTTTGTGAACCTTCAAGCATGGCGTATCGAGAACGGCGGGGGCGAAGTCTCGAGCGATCTCGCAAACGTCACCAACGAATCAAGCGCCTCAAGTGGTGGCAACGCAGACGATCTCGAAGACTCGCCATTCTAAGCCATTTCGAATCTACCACTCGCAACCCTCGCAATCAACCGCGAGGGTTTTTTGTGCCTGGATGAGTAGGGCAGTGCCCTCCCCAAGCCCTGCACAAGAAGATCCTCCCCAATCCAAGCGTCTCTAAACACTTGCCCGATTTCGGGTTTTTCCACAGACAATTAACCTATGCTCATAGAAAATAAAGTTGCGGTCATCACCGGAGCCGCCCGCGGAGTAGGACGCGCCACCGCATTGAGATTAGCCCAAGCTGGATGCCATGTCGTCATCAATTACCGCTCCTCCAAAAAACACGCCCAGCAAACCGCCAAGGATATCGAATCTTGCGGGGTTAAAGCCCTAGCGATACAAGGCGATATCTGCGACGATCGTTTCTGCAGGGAACTCATGAAAACCGCCTTCCAAAAATTCGGGCGGCTCGACATCCTCGTCAACAATGCCGGAACCACCGTGTTCATTCCCCACGATGACCTGGACCAAGTAGAACCGGATCACTGGGAAAATCTCTTCTCCACTAACGTCAAAGCCGTTTTCCAATGCAGCCGTGCTGCCCGTCCTTGGATAGAGAAGACCGGCGACGGCGAAATCGTCAACGTCGGCAGCATCGCAGGCATTCGAGGTATCGGCAGCTCCATCCCCTACGCAGTCTCGAAAGGAGCCGTCCATACGCTCACCTTATCGCTGGCTCGAGTACTGGGACCGAATATCCGAATGAACGCCATTGCTCCGGGATTTATCGCTGGCGAATGGCTAGAAGAAGGCCTCGGAGAGGCTTTCGAAAACGCCAAAAAAGCCCGAGAGGAAAGTGCCATTCTCAGCAAAGTTTGTTCACCGTCGGACGTCGCCGACGCCATCATATCCCTCATCACCGGCTCCGACCTCGTCACCGGTCAAGTCCTCGTCTGCGATGGCGGTGCCTTACTAGCGGAATAAACATTTTAAATATGAAAATCACTGTACTCGATGGACACGCCCTCAATCCAGGAGACCTCTCCTGGCAAGCTTTCGAATCGCTCGGCGAGATTCGCGTTCACGAACGAGTTACCGCCAATGGCATCCTTGATGCCGCACTCGGAGCAGACGCCTTGCTCACCAACAAAACGCCCCTCTCCCAGTCGACCCTCGAAGCCCTACCCGATCTCAAATACATTGGAGTCCTCGCAACCGGACACAACATAGTAGACTCCATCACCGCGCGATCTAGCGGAATCCCCGTCACAAACGTACCCAGCTATGGGCCTGAATCGGTCGCTCAAATGGCGATCGCCCATGTCATGAATATTTCACGACAGGTCGCTCATCACGCCAGCACAGTACGCAATTTTCGCTGGGCGCAAAATAAGGATTGGTGCTACTGGGATTTTCCTCAGATCGAATTGAGCGGTAAAACGCTTGGCATTATCGGCCTGGGTACGATCGGACTAAACACCGCCAGAATAGCTCAGGCATTGGGAATGAAAGTCATCGCCAACCGTAAAAGCGATAAACCTATGCCCGAAGCTATCGACAAAGCCTCGCTCGACCAAATCTTCGAACAAAGCGATTTCATCAGTCTTCATTGCCCACTAACCGAAGACAACGAAAAGTTAGTAAACCAAAACCGGCTAGCCCAAATGAAGCCAACCGCCTTCCTTATCAATACCAGTCGCGGTCAGTTGGTGGACGAAGATGCGCTTTTCCAAGCCCTTAAAGATCACCGCATCGCCGGAGCCGGACTCGATGTCCTGACCCAAGAGCCCCCAGCCTCCGACAACCCTCTATTCACTCTCGAGAACTGTCACATCACACCTCACATCGCCTGGGCGACACTAGCCGCTCGTCGCCGACTAATGGATACAGCAGCCCATAATCTCGCTTCGTGGATAAACGGAACACCGATCAATGTCGTAAATCCATAAAGTCGTCACACGGGCACTCAATCCGACTCTTCGTGAAAATCGACTCACACCAACACTTCTGGAAATACGATGCTAACGATTATCCCTGGATCGGGGCCGAGCATCTTGTAATTAAACGAGATTTTTTCCCAGGCAATCTCAAACCCATCCTCAAAGCTTCGGACATCGTTGGATGCATCGCCGTACAAGCCCGCCAAACGCTTGAGGAAACCAACTGGCTGATCGAACTCGCCGAGCAAAATGCATTCATCAAAGGCGTCGTCGGCTGGCTCCCCCTCTGCGATCTACAGATCGATCAAACCCTCGAACAATACGCCGATCGATCCCACCTCGTCGGAGTTCGTCACATCATCCACGACGAACCGGACGACCAATTTATTCTACGAGCGGATTTCAACGAAGGGATCAGTCGCCTAGCGCCCCACGATCTCGTCTACGATATTCTCATATTCGAGAAACACCTCTCAGCGACCATCGAGTTCGTTGATCGCCACCCGAACATCCAATTCGTCGTCGACCATATCGCAAAGCCGAAGATCCATCCAGACACCTTTGATCAAAACTGGAAAACTAACCTAATTGAACTCGCACGTCGCGAAAACGTAAGCTGCAAGCTTTCCGGCATGGTCACCGAAGCCCCGGACTTCGTATGGGACCAGCAACTACTCACTCCCTACTTCGAAACCGCTCTCGAAGCTTTCGGCCCCAATCGCCTCCTCTTCGGCTCAGACTGGCCCGTCAGCCTCCTTGGAACCGATTACGGGAAATGGATCGACGCCGTAAACTCCGCCCTCAATGAACTCAGCCTTGACGAACAAGCCGCCATCTGGGGTAAAAACGCGCAACGAATCTACAAACTCGCTACCTAACAGGTTCATTAACCTGAATTCCGATCCCTTCAACTAAAGCAAATTGGTGCCCGGGGGGGGACTTGAACCCCCACGTCCTTACGGACAACGGATTTTAAGTCCGCTGCGTCTACCGATTCCGCCACCCGGGCTTTAGGTTTAGGAGAGTGTGGGA
>Ga0233432_10004679_pt1 | contig 12074 bp, 5 predicted proteins | sample SI_122_August201_6_FD_179870 | JGI IMG/M metagenome (GOLD analysis project Ga0233432, IMG submission 179870) | Seawater microbial communities from Saanich Inlet, British Columbia, Canada - SI_122_August2016_10_MG | ecosystem: Environmental > Aquatic > Marine > Inlet | place: Canada: British...
TGAAAGAATGTTGGCGAAAGCCCCACTGTCACCAAAACCCAACTCACGTCCGGCACTAGAACTCCAATCACCATCACTTATTTAAAAGGTGGCTCAGCTGCCTTCTTTCTCAAGCACGTTGACCTCAAAGGGCAAGGCGACCTAACCTCACTTACCAAAGCAGGAAAATACTCTTGGTTCATCGATGAGGAAGGCAAGTGGACAACTCGCAAAGATGTTACCTACTGGGAAGTCCGTGTCTCTCGTGGAAAAGATCCTGAAGGTTTTGGTAAAGGAGGCCCTCTCACGGTCACCTCCAATGGAAAGTTTCTCGGCCCTGAAGTTCCTTTTGGCTATGTCATGGGAACCTATCATGATGAACCCGTCCTCTTGATCGAGTCATCAATGGGCAACCGAGCCCTTAGCTTTGACTTCCGCCCACCATCCAGCGGTCGTTCTGACCCCGACAACAACTACGAGGGCCTCGAGTACAGGATGCTCGTTGAAGGCACTCACAAAGCCTTGGCCAATATCGAGAAAGTCGTCCCCGGCTACAAAGGCCAAGGTTATGAGATCGCTGGTTTTGCTTGGTTCCAAGGTCACAAAGATGCAGGCAAAAGCAAAGAAGAATACGAAGATCACCTCAGCAACTTGATTCAGGACTTACGCAAAGAATTCAAAGCTCCTAACATGAAAGCTGTTGTCGCAACGGTCGCTTTTGATGGCCCTAGGCTCAATGAAAAATATCAAGCCATTCACGCTGCCCAAATGGCCGTGGGCAACCCAAAGCAACACCCTAAATTCAAGGGTAATGTTGCTTCAGTAGACACTTTGAGTTTTTGGAGAGAACCTGGAATTTCCCCAACGGGAACCAACTATCACTACAATCACAATGCCGAGACTTACGCTTTAGTTGGCGACGCCCTAGGTCGGGCCATGGTCAAGCTCATTGGTGGTGAGGCAGACGACATCACTCTTCCACCAACGCCTCCCCAACACCCCAATGTTGAAAAGATCTACTCCTACGAAATCACCAGCAGTCGACCAACCGATGATCAAGTCAAGACGATGAACAACGCTCTAAAACCTCTATTTCTAGAAGAATTAATTCCTAGCTGGGTTAACTCTTCCTTCGCAGATCCTAAGTTCAGATTCAAGGGGATGAAGTTTTCAGATGCTCTAGCTGATAAAACACCCAAAAGGTTACCCGAAAGCGCCTACAGTCAGGTCGATGCCATCGGCGATTACTATAAAGCCATTGGTATTTCTGATTATGAGTGGAAAAACTTCACTCCAGAAATGAAAACATCCACTTGGAACTATTTCAGTTTTGACCCCCCGGAAAAGCAACCAGCTGAAAAAAGTGATCGAATGCGCAAGATGACTTTCCCCAAAGGCATGGAGAACTGGTTCGAAAAAGACTTTGACGCCAAATCCGCAGGATGGAAAAATGGCAAAGCTCCTTTTGGACAGTGCGCTGGAAAATTGGCTCCCCGCAAACGGGTCAAAGGAGAATGTGACTGGCCAACTCTTTGTGGATGTCAGGGAAAACCCAACACCCTTTGGGAAAAAGAAGTCTTGCTCATGCAACAAACATTCGACCTCCCAACTCTCAAAGAAGGCCATGCCTACCGAGTCATCCTTGGTGGAGCTGGATGTGACCGCTCTGGCGAAAGCTTTGCCATTTACGTTAATGGAAAACTCTTGAGATCGTCAAAGGGTGGCTTTTACCGAAACGACGGAATACGTGGAGCCTACATATACAAAGACATGCTTCCTGAATTTCAAAAAGACAAGGTCACTATTTCAGTGATCAACTTCCTGCGCTACACCCACTTCAAAAATAATACCACTTGGTACAACCCTAAAATCGAAGACGGAGAAACCGTTCCCGCCAATGGTCAGGTCTCCATGTGGATTCAAGAAGCCAAGTTACCCAAGGTTGTCCTAAAAGCTCAGGCTTCCATCAAAAAATAAGGCTCTACTCTAGGGAGCACCCTCCCTAAATGAGGATAAACAAAGCACCTGCTGAAGCACGCATCAGTAGGTGCTTTGTCTTTTAAACCACTCATTTCTCACCTTAAATTGGGACAGATTCGAGCACTTATTTTACCTCTGAGTGGAGGAGTATGCTCAAAACTTTTTGCCAGAACTGCCGTAGGGATGCGTAGCACTCCGAAATAAGGTTCATCAATAGCCTTATTTGACGGCAGGCCGAGCAAAGACTCCGAGCCCACCGAGAACACAGAGAAATGGAGAAAGACGAGTTAAAAGCGAAATCTCTCCCATAAGTCCTCTAAGAATTACTTAAGTTGATGTTCTATACCCAGTCAGCGACTCATCACTCACTTCTGCCTCAACTTAAAATGCCATGGGCATGTCTCACAACACGTCCAATCAATTTGGTCACTTATCAGCCAACATTAACCCATCGACTGATGATAGCCATCAAGTCTTTTAGCCTGTATGGCTTAGATAGGTGATCGATAAAACCAAGGCTCTTCAAACGATCCTTTTCTTCTTGCATAGCAAAAGCCGTTTGAGCAATAATTTTGGCATCAGCATTGATCTTTAAGATTTCTTGAGCTGCTTCTTCTCCTGTCATGATTGGCATCCGAATGTCCATCAAAACCAGGTCTATCTCCGGGTGACTTCGATACACCTCCACGGCCTCCTCTCCATCACTGGCAAATAAAACATCAAAAGGCTTTTTTCTCAATATCAAAGAAAAAACATCTCGATTCGTCTCTTCGTCATCCACGACAAGTAGAGTTGAAGATACTTTGGTGCTTTGAGCCAGAGGAACGGCCTCTTTTTCTTTAGGCACCTCATCTTCTTCAATCAGCTCAATCGGCAGCGACAGTTCAAAACGAGAACCCACTCCATGCTCCGATTGCAAACGAAGGTCACCTCCAAGTAAATTTGCAAGACCTTTTGATATTGATAACCCCAAGCCAGTCCCCTCATATTTCTTATCCTTACCCTCCAAATGTTCGAAGCGTTCAAATACGAGCGCGACCCTCTCGGGCGCAATGCCAATCCCCTCATCTTCAACATAAAAGGCGATTCCATCATCACTAATTTCATAGCCTAGCTCAATGTTTCCTTTATCTGAAAACTTCAACGCGTTCGTTAAAAGGTTGATCAAGATTTGTTGAATTCGAAGTGGGTCAGAATAAATTTTATGATTCTCATTCCCTTCAGGCATAGAGACCGATAAAGAAAGGTGAGCTTTTCCCTTCTTGGCCTTAAGTTTTTCAATCGTTTCGATCGTATCTCGGGTGAGCTTCTCCAAAGAGAAAGCTTTCTTTTCAATTTTCAACTCTCCCGCTTCAATTTTTGCATTATCAATGATGTCATCGATCAAGTTCAGCAATTGATTAGAACAACTATCTATCCGGTCAATGTACTCATTTCTGGTCACGGAATCAATATCATCTTCTCGCAATAAGCTCGAAAAAGCAACGACACCATTCATTGGGGTTCTAATTTCATGGCTCATATTAGACAAGAATTGGTCCTTATAGACCTGAGCCACTTTAGCTTGCTTCAATGCTAATTTCAGCTTCGACTCATTCTCTTTGATTTCATTAATATCCATCAACACACAGATGGTTGAAATCAAATTCCCTTCAGCGTCTAACTTAAATGGAGCTTCAATCAAACCGCACCAAACCCATCGTCCGTCGGAATTTTTGAAGCGACACTCAGACTTCTGAACACGTGGCCCTCCTTTATATGAAGACCTAACTTCTTTAAGCTGGGTCGTATCATCAGGGTGTACTAAAGATTCAAAAACTTCTTTCGCATCTCCCTGAAAATCATCTGAAGAATACCCCAAAATAGAAGAGAATTGCTCATTGGCAAAAACGAGCGAATCGTGCTCCTGATGATGAATGAAAATTCCAGCAGGTGATAAACGACAAACCTCATCGGCGAACTTCTTTTGAGCTCGAAGCTCATTTTCCAAAATTTTACTTTCTGAAACATCGAGGGCGATCCCTCGAAGGATGACTACCTCACCATTCTCATCACACTCGGTCTGCCCTTTTGAAATTAAAGTGGCAATCGAACCATCCTTCCTGATTGCTTCTAGCTCAATGCTGTAGGGGCAACCCGTCTTGATCGATCGTTCAACTGCCGCGTTCATGGCCTTCCAAGATCTTGCCGTATACCACGACTCTTGCTCCTCCAAACTAGGAACTGGTTTAGATGGATCTTGTCCGAAAATTCTGTGCTGTTGGGCCGACCACTCCACCTTTCCCGACTTCACATGAAGGATCCAGCTCCCTAAGTTTCCAATCTCTTGAGCCTTTTCGAAGTCGTCCGTGACTTGCTCGAGTTCTCTTTCTTTATCGGCTAACTGAGCCCGAAGAGCCTTCAACTCGTCATTAAGACTCTGGGACTCCGCCGAACCACCACTGGAACCTGCTTGAGAGTCGCTCTGATTCTTTCCAACCACCATGGCACCATAGGCATGGCCTATTTGAATCAAACCTCTTGCATCAACTCAAATCCCTAAGTCGACAAGAGATCCCATAAATAGCTATTTTTTAAAAACTTAACTAATTATCTCTTCAAGACGCTACTCTTAGATCAAGCAATCACACATGTTCCTGCGGGAGGAACATCAAAGCGAGAGACTCCTGATGCCAGATTACGATTCTCTTCAGTCACTAAGTTTCCAGTACAGTCATAAATTTCGACTTTACGAGGTCCTAGATCGTCGGAGAATTCAACAACGATTCTATTTTCAAAAGTGCCATTCGCCAATAAAACAGTTCGTCCACCAACCGACGGCAGAGGAATGAAACCATCGGCATACGCAGCGCCAGCTACTTTTTGGTCGTTCTCAGCTATCACAACAGGGAAACTATGTTGAGGTTGGTGGGGCATAATCTTTCCATCGAGAAGAACATCACGGTGTTCCAACCAGAAATCCAAATATCGCTGAATCATCGCAACATGATTCTCAGGTATCTCGGCTAAGCGGACAGAGATCTGAGGTACCGTAAACAGCGCATGGATCAACTGCATAGCAGCACTCTCAACACTGTCTTCATAATGCCACATGACCATGTCGGAGTGAACAGAGGTGTTTCCCGTCAAATTACGCAACAACATCGAGCCAACACGATTTCCAGCTGCATTATTGGGCTCATCACCTACGCGGAAAATATTGCCATACTTACGCATAGCTGGCCCAACATAGGACTGACGAAACTCGATCATCACATCGGGCTTGATCGCCTTCAGTCTTGAGATCACGTCCGTCAAAAGACGGTCGGCCGCCTCCGGGACAGACTGATAATCACGACCATCGCCAAAAGCGTCTTTCGTATCTTCGTGAGTGTTGAAACAGTCAACAAAATCCAGCTTGAAACCATCTAGGTCATAGTCCTTTATTGCACGCTCATAGATATCGATGAGGTACTCCCGAACATCTGGAAAGCGAGGGTCTAGGGTGTACCACTTTCTACCATCATCTGCTTTAGGAGGACTTAAGAATTTATCTTTGAATCTCTCATAAGCCTTGGTATAAACGCCAACAAAAGGAACACTATACCAAAGAAGGTACTTCATACCGATATCGTGTACTTTCTTAACATGCCCTGCGAAGTCAGGAAATTTACTGGGTGCAACCTCCCAATCTCCACAATAAGCATAACCACGATTCTTGTCATCCGTTTGCCATCCATCGTCAACAATAACGGCTTCCATGCCCATCTTTTTAGCCAAAGCGCATTCGCTCTCAATCCCTTCTGGCGTGATATCTAGGTGATAACTGTACCAGGAGGAGTAAACTGGAAGTCGCGCTGCTTCAGGAACTTCTGTAGGCTTGTACTCAGGCATACTAGCCCACCAATCCGAAACGGCTTTCGTCGCATCCCAATACTTTTGCTCTCGAGAATCAAAACGGATCGTCGTTGTGTACTCAGTTAGTGGAGGAACAGGGTCCATCAACAATTTGATGCGAAAAGTCAAACAAGCCGTCTCTTCAGCATGTTGCCCTCCTAACTCACAAGAGTTGATCGCGTCAGCCACTGCCAAAGTTAAACGATTGTTTCCTGCATAGTCAAACATGCTCCAAACAGGTGCGTTTTTAGCCGCGCTCGCCTGAGTTTTAGGTCGACCCATCCCACACACTTTGTATTGCCATTCAGCTGAAGTCCTTTGGTGACAGTTGATGGTCTTATGCTCCCAAAAAAGTGTCACCATACCTGGGCGCGTTGGCTGATCGGCAGTCACTTTGACATCGAGGTACTCCACTCCCGAAACCTCTCCCGCACGAGGAGTCAACTCAACCTTGATATCGGAGTTCTCTTGCTCGATTTCAACAGAACAATTGGCTATCGTCGTAACACTCATATCTAGTCTTCTTTCTTGATGATTAAAATGATTATCTGGTTATAGTTTTCTTAGGTATTTTTAGACCAAAACGTCCAAGGTGATACTTCCAGATTGAAGGCCTTTCGATGAGACTTCAACCTTAATCTCTCCACTTTCTAACCCAGACTGAACCATCGCCATGCCCATTCCATGAAAGGCCTTTCTAGACATGGACCGGTAATGGGTTGAGTCAATTGGGTCTCCATTTTCCAACCCTATAATTTTTCCTGCTCCTGAACATGACCAAGTCAACTCAGGATTAACACCAGGTACCAGATGCCCCAGAGCATCGACTACGCGTAATTCAACCTGAGCATAACCTACGCCTTGCCCATTAATCTGAAGCGTTCGGCTAGAGAGTTTCAGCCCAACCGCTGGACCAGCACTCACATGAGAAGATTCTGCCACATCGGCTCCAGACCTTCTCCCTATAGCTTTGATTTGGCCAGGCTGATACTCCACATCCCATCTCAGAACCATCTCCTCTCCCATCTTCTGAATACCCAGAGACTTGCCTTCATAGAAGAGTTCAATCTCTTCACAATTGCTATAGACCATCACAGGAATCGTTTTCCCTTCTAGTCCTGGCCAGCTCCAGTGCGGCAAGATATGAACCATCGGCTCTTCGGTCCATTGGCTTTGATAAAAATAGTAGGCGTCTTTTGGAAATCCACACAAATCTATTACACCAAAATTCCAACTTTTGGCCGGCCAGCCATAACACTCACCAATATAATCAAAACCAGTCCAACGAAATTCCCCGCACATAAATGGGAGGTCCTTCGTCAGCCTCCAACTATCTATCGCCGAGATACGAACTTGAGCGTTGTCATACGAAGATTGATAATGATCATCAAAGTCTTTGAACACCTCTTCCTCGGTATAATGAGGAACGTCGATTTTTTCTAGGTTGGGATTTCGTTTTAAATCGCGATACCAAGTTCTCGTGCGATAAACCCCACGGGTTTCAAGACTATGGGGCACCTCACTGGCAAAAATCACCATCTCGGGGTATTTCTCATGATCTTTCTCATAATCGAAACAGGAACCTCCCCCACCATTGTAACCCACGATATCCATAAACTCTTGGTAGCCTGCTGCCAAAGTTTTTCTTGTATCACAGCAGCCACAAGTCATCGGTCGAGTAGGGTCTTCCCGGTGACAGACCTCTTGTAGCGCCTTCATGATCGGCAGGCCGACTGGATTTCCCGAGCGAACTTCTTTAATCTCATTTCCAACGGACCACATCACGATACTGGGATGGTTTCGGTCCCTCCGAATCATGTCGACCAAGTCTTTCTCCCACCACTGATCCCAATACAACTGGTAGCCAAAAGGAGTTTTGCCATCACGCCATTCATCAAAGGCATCTTCCACAACCATAAAGCCCATCTCGTCACAAAGGTCGAGGAAAGTTGGGGAGGCTGGATTGTGTGCCACTCGAATAGCGTTACACCCCATTTCCTTTAATATCTCAAAACGATGACGCACAACATCGTCTGGCACCGCTGCACCTAAACATCCAGCGTCATGATGCTCGTTCACCCCCTTGAGCTTCATCGATTTACCATTGAGGAAAAATCCTTCTTGAGCATCGAACCTAATTGTACGAATTCCACATGGCGTTTCAACAATATCTAGAACTTCAAGGTTCTTCGTCACCGTGGTCTGAAGGGTGTAGAGATATGGATTTTCAGGAGACCATAATTTAGGATCTGTCACCTCCAACTTTAGTTCACAAACACCTTTGGCTTCGGGCATCAGCTGAAGGTCCGATTTAGCTTTTTCAGCGATCACTTTCCCACTTTGATCAAGGAGAGCTATTTCGACCTGAACCGCCTGCTCCTGTAACTGATCATTCGTTAGGGTCGTCACACATTGCAGCATCGCCGAGGACTCATCCACCTCAGGTGTTGTGATAGATGTTCCCCAGTGGTCCACTCGTGTTGGGGAAGCAATCGTCAAATAGACATGTCGGTAGATTCCCGACCCCGAGTACCACCTGGAGTTCGGTTGCCGTGAATTGTCGACTCTCACGGCGATGAGAGCCTTTTCTCCGGCTTTGATATGGGGCGTCAAATCATAACAAAAACTGCTGTATCCATAGGGTCGAACACCACATAGTTTTCCGTTGCAGTAGACTTCACTATTCATGTAGACCCCATCAAACTCGATGAGCATGTGTTGACTTCCTAGGTCTGCTGGCACAGATAATTCTTTACGATACCATCCTAGACCACCTGGAAAGAAGCCTCCTCCTGCTCCAGCGGGGTTTTCTGGTTTAGCTTGGGCCTCAACCGACCAATCATGTGGGAGGCTCAGTTCCCGCCATCCACTGTCATCAAAATCAAGATATAGTTCTCGACCCTGTTCCCCTAGGTTAAACTTCCAATCAGCATTAATATTATTTCTACTGCGCATTCTTTTCTTCTTCGTTAAAACTAATAATTTTATGCAAAGCTAAGGTCGGTATTGAGCCGTATACGACGGCTCTTTCCATCGGGTTTAGATACATTGATCTGAAACACATTTCCTATTTTCTTCACCTCAAGACCCAACTTTTTAGCTCCAGGATTCATCGCTGTCACCAACATCAGATCATGGGATGGTTCCGATGTCATCCAACGCATGATTGTACTCTGGGTAACATGAGGGGCAGATGGCATCCCTAAAGATTGCTGCATGGACCCTTTGCCAAGGCCAGAAAAGCTCATGGTCATCCTCTCTTTTCCTGACTTAAGCTTAACCCAATCGCGCCCACTTCTCTCATAAGCAAGGGTGTGAAAGCGAGCTTCTAGATAATGACTTTCAGCCGGGTTGGGTTCAAAAAGGCGATCGATCACCAACCAATAAGAATTCTCTACTAACAAGAAGAGTCGTCCTATGAACTTATCCTTCCAGCGGGGAAGATAAATATGCGAACCATCGATTCTTATTCCAGACACACCTTTTTTCTGAACCACTTCCGTCACATCACATTTCATATTCGTAAAACACCCTAGCCCATCAACAAAAAGGGTGCTTTTCGAAGCCGCACTTCTTTCATATAAGTCTGTTCCTCTTCTTGTGAAAGTTGGGGCTAAATATCCCGATTGGGGCTGGTCAGTGATCATCAGCTCTTCGTTCACCCGGCAGCGAAAACTCAATAGATCGACCATTCCGTGGCCCGATACCTCACTGCTCCCTCCCCTTGCAGCCAATCGTATTTTGGGGTATGCAATATCATCAGCCAAAGCCGCCCAACCCAGTCCATCGTATACCCGAGCAACCGGTGCAGGTTTATTTTCATGTTGTTTTTTAAGCTTAACCATTTCCTCATCAGTTGGGATCTGGTTTGCCACATATAGCATTTCCCCTCTTTCTACATACTTTAAATTTTTCCTATCTTGATTTTTATCTTTTTGATTTTTCTTCCGAGCCGATGGTTTATTAAAGTAAGTCGCAGCCGCCAAGGCCGCCTTGGGCTCTTTTAGCCTCTCAGCCACTAGAAAGAAAAAAGGAGTTGGCCCCCAACCATCATTGTCCCCGAAAGTGATCCCCGTGAAATCTAAAGGGAAATATAAAGTTTTGGCCAACTCGGGGATCTTAAAAGCAGGGTGTTGCTTTCCTGTTGCACTCTCCCAGCCCAATAAGTATCGCAAAGAGTAGTTCATGCCGTAGTTCCAATAGCCCGTCCCCTCATGATTCCCACCACCATTTGAAATATATGACTTAAAATACTCTCCTAGGCTTTTTTCGACAAAAGGAATCAATTTCCTTGCATCAGGGTGGTCTTCATAAAGAGCCAAGGCCATGATCCCCATTCCACCAGCACAGACTCCATTCCAATTTGACCATTCCTGGTTAGCCCACCAAGGCGTACTCTCCAAAGCACGCAGGGCAGCCTTCATGTAAAAACGATCAAACACATCAAAAAACACAGCCTTTTCTTCATCTATCATCTCTGGGCGAAAGACATCGTACATGAAACCAATGGTCGCAGCGTGCTCCCCATAGCTGAGGCAAAACATAAATTCTTGACTCTTTGGTGAATTGAACCGTGCCTCACAACTGATATGAGTCCAATTCATCAGATTCCCTAAATGACGAATCGCAGCTTTTCTGTACTTCTGATCATGAGTCAAAGACCACGCCGTCGTCAAACAGGCCAATTGGGTATCGATCGCCCTGGTCCCCATTTGATAGGTTTTGCCTTCACCTTCGGCTATGGGCTTAGATTTCACAAGAACATTTGCATCTTTAAGGACATCTTTAGCGATTCCAGAAAGGTGGGCTCCATGGATTTGAGCCTTTAGGTTAAAAACAACCTCTTCTTCGATGTACAATCTGGGTGACGATTTGACTTTCAGCTTAGCCATGAATCAGTTTATATAATTTTGAGGAGTAGAAGTATAGGGGCAAACATCCCTTCAAAACATGCCCAAATAGACTTTTTTTCACCTAACATGGTCTTCTTTTCTTATCAATAATTATTCCATTCAGGATTCCATCCCTTAACCAGCTTAACATTTTTCGAAGTTGACTCAAAAACGTTTGCTAAGAATGAAAAATGACTCACTTCTAGTTCTCAGTAGAACCCCTCTTATGTTTCTCAAATTTAAGAAATTTTCATGTCCTCATCTGGTAGAAATATAAATTAAGGAAAGATCATACTGGATATCGTCGGCCTATTTCTTCATGAATCAAACAAACAAGCCTTTGGCTAGTAGCCCTAGCACCTCAGCCCATCGTGGTATCACTTGGTCAGAGCCAGGAAAGGAGTCCTCAATCGAGAACCAAGCCCAATGGATTTGGCCCCAACATCGTCTACCCGAGGGAGAAGACACCAACCAAATTGTCGATTTTCTCCACTCATTTGAATTAGAGTCTCTGACTGGAGACGAATACTTACTCATCAGCGCCGATACAGACTTTATTCTATGGTTGAATGGCGAGCCCTTGGGCCATGGCCAGTTCCCCACTTTTCCCAACGCAAAAACCTACGAACGATTTGCCCTTCAAGGTCAACTTCGCAAAGGCAAGAACACCATCGCGATCACCGTCTACTACAACGGGGTAAATTGCAGTGTTTACCTCAGGGGAAAAGCTGGCTTAGCCTTCTCAGTTCAGAATACTACCCACTCTATCGTGAGTGGAAAAGGAACCCAGTGCAGAATCAATCCCGCTTACCACAATGGTGCAATCGACAAAGTTTCTGGCCAGCTCTCCCACACCTTTGCCTACGATGCGAGAAAGAATGACTCTTTTTTTCAAGATGGCTTCACGCCCGACGAGAGCTGGACGACGATCACACAAGGTGAATGCGACTTACCCCCAGAACGACTCACTCTAAGCCCTCGCCCGATCAAGAGATTAGCCGACACAGGCCTCGCAGAAGGAAAGGAGATCAAAAAAGGTTCATTTACCTATTTACCAAAACTTGCCGAAACAAAATTTGAGTCTCTAGCCACCAAGGACTCTTTAAAAGGCCTGACCCTAGAAAACGGAACCGTGGTTCACCCTGCCTGGATGATGATGAGCGCTGAGCTCAATCCAAAGAGCTCTCAAGATGAAACAGGAAGCTTTTATATTTACGACTTGGGTCAAGAAGAAGCCGGTCACCTATCTTTTGAACTAGAAGCTAGCTCTGGGACCGTGGTCGACATCAGCTACGGAGAGCACCTAGACGACGACCGAGTTAGGCAGCTATTGGCTCTAGGCGCTTT
>Ga0233432_10004680_pt1 | contig 12071 bp, 10 predicted proteins | sample SI_122_August201_6_FD_179870 | JGI IMG/M metagenome (GOLD analysis project Ga0233432, IMG submission 179870) | Seawater microbial communities from Saanich Inlet, British Columbia, Canada - SI_122_August2016_10_MG | ecosystem: Environmental > Aquatic > Marine > Inlet | place: Canada: British...
TCAGAGACTTTGATTGGTTGACCAAATACTTCAACGAAGAACTTGCTCCGCAATTCGCTGGCGGTGATCAATTGTGTCCGCGGACAGGCATGCAGTGGGATAGTAATAAACTTAAACAAGAAACTGTGCGTATTGGCAATGACCTCAGAGGAAAACTAGATTTAGAAATCGCTGATATCGGAATAGATGGAAGTCGTTTTTGGAAAACAGTGTATCGTAATCCTAGTAGATTAGGAGCTCAGGTGCGTGAAGACCAAGTGGAAGACAGTATTGGATAGTAAATGCCGTTAGGACCACAAAAATTTTATAACCGTTTGGATCACCACCACGACGAAGCTAAAAACTGGGTTGTGGTAAATTGGAACTTAGGTAACATGTGTAACTTTACATGTAGCTATTGTCCTAGTATACTTAACGATGGATCGTTTGGATGGAACGACTTTGATGTTGTTACACGATTTATTAATGCTACAGTAGAGCACTATGCTCCTAGAAAAGTTTACTTTGAATTCACAGGCGGCGAAGTCACACTGTGGAAAGACTTTATTAAATGTGCAGAATACATTAAAGAGCTAGGACATGACATTGGTTTTATTAGCAATGGTAGTAGAACTATACGCTGGTGGGAAAAGAATAAAGAGAAATTTGATCATGTATGTTTAAGCTATCATCCAGAAGAAGGTAACCACCAACATTTTATTGATGTAGTTAAAATTATGAGTCAGCAGTGTAGAACGCATGTAAATGTAATGATGCACTATGATCCAGAGATATGGCCACGATGCCAAGAAGTTGCAGAAGCTGTTATACATATTCCTAATATTAGTTTAGCACTACAACCGCTAATTATTGACTTTGGCGAAACATTATACACTTATGCAGATTGGCAAATCGAATACATTGATAGACAGTGGCATAATTTAGCAAGCAAAATAAAACACACAAAAGAGTGGAAGCTATATCGAGGCAGTATGCAAATGCACGACGATGTTAATAACCTAAGTGAAAATAGCAGTGCTCATAGATTTATCAATGATAAAACAAACAACTGGAAAGGTTGGCTATGTTGGAGTGGTGTAGAACAAATTGTTGTAGACTTCGATGGTAGTATTATGATTGGATGGTGTCGGGTTGGCGGAGCATTTGGCAATATGAAACAAGTCGATAATATAAACTGGCCCACTAAACCTGTAATGTGTAACAAAAGCATGTGTCATTGTAACTTCGATATTATGAGTAAAAAGTTACTGCCTAAGAAACGATATGAAGTTGTAGAGGAATAGAAAATGCCAATTGTAGACAACCCAGATGTACCATTAGATAACAAACAACTTCGCATGTATGATAGTTCAGGCAAGTTTATTCGCATGAGTGTGGACGAATCAATAGCACAAGGACTCAATGGTTGGAAGGGCTGGAAATGTAGTGCCGGAGTTCGTGGAATATACATAGACTACGACGGAAATATTTGGAATGCTAATTGTGGCAGCGCACACAGAAATAGTACTGCTCACTTTGATAAAGTAATCGAAGAATGGAGACTGCATTGTTTGGAAGTATTTGGACCTACTCCTCACATTGATTGGATAAATGAAAATACTGAAAACGGATGGCCACTACCTGGAGAAGATACTAAAAATTGTGATCAACTTGTGCATTTGAGAAAAGAATGGAAAAAAGAAGAAATTGCGTTTTTTGGCAACGACCTTTCTAAAAAAATGATACACATCAACGATGCAATTGATCCGACTGACAGTCCATGGAAGTGGGAAAGTACGTTAGAAGATATTCCAAAAAACTGGGGACTACTAGGTAATATCAGAGAAGGGTTTGACATGCCTGAAGAATGGATAACATGTCCTTTTGGAAATTGTGGTTGCGGCGCAGACGTTATTTTAAGTAAATGTAAACTGCCAGACTATAATGAACTATTAGATGTTACAAATAATGGCTATGAAGGTACAATGAGAACTGAAAAGGATGTATCTCAGATTGATGATCCTGTGGCTGTAGAAATGAATTTCCCCATTGATTATCAAGTGCTATGGGACCTAGGCAGAATGTGTAATTATAACTGTACATACTGCTGGCCCAGTATACATAGTAATACAGAGAAATTTGCAAGTTATGAAACTATTATAAAAGCAATAGATATGATTATTAACAATTGGTCTGAAGGCAAAGAAATACGATGGAACTTTGGCGGGGGTGAACCAACGATGCACCCACAATTCTTAGATATTTTGAAGTACTTAAAAAGTAAAAACCAATGGGTGCTTGTAACGACAAACGGTAGTCGTAGTACTACGTTTTGGAAAGAAGCAGTCAAATATATTAATAGTATTAACATGAGTGCCCACTTTGCTAGTATGGATTTATACCCCAAGAATGGACAGAGATTCGTGGATGTTTGTCAAATTATAATGGAACACCATGATAAAGTAGATGACGATTTTTGGCTAGAAGTTAAATTAATGACCCCGCCTGGATTTTTAGATAGAGCAAATAAAACTAAAGATGCAATTCTCGCACTAAACATGTTAGATAAACCCGGCGCCAATGGAAGACCAAAGGGTAGCTTGAGTCTAGTTCCAATACGTAGCTTAGAAGACAGTAGCAACTTAGTTAAATACAGTGACAATGAAATAGAATTTTTTAAGGATCAATAAATGGAAGATGCAACATTTGTAGGTAAACCGAGTTTACACAATGATAAAATGTTTAGTTTAGACGCTAACCTAGTTCGTACTCCTGCAGAACGAATCGAAATGGTACAACATAAAGATTGCCCATATCACGTATTGGAATCGGTTTCTCAATTTGACACTGATCCGACTGTATTATATGCTTTGTTGAACGCAAATGCCGCAGATGACAATATAGTCAAAGCGATATATGAAAATAAGAATATCGATTATGGGCTGTCAGAATTTGCAGACCATAGTAACTTTGATACATGGATAATAGAATTCGAAAAAAAATCAGTCGATAAAGATCATCCGATGCGAAAAACATTTTGTAGTATTCCGTGGATACATGCCGGGACAAATGCTAACGGGTCAATTAGAGCATGTTGCCAAATGATTTATAAAGATCCAGTGGCAAACAGAGGATTAGTGACTAAAGATGATGGCAATTTACTAAACTATGATGATAAAATTTCTGAGCATCGTAACGCAAATCTATGGAAAACACTAAGAAGTGACATGCTTGCTGGAAAACGAAGTTCTGCTTGTAAGTTATGCTGGCAAGAAGAAGATGCTGGGAACAATAATGGCAATTCTTCTCGCCGTAATTTTGCCAATCAATTATTTCCAGATATAATGACAAAAGCACATGACCTGACAGAAGAAGATGGAACAATTGATCCTGCTGACTTCCCTATTTCGTGGTGGGACTTGCGATTTGGCAACAAATGTAATTTAAAATGTAGAACCTGTGGACCTACAAACAGCGACTTATGGTACAAAGATCATAAGTCTATGATAGAACAAGAACGTGATGAAAGATATAAAGGCGCCCCGGAAATTATTGTTGACATGGACGGAGAAAAAGCTGAAATTGTAACAAATGAAAAAGGACAACTTGAAATACCGCATATGAAAAGTTGGTATGAAGGATCACAATTATGGAGTGATATTAATACAAATATTACTGATATTGATCGAATCTACTTTACTGGTGGTGAGCCTACTATTAACCATAAGCATAAAGAACTACTAGAAAATATAGTAGCAGCAGGACATGCTTCTAACGTTAACTTAGAATATAATACTAACCTCGCCGCAAGTAGCAAAAAGTTATTCGAACTATGGAAACAATTCAAAACAGTAAGTCTAGGATTTAGTTTAGACGGTATGTTCAGTCATTTTGAATACATTAGGCATCCAGGTCAATGGTCTAAGACGGAACGTATTCTGACAGAGCTAGATGTGACCCCCGGATTAGATAACTTGTCTGGTAAAGTAACCCTTACTTGTAGTATAATGAACGTATTTCACTTACCAGATTTTATGTATTGGATTAAAGAACAAAATTACACTAGACTTAATAACGAGATGCATGTACACTTAGTTTATGGACCAGAAGAATATAGTATACATCATTTGCCTACCAGACTCAAGAACGATGTTGATGAACTATATAATAGATTTATTAGTCATATATGGATGAGATGGCCAGATGCGAAATGTACGACTCATGATATGCAATGGTGTAAGGTCACAGAAGAAACATTGCGAAAGGTATTAGCGCAGATGTGGAGTGTAGAACCTGACCAACGAGCCTGGACTAAATTCAAAGAAACAACAGTCAGACTGGACAAGTTAAGAAAAGAAAATTGGAAAGAAAGTTTGCCAGACTTAGCAGATTCAATAGAAAGAATGTACGATGCCGAACAAAGAAAACAAAGAACCAAACTCTCAGATCACTCCAATAAAAAAGTTAAACCGCCCAAAATTTAAGTTTGATAGCGAAGACAGAGATCAAATTGTTCTAAGTGTTATTCAGCACGAAGAAGAAATGCGACATGCAAACAGCCATCTTGGAAAACTAGACAACGATGATGTTGAGAAAAAATATATATCGTGGAGTCAACGAGAGACTCCTGTTACAGGATACCAATACTGGAGTGATGTAAACAAGCCTCGTAGAGACAGTAAAATATCGTTCGTTGTTTGCCCTGCGTGGGGTGTTGTATTCCCTCCATATAATGCTGCTAGATTATCTGCCTTACTCAGACAGAACGGATACGAAGTTAGTGTATATGATACAAATATACGTGCGTATCACCGTCTTAAAGAAGCGTTAGATTATGATCCATGGGATGCAATCTACTGGGATCACTGGCAAATCCCTCATTATAACACTCACATTAGAGATGCACTCACGCCTTTACTAGATGAAACTGTTCAACAAATAATTAACGATGGTTCACAATTTGTTGGGTTTAGTGTGTATGCAACCAATCTTTTACCTACTTCATATATGATGAAAGAATTGAAGAGGTTAGCACCTGAGATATGTATAATAATAGGCGGACCAGAATCATTCCAAGATTGGCTAGATGATAAAAGACCTAATCCGTATAGTAATCATCCTGCACATCTAGCAGACATCATAACATCTTATGATGTTCGTATTATCGGCGAAGGCGAGGAGATGTTACTTGGATTTTTAGACAATCATCTTGATTATCCTATGTCAGAAAGTCCTCACACGTTTGGCGGCGCTAAAAGTAGATTAGACCTTAATCAATTACCATTTCCCGATTATAGTGACTATAATCTTCAAGAATATACTACACAGGGCGGAGTAAGCATTGAAACTAGCAGAGGTTGTATTGCACTGTGCAGCTTTTGTAGTGAGACACACTTTTGGAAATTTAGATCACGTGATAGTCATAATGTTATTGATGAGATGCAGCATCAAATTGACACATACGGAACGAATAGATTTTGGTTTGTTGATAGTTTAGTTAATGGTAACTTGAAAAGTTTTAGAGATTTAGTAGAGCAAATTATTGAACGAAAAATGGACATTAGATGGAATAGTTATGCTAGATGTGACGGCCGCATGGATTTGGAGTTCTTTCATAAAATTAAACAAAGTGGATGCAGTCTATTAAGTTTTGGTGTTGAAAGTGGGAGTGAAAAAGTACTAGACGAAATGAAGAAGAAAATTAAAGTCTGGGAAATAGAAGACAACCTCAGAGATGCTAGAATCGCAAACATTGAAAACCATGTTAATTGGGTAATCGGATTTCCAACTGAAACTCCTGCTGATTGGTGTCATAGTCTTCATGTGTTATATAATACTAGAAATTGGGTAACTGTTATTAGTCCTGGGATGACATGCGGAGACGCTCCACTCAGTGATATGAACAAGAATTGGAAAGACTACAATATAGCATGGAAAGAAAATCCATGGGATAATAGATTTATGAGTAGTTGGTATACTCATGGATATGAGAATACTGTACTACAACGTGCTCTTAGATTAAAATACGCAAATCAGTGGCTATCCATGTGCGTTAATGAAGCAGAAGGTTCAGTAATCAATGCACAGAGCCGACCAGGATTTGATAAGTTTGTAGATTTTAAATGGAACAATCCAGGAAAATATGTAGATTATATTCCGCAACAAGATAACCAAGATTTTAACAAATTTAACGGTGATAATATACATGCCCAATTTGCTGCCAGTTTAGCAAACGAAAATCTACCGCATATGTGGATTATGTATCAAGCGTTCGGCGGTCATAGTTTTAAAATGATATGGGATCCAGAACTAGACATGCAAGAATTTGGTATGAACCTAGCCACAATGTTATCAGGTGAAGCAGAGTGGAGTGTCAGCGATAACGGCGATTATGAATTTAAATGCTGGTACAAGTTTGAACACGTTGCACAAAACGAAGACAAGACGATAGCTGAGCTTGAAGTAGTAAGAGAAGATATGTCATTCGACAAATTGGTATTTGAAGCATCTGGAAAAATATCAGAGTTTGACGGAGAAGATTTTCCTGATGAGTGATTTTAGAAGTCAACGTCTTTTCGATGAAATTTTTATAAACAGAAGAGATAGTAATGTAGACTATGCATTACTATCTCATCCTTCGCATAGTTGGAGAACCGTAATACATCCAACGTATACAGATTGGCTACAGATATTAGATGAATTTACCTTACTAGATTGTTTTATCGATGCAAGAGAATACAATATGAGTTACTTGTGGAATTTAGGTAATCTCCAAGAAAAGTATCGGAGTATACCTAGTAGCAATGGAGTGTTAACTGGATTAAGTTTTCTTAAAGACCTCGAGTTAATTCAGTCATCGGACCAGTTAGATTATATAAACTTATTCAGCCGTTTTTTAAGACTCGTATTATTGGCATCTGAATTAGTTAACACCGAAGTCAAGTCGCCACCAGTCCTGAGTAATATTGACTATAACACTATTCATCCAGGCAGTACATTAGCACAAGCACACCAGATAATAAATAAGCCGCTGCGAGTGATAGCAATGATACCCAAAGATAATAGTCGTAATATCATACCAATTAATATTATTAATGTTAATAAACATATAACTACCTTATCACAACTAGAATCTAGTTATGACGGCAAACTGTTGGGATTCATTGAAAAAATCAAAGGGTTAGTATCTCATTTGCATCTTTATAGTTATCACGATGGTTGGAGTCAACCCGATCAGCGAGGATATGTAAGAGATCCGGACTTTGACTTAGTACGATTTACAGAAAATTGCAATATCATATTACCCGATGAATGTGAGACAGTGCGTACCACGTTTCCTGGTATGAAAAAAGAAACAGAATTTAAAATAACCGATGACCCAGTGTTAGTTCGCAAATTATTAGAATACGGCAACACAGAATGTTTTATAGAGAGGTATTAAAATGGGATTTGTAGGAGTAACAAATTACAAAAAGACAAGTGAGCGCCTACCGGGCAAGCATCATAGTGTGTTTGATAATGGAAAAACACTAGTAGACATTAAACTAGAACAGTTGTTCGCAGCAGGTGCAGAGCATGTGTATATTAGTACAGATGATACCGAAGTCTCAAATACAGAAAATATAACATATGTACATCGAGATGCAGAGTATTGTAACAACGTTACACGATTTACATATGTACTAGAGCAAATATATAACGATGTTCCGGTTGACGATAAACAAGATGTTGTATATACTTTTGTGTGTTGCCCGTTATTTAATCGTTACAAGGAATTATACGATACCTACACACACAGTGGCAAAAATCAAATAGCAGTACACGCAAGTACGCATTATTATTTGGATGTAAATAAACGTCCTGTCAATTTTTCATTCGGTTTATGGCACCCGTATAGCCAAGGCATTGACCCAATATATATGTTTCCTTACGCTGGAACAGTGTGTAAAATGCAAGACTTGCGCGAAGCAAAGTATATGATACCATTGGAGTTTGAATATTTTACTATGAACCAATTCGAAGCAATTGACATTGATGTGCGTGAAGAATTTGAATTAGCACAGACTTTATATAGGCATTACAAATGAATTTTAGAAAAAAACTTAGAAATTTAGATAAAGTTATCGGTACTTTCTATACCGTGCCTAGTGTACATATGGCAGATGTCATCTGCTCTAGTGGATTAGACTTTATTATTATTGATAGAGAGCATGGACCACACAGTTTTGAAACAGTCTACAGTAGTGCTATAGCTGCACGTTCACATGGTGTAGCACCTATTGTTCGCTGTAGTAGTACTAACGCCAGCGAAATATTAAATGTAGCTGATCTGGGAGTAGCAGGATTGCAATTCCCCAATATCAATAAACCAGAACAGATCGAAGAAATTATTGAGAATGCCCTGTATCAGCCCGAAGGCAATAGAGGGTTTTCACCATTCACTCGTAATGGAATGTATGGCGGAATGTCACCTGGTGATGTCCCTTCACGTAGTAATGAAGAACTTAGTCTTATCGTTAACATTGAGAGTATAGAAAGTGTTAATAACATAGAAGATTTTATTAAATATGACAGGGTTGATGCCTTCTTTATCGGAATGTATGACTTGAGTAAAAGTTTAGGTACGCCTGGTGTGTTTACTAGTAATGAATTCAATGATGCTATCGAACATGTGGTACGTGCGTGTAATGATAAAAATGTTTCAGTTGGTACAATTACCGGTGACGCTTCTAGTACAATACGATACAGTGATATGGGAATGAACTATTTGGTATATGCAGTAGATTGTAATGTGTTGAGAAATGCGTACAGTTCGATAGTACAGGAAGTAATTCAACATAATGAAAGTTGAACTATACGCACGTGGTATGTATCCGAATTTTGAAAGAGAAATTACTAGCAAAGATACATTAATAGAACAAAAGACACAACACGGTATATTCTGTAATAATAGAAATGACGAAGAGAGAACTATCAAATCGGTTCTGAAACATGAACAATCACACAAAGATAAATTGAAAGAAATTTTTACAATTGGTGTTGACAACTACACGATAGACGAATTTTGTAAATGGAAATATAGTTATAATAATTTTGACTTCCGCAGTAGTTTTAACTATACAAAAAATAATACACAAAATGAAATATGGTGTTTTGGTTGTAGTTTTACTGAAGGAAACGGTGTCCCAGAAAATAGAAGATGGACAAATCAATTACAAAACTATACAGAACGACGAGTAATAAATTATGGACTAAGTGGTACGGGGATAAACACTGCTTATAGAATTTTACTAAATTGGATAAAACATGTTGATTACCCTCCTGGTGATATTATAAATCTTGGATTTTTTGAGGGAAGAGCAGAACATAAAAGAACGTATGATGGAAATACTTTTTATAGACCAACGACGATTAATACATTGGACGGTCTGAAGAAACGCAATAATGATCTGGGACCACTGGAATTTAAAATAAGTGAACACGGATATTCATATGCTGAAATAGAAACGTACTTGTTACAAGAATCTAGCAAGGATGATTTTTATCACAATGGCATAAAAGATATATGCGGGGAGTATAATATTAACTATCATATAGAAACACCGTTGTTCATTGAAAAAGGTAAACCTTTTTATAAAGATGGGCTTGGCAGAGATTTGGCTCCTATGGATTTAGAATCAGATATGCGAATCGACGATATATTTTTACCAGATATATGTCCTGGCCTTCATAAACCAATTTGGGCGCTGCACCCCAGTCCTGTGTATCATCGAAAGATAGCACATCACTTTTCTAACTGTATTAAGTTATGACATATATTTTGTCCACAGGTTTATTAATTCTTTCTCAGGCAGCTCGCTGACCAGAGTTGGATATGTGTATAAGTTTGCATCTGCTTGTATAAGATCGAGGAAATTTTCATATGTTGGTTGTATATTTCTGTAATTATCAAACTTGTTGCTAGGCCTTAGGCAACAACAATTAACTGGACCATTTAATGGATCAGTTATCAAATCAAACCGAATAGTCCTGTTTATCTCCAGCCACAGTACATGTCCTAACCACGCACCACTGTCTCCTAGTCTCAGTAGTCTGTGTTTGTCTACTGTAAATAAATCACGTATATTATCTTCAATGTGATTATACGGACCTAAAAAGAATTGCTTTGCAGTCTCGGGTAACGTATAGAACATATAATCATTGATTACGGGGAACCCATTTTCAACAAACATGTCGTTTACTCCTACACACGTTGAGTTGTTTTGGTGCATTAATCTTAGTGTATCTCGTATATGAATAAGTTGTTGTCTATTTTTAAAATACGGCAACATATCTAATCTACTAGAAATAATCAAGTCTGGCTCATAGTCTGGAAATTTAGATTGGTATTCTGTTAAACACTCATAACTTGTACTTGTACTATAAACTTGTCCTAATATGTAATTTATCATAAACATATCACGCATGAGCGGAAAGTCAAACACTCTTCTGGCATCTTGTCCATAGGTGTCCCTGACACTCGACGGAGTAATAAGATTATAATGAGTTCCTCTTAGACGGCCGCCTTTATTATTGCTTGTGTTGTTATAGAAATGGTCTCTTATCCATTTACTAATTATACGATCTCTTGATATTTCTGTTACAACATCTTGTACTATACTGAATAATCTCTTTTCGTCTTGTATTTTATACCAAGCAGGATCCCATGGCAGTATGTTTTCTAGTACCTCTTCAGTACTCAGCCATTCTGAATCGTACCGCGGCGGGGGTATAGTTTCGCTATTTTTAGTTGTCATCAATTTAGACACAGTGTGCCATGTGTTTACAAATATTTTAATATCTGTAATGCCTAATTCTTCTTGTCTGTTTACTATAAATTTATTAAATAACTCAGCTGTTTCTTTACTTAATCGGCATTGTCCTCTTAGTATAAATGCAATCTTCATTGTGTTTCCCCTCACAAATCTATATTTTCTGAAACAAAATTTGCTAGCATTTTGTTAGGTACTGGACCGTGGTGTGCAGTCACATTAGATAACTTCAGGTTAGGGTCAAGCCTGGTTACATCTCTTCCAAAGTCACTGTTCAACAAGTCAACAAGATCAATCTCTCCCATAAACGCCCGCTGCATTTGATCGCCGCGATGGTTGAAATATTCCTGCATTAAATTTGCGCCAACATTAAACTTATCTAAAAACATATGTCTAAGACTAGTGTTTTCTAAATGATCATAACAGTATGTGCTAAAAAAGTTAAATGCGTAAACTCCGATTTCTTTCATACGGCTTACCATCTCAAAGTGCGCTAATGATGTTCGTTCTATGTAGCTTGTAAAATATCTAGGATATACATAGTCTTTGAACTCTGACTTTGGTAATCGATCTGCCAGATTAGCATTTAGGAATTCAGTACTCATATCATTACGAAACCATAAGTCTCTGTACAGGCTTGTCCAACACACAACTATTCGTTTAGGTCTATGCTTCCTGCTCAGTAACCATACAATGTTTTGGAATATCACTTCATTGCTTGCGCCGCCAATCCCCATGTTGATTACTGGTTGATTTGTAATGCTTTCAAACAACGCAGGCACAGTGCTGTTGGCTTGATTGCCTAATCCGGCAACATGTGAGCATCCAACAAAAACAACATAGTTTGAAAAGTCAAAATTGTCATCAAAATCAAAATCACATCTAAAACCTTGGTTGTTGAACTTATAATCAATGTCGTCTGTTAGCCATAGCCAGTTTGTATTTTTCAAAATATCCGAGTTTATATTGTATTTGTAGAGATCGTCATATCCGTGATACTTTAGGTGTATGCTACGATCTTTTTCAAAGTTACCATACGGAATGCGTAAATCTACTTCTGTCATGTTTCTACATATCTCCTATTGACAAAGTATTTATTTTATTTTAATTATATACGTAGATAAATATTTGTCTAAACTCTGAAAGAGAAAATAATGAACTTTAAGTTAATAATGCCAATGGCAGGCGAGGGAAGTAGATTCTCATCGGCAGGATATACTGTGCCAAAACCTATGATAGATATCAATGGGAAACCTATGTTTGTGAGAACAATAGAAAGCA
>Ga0233432_10004682_pt1 | contig 12066 bp, 17 predicted proteins | sample SI_122_August201_6_FD_179870 | JGI IMG/M metagenome (GOLD analysis project Ga0233432, IMG submission 179870) | Seawater microbial communities from Saanich Inlet, British Columbia, Canada - SI_122_August2016_10_MG | ecosystem: Environmental > Aquatic > Marine > Inlet | place: Canada: British...
TGTCGTTTGGAAATGCAGTTGCACTAGGCGCCGCATCATAACGTCCTGCCATAATCTCATTGTAGTACATTTTAGCAAGGCGATGTGCTGTGCCTTTGCTGTTAGGATCTTGATATCTATCAATTACGAGTGCATCTAGTACACTTTCAAATGCCGTAGTTGCTTCGCTAATAAGTTCTTCTTTATCGCCTTCTTGCAACACTGCACTAATATTGTCGCCGGCCCAGTAGCGTTGTTTTGCCTGTACTAGGCGGGCTTTAATTTCTTCACTTTTACTCATTTATTTCTCCGATGTTTAGGCAGTGGATTGCCGTTAGTAATACAATGCACAATAGTTATATTATACATTGTATTTAGGTTTTTGTCAAGTTTATTATACAAAATACTTGTTTAGCATTTCGAGACGGTCGTCAGCTGACGCCATTGCATCCAGTTCTTTTTGAATTGTTTCAATAATATCTGAATGTTCTCCAATGCCTACGACTTTTTGCATATAAATTTCAACGTTGGTTTTGTGCAATTCAATCTCAGCTTGTGCGTGTAATCTCATTGCATTAATCATTTGTTCCTTCAAGTCCATAGTTCCTTTCCTTAATATTTTTGTTTTGACGGAATGACGCCTCGGACGCCGCCTTTCGGATTTTCCATATCTCCGTCTCTACGGAAAATCAGATGTATATGGGGGTACATACAAGTCTGTCCTGCACTTTCTCCCATATTAATTCCTACATTGTAACCTGTAACATTATTACTGGATGCTTCTACATTTTGTTGACCCATTGCAACTGCAAACTTCATACATTTTAAAATGTCTTCTTGTGTTGCTTGTTTAGGCACTATTAATGTATGTCCTTCTGTTACAGGATATATATCATTATACACAACAAAGTCTCGTGTGTCAATTTCTATTTCGGTCCACGGAGCTCTGCCTTCTTGTTGTGCTACTTCTAGTGTATCAATATTCACCTACATTCTCCCAAGGGTAAACAAGCCATACGTCTTCTTCTGCTTTGTTAATTTCGTGACAAGTATAACTCACTTTATCAAATTCACTAGCTAAATTTTCTGTTAGTGTAGCAAACCGAACATTGCCTCCCCAAACTTTCTCCCATTTTTCAACTTCCATTGGCAAACAGCCTGACGGCCAATCTTCTTTAATCCAGTTAAACGTAGCACCAGTGTCGTTAATATCGTCTACAACGAGAATGTTTTTAGGGGATATTTCATAACCAAATGCATCTTCAGCCATCCAACAGTTACTTTCTGGTCCTTGTTCATCATCACGCAAACTTACTTTAAGTGCTTCGCAACGAATGCCGGTCATATTACTAATAATAGTAGCAGGTACGTTACCACCGCGTGTAAGTCCTATAATGTAATCAGGACGCCAGTTGTCTGTATACATTTGGTTAACAATACTAACGCACATCTTTTCTACGTCTTGCCAACTGTAATAATGTTTCTTAATCATCTTTTGCACCTCTTGCTAAGTAATCTTTATTGTGTATCCATATACCATTCTTTAAAAAGCCCCAGTCTGTTGCTTTCTTGCCCATAAAGAACAAACTCCAGCAAGGTATTTCGTTACCTTGGGCGTCTTTTGCAAGTTCTAAATAGTGTAAATCGTCTGCACTACGATAACGGAAGTGACCTGGTCCACGCCAAAAGCGTCCGCTAGGAGTGTTTTCATAATAGCCACCTTTAATAATAAAAGTAGCATAACTCCAAGGATGGTCGTGTAGTGTAGGTTCGTCACTTACTAGTACTTTATGTAAAGTGATATTAAAAGGAAAGTTCTTTCTATCCTTTAGAAACAAATACCAACGAACTAAGTATGGCTCGTTACTGTCTCTGTCTCTAATTACACGTTTACGATCTTTTAAAAAATTAAACATTATGCTGAATCCTTTAGAGCTTCAAAGGTTTCTATTTTTGCGAGCTCACGTTCGTATGCTTCTGCGGCACGTTTTAGTCCTGCATACTTTTCTTCTTTTTCGATATCTCTACTTACAACACCTAGTACACGTTGCATATCTTTAATAGACTGCATAACATCTACACCGCCTACTGTTAAATCACCTTCGATACTAACATTGCCAGTAGGCGAATATATTGAACTAGGACTAGTAGTAAAACTATCATCCCAAGAACTTGTGTTTATAGTAATATTATTACTACTATTGTTAGTAGTATAAGTACAATCATCTAGATCGATTGTAAATATATCATCCTTTAATTGTGTCATATAATGCTGCTCCACTAAAAAACTCTTTGTTTAGTTTTGTGCGTTGCTTCTCTAAAGATACTTGTAAATCATCAAAGTTTTCCATATAGTTTACAATTTGCGCAACTACTTTATCTCTGTGATGCAAATATGCATCAAAGTTTTCAGTCCATTCACTTGGATATAAAAACTCAGGTAATGCCATTTCACTGTAGCTTAGTCTGTCTGGCATCATAGGAATAGCATCTACTAATGCTCCTTCGTACCAACTAATGCCAAGTGTTTCTTGTAGGTTAGCACTAAACACCATTTTAGCTTCGCCTAGCAAGTTGTGATATTCGTTCTTTGTAAGTTCCTGTTCTTGACAAACAACAAACTCATATTGCGGTAATCGCTCCGCTAAGTCTCTAAAGATTTCAACTTGCTTCTCAGGAGCAACACGATGCGGAAATAGTATAAGGTCTCGCTTTACCATTCCTTTGTAGCTGGTTAAACTATCCTTTAGATACTCCATTGGCCAGCCAACTTTAATTGCTTTTTCTATATCAACGTCATAATTGTCCATCATAGTGTCTGTAAACAAGTCGATATGAAAGTTAGTAGCATAAAAGTTATCATCATAACATTCATACATTGACATTTCAGCGTGACGTACCCAAGGTTTATCACCGATAAGTCTGCCTAAGAAGTCTTGCGGATCATAACTACCGGCGTGCCATAAGCCACCAATAGTAATGTTAACACCTAGTAACTCTGCCATATACTTTAATTGTATAACAGTAGGGTTCCAAGCATCTGTGTATAAGAAATAGTCACCATCGGCTACTTGTCCGTTACAGAACATTTCACCGATGGTTTCTAGTTGTTTACTTTTGTAAACGTTTGTACCACCAAAGTTTAAAAACGCCCCAGGCGTAGTTGCCTGAGGAGTTTCGCCACCACTAATGACTTTAACATCTTCATTGATAGCCCGTTGCAGTTGTTTAGGAAGATACTCCTTCCACTGTGCAGTATATCTAGTATCCACTGCTTCGATGTCTACAATAAAGATTGTCATTTAGTTTCTCCGTTGTTGAAAATCACGCCCGCCATTGCGAGCTTTTGCACGAAGGTAGTTTTGGTACTTTCCATAGGCTTGCCACACCCACGCATCTTTTTTATAAAGATCCTTTTCATTAAAAGGTTTACCTTCAAAGCGACAGTAGTCGCGGAACTTATCCAAGTCGTCAAAAATCTTATTGACAGGAGGGAAGTTATTAGCCATTTTAGTTTACTCTCTTTTAGCATCTATGATAAAAAATTGAACAGCCATTTTCGCCATCTTCAGCGACATCAATTTCTACAAAGCGGCTGGGATACTTTGCAGTGATTTCTTTGTACAAGTCATCTGCGATCATTTCGCAGCTCTTGTGATCTAGTTGTATAACATCCTGTGCATACAACCGTTCCATCCAACGTTTAAATTGGATAAACTCAATATCGCGATCGTTGTGAAATACTTCGATGCGAACTTTAAAGTGGAAAATATGACGATGCGGAATGCCTAGGAATGATACATCATCCCATTCGCCTGTTGCTAGTTTAGGATCAGTGTCTGCACCTGGGTACATATGAACACCTTCTTTACGAAAGGTTACCCAAATACTGCGATCTGCTTTATCCATTACATTTTCTGTTGCCATTTTTGCGTCTTCTTCTCTCATTCTACGTCCCATATAATTATGATACGATTCACGTTGTTCATTCATATTACTAGTATACTTTCACTTTAGAACTTTGTCAAGGCCATATTTGCCCCAATCGGTAAACTTTTCTCTATCCATTAAATCGTGTAAGCTATGACACCAAACGCCTGGATTAGATGCTTTAAAATCTTTATCGTCAATTTTAATCATTGCATTGTATCCCCATTGTTTAACATATGGAACTACAACACGTAGTTGAGGAATAAAGTTATCACTCTCAACAAGTCCGCCATCTAAAAACCATTCTAAGTTAATAGTACTTGGAATGTCTAAGCTACATAGTATACCTTGATCTGTAAACGCACGGATCATTAGATCCCAGTCTTCGAAGTCATCTGAGGTTACAGGGTTGTAACTGTGATTAGCACCAAAGAAGATATGCTCGCACTGTTCTTCTTTGTAGTACTTTATAATCTCGTTGTAGTCTTGATGACCAGTAACAAACAGCGTTTTCATACCGTATGCAGGAGTCTGCTCTACTTCTACACCTGTAAAGAATGTAATACTGTCTGATGTGCCTGTATCGTAATCTCGTTTCATTCTAAGCCTTTTTGTATCAAATATGCATTAATACGATGCATTTCATCTTTAAGATAAAGTTTCATAGTTTTCATTCTACGAACTTCTTCGGTAACTGTCATATTATTATACTTGGTTTCAAGCTCTTCGTCAAGCTCTCTGTGTTTCCGTTTTAGTTCGTCGTAGTGTGCGCGAAGTTTGTCTTCGACTTCATCATAGTTGCTCATCCTCGAGTTCCTCTAACTTAGTTTCATCTAGCTCGTCTTCAACAACAGTTGGAGCTTCGACATCAAATAGTGCATCAAAGAATGTTGAACTGTTTACAGTCTTCTTACCAATAGCACCTCGAGTTCCTGGAATAGCCATCCAGAACTTTGTATACTTTTCAATAGTTTCTAATGACTCTTCTCGTGTTGTCTTTGAAAATACTTCTTCTACAACATCTCTAAACATTACTCTATCAAATTGCTCTTGTACAAGCATCTTAGGTATAACACCTGCATCATACTGTCTATTTGCTTCTTGTACAGCATTAATGTGCGTCCATACATTGTGACCCATTTGAATAGCATAACTAAAACTATCCCAGCTTGTAGAGTCTTTTTTACGTACAATTGGATTACCTTGTGTGTCTAGTACAGGATCATCATTTTTATCTAGTTCAACTTCGCCTGCACTCACTTTAGGTGTTCCAATTTTATTGCGGTCACCCTTTTTATATGTACAAATGTCATTAACTAGTAGTCCGTCACTTAATGGTGAGTCTTCGAAGGTTTTAAAGATACCGTCTTGTAGCGTTGCATCTTTAAATGTACGTGTGTCAGTTGCATACTTTAGTTCGTCTACACTAGGCACCATTCGGTAAGTCCACTTACCTCTGTCAGGAGTTTCAACTGATGTATATACTTGCCCGTTAGCAGTTGCTAAGAAAGGACTTGCACAGTCAAATGTAAGCATCATAGTGGGGTTATAGTACTTGCGTATAGCCCGCTGTACGTCTGTTAGCAAGCAAGCCCACTCTAGTTTACTTGTGCCTAGAAAGTGCATTACATCGTGTATACCGCTTTGTAATAGTCCGTCATAGTGCAATGCAACAATACGTTTGAGTACTAAGTGTACATCACACATATTCTGACCACCCATTGACCACCCATTAAAGTGTTTGTCTGGATACTTAACTGGATCACAATAGTCTTTCATTTGCTCGTACCAGTCGTCGGCGTCTGCGTGATTTTCACCTTGCAGAACATTCAATAACTTACAAGCACCGGTTCTATGTTTCATCCAATAGTCGTTGTTAATACGTGTTGCTACTACTGCTTCTTGATACGTACTAATGCCAGTTGCCTTCGCACCTGCTGGTGAACGTGCAACCCACGCCGGAATATCAAGTATCATTCCGTAGTCCATATAAGCATCCATCCAACGTAGAACGCCATCACGTTTCTTTTGTGCTTTAGGGCAATTAGGATCTTTCCAATCGCCTTCCCAAACACCCTTACCAATCTGGAAGCCACCGCTATCGCCTAGTAACCAAGTGTTTTCACGGTCTCTGTTTCTTACCATATCTTCTTTAGGTACAATTTTAGTTGTATCTAAGTCAGCGTGTCCTGCACTATAAAGGCACCACTTGTATGTGAATGCCCCTTCTTGTGCATTAAGATAGTTTAAACTTTCAACATTGTTTTGGAAGTTTGATGGAATACGGTTATCAGGAACATAAGGACCATCTACAGGATCAGGAAAACGTTGCTTGCCTACATAAGTTGCATAGAAGCCACTAAGTGCAGGTAAGAAATGTGCGTAATCTTGTTGCGCTGTTGTTAGGTCTTTGTTCATAGTTACTTACTCTGCGCTGGCAAGATATAGTCGTACTTAACCAACCCACTGTCTACAGCAATTTTCATTGCGCCTTGATCACTGATACTCATAGTAACGTCACCGTCTAAGTTTAGAATTGCTTGTACTTGTGCTACAGGCCAACTCCAAGTGTGCTGTAACTTACCTTCAACACCGTGTTGGAATACAAACTCACCTGCGTGTGTACTTTGATCACCAAAGCTAAACACTAAGTTGCCATCTCGAGTCTTTACATTAAATGTAGGCTCTTCTGAATGTGCCGCACTCATTAGTTTCATACGTGCAATTGATGCTTGTGCTGGAGCAACTTCGACTTCCCACGTTGCACCTTTAAACTTAACAGTCTTAAGTTTTTCTTCAATGATTGCTTTGTTCATAAAGCGATAATCATTTTCAAAGTCACCTGCGGCATTTTCAAAGTGAATATGTGTTGGAATAGTTTCACCGTTGCGATCAGATGTAACTACATCAATTTTTGCATCAGTTTTGTATTCAGGATTTTTTAAATGTAGTGCAAGTTTGTCTAAGTTAGGCATACCAAATGTACCTACAAACTCGTTAACTTCATTATGTGTTGTTGCACTTAAAATAACACTACGGTCGTCTGCCATCGAATCAATTTGTGTGCCTTCGTCGTTGCTAACTTTAACTATTGCTAAAAAGCCTAGTGCGTGTGTATGTGCAACTACGTCTTGTAAGATATCTTTCATTTGTTTTTCTCCATTGTTAGTTTAATTATACTGCCTAACTGATTGGTTGTCAAGCATTTTATAGGTGTATTTAGGTTTTTATTTTGAATCATAATTCTTTTAGAAGTTGCCAAGTTTCGTTCCAGTCTCTAACTTGATGTGAAAAGCCTAGTTGGTACTTCTTTAATGCATCTGCTAAAGGTTTATCATTACCTCCTTCAAACATTGCATCACCGTAAAAGTGTATCTTGTTGTTATCTTCAAAGTCTTTTAATATTTGACTTTTATCTAATCCACGAGGAGCAATATCAATGCCTGTATCGCCGCCTACAGTTGCTTGTAATTCAGGAAACATTATATTAAACGCATTTGCTATCGTATTTCGTTCTTCTTCAAATGAATCGTATTCTACATACTTTGCACGTTCTTCGGCATTAGCATTACGACCTACAACACTAAAATTTACTAGTCCAGAACGTTCTTCGATATGATTTCCTGTGCGTAGATCAAACAAACTTTCATACTCGCAACTAATTAAAAATGTTCTTGCCATATCAGGCAATTTCCAATCACTTGATCTTATGTTTTGTTTGCCTTCATAAACATCGCCACCTGAACAGTTGTAAACACGCTTGCATAGATTATAAGTGTCTTCGCCTAGTTGTTCAATGGTCTTAGGCTTGTCACTCCCAGTAACTAAGTACACATCATTCATTAAACAGAAATTGTCAAAGAACGCTTTAAACTCTAAGTTAATAGTACCACGACTAGGAGTTAATGTACCATCTACATCAAATATAAATTTATCTTTCACGATCTGCTACTCTCATTCTTAGGTCACTTGAACTAAAACGATGATCTCTATTGTTAAAAAATAATTCAATATCACGTTTGCGACAAATATCTTTTCCTGTAAATTCTTTATCACGGTATTCTTCTCCTAGAATACGTACATTAATAGTATACAGTTCTAAAATATCTTCTAAGTCTCTTTCAGTGCCATATGGAATAATTTCATCTACATAGCTTATTGCTTTTAGTTGAGTGTAACGTTCTACAACCGTTTGTATAGGAGCATTTTTCTCTGCACGATCTACACTAGGATCTACTTGTAATCCACAGATTAAATAATCACACTGTTCTTTTGCTTCTCTTAACATTTGTACGTGTCCTGAATGACACAAATCAAATGTACTACAAGTAAATCCTACTTTCATAATCTAAGCCTCGTTCATATTAATACAAATTGCTTGCTGTTCTGGTTTGAAATAACCGCCACCTTTACCAACTTCTGCACTTAATGCTTCTCTTGCTTGAAAACACTCTGTCATTGATGGGTGTATCGTAACAAGTTCTACATATGGCGTTAACTCAAAAAAGTATACAAACACTAATGTCCACATTAATCTTACTCCTCGTAATAATTTTCTGCTAATTGTTTTAGCATAGAAATTAATTCTTCAATAGTATTTAGGTCCTGCTCATTGTCAGTATCTATTTCTGCTTCGAATTTAATTTTCATTTTATTCTCCGAAATCAAACAAACTAGTAAATGTATTGTGTCGCTTAGTATCTTGTAACGGATAGTTAAGCACTCCAATTAAGTTATCTAGTTTGTTATCAATAATTGTCTCCGCCATAGCTGCATCATCAAATGGAAGTTCTTTGAACCATTCTGGTATACGCATCTCATCTGTAGGATATGCAACACTCGTATATCCCAGCGGATTCTGTTTTAATTTACAAACAATAACTTTCATACCGTCAACAATCTCTTGTGAGTATTTGTCGCCGTTCATACGCTTCAACGTATTCCAGTTAATGCTTGCCCGTACGTGACCTGGCATATTTGCCTTGCCTTGTTTTTCTTCTAGTCGACGATAGTGTCCGACTTTGTTTGCACGTTTCGGACTGCCTTTTTCATAACCAGGCCTTTCGTGGAACTGTTGTCGAAACTCTGTAATGCGTTCAAGTACATCCGACTGTGGTTTATCTGTAAGCACCATAAGCAATAGTTCACTTAAAAACTCTTGCATAAACACAGGCGTATCACTTCTACGCAAGTCTAAGCCCATTGCTTTTACCTTGCCAGCTTTACCGTCAATGTCTGTTCTAAAGCCTTCGTTGTCGATGACTAGTGCCGCATAACGCTTCTTAGTAATAAACAATCCTGACTGTGCAATGATCTCTCTACCTGCTGCAATGACGTCTGACCTACTCTTAGGGCAATGAAATGCTTTCAACATAAAGTCTGGAAAAGATGTGTTTGCTTGTTCGCACACTTGATCCATAAGTGTAATACACTTTTCTTTTGACCATTCTAACTTTCCGCTGTTAACGTCATCTTTAAGTATTGGCCAAGCACTAAAATAACAAGAGTCAGTATCGCCGTAGATCATTGACTTGCCTACGTGATCATAATCACCTGTAATAACTTTGTTTACTTCGGCACTCATATGCTTAACAATAGTACGTCCTGTTAGTGTAGTACTCTGTCCAATACGCTTGTCAAAGAATCTACAACCAGGGTTAAGAATAGCACCATACAAACTGTTAAGCAAAATCTTCTTAACTAGCTGTCGCTTATCCCAATATTCAATTTCAACAGCATTACCTGCATCCTTTGCTTTCTTTAGTTTTTTCTGTAATTCTTTACGTTCAGCATACCAACGCTTTAAGATACCTGGAATAACACCTTCAAACTCAGTTGTAAAAATAGTACCATTCGCACTAAGCATCCACGGCATATTGCTATCAAACACTAGCTGATACATCTCAGCACCACTAAGTACATCAGTACGCCCGTCTTCCCATTCAACAGTTAGTGCAACATCACGTTTTTGCTCCATAACTGCTTCGTATTCTTCAGTACTAAAACGTCCTTCCCAACTACCAGCAAAGCTCTTTTTCTTTAAAGTCATATCTTCGTGTACACGAGCATCACTAATTACAGGACGTATTTGTCCTACAACAGTTTCTGGCGCCATATTCAATGCACGAATCACACTTGGATACAGTGAATTCAAATCCATTGAAGCAATCCATTTGTGCAATCCTTTCTTAGGAAATGCAACATATGCTCCTGCTGCCTGTGTGTTTTCTTCGTCACGCTGTTTACGGTTAGGAACTTGTAAGCCTCTGTGATGTGCTTCGTTAATAATGCCTTGCTCTGTAACAGCAACAGCACCCATCGTAGTTTGAATAAGAACAGTGTTTTCGTGTGCAATAGTATTAGACAAATCAATAAAGCGTAGTTTCTTATCAAGTTTGTCAAGTAGTGCAGTATCTTGAATATTATATTCAATAAATTTGCGGAAGTCTTGATTGTAAAGTTGGTCTAGTGTACCTTCGTATGCAACTTTGTTTTCACCTACTTCAATCTCACCAATAGCATCCAGTCGATAACTATGGCGTTCTTCATATGTGTATTTACGATATAAATTAAGACTGTCTAAGTGTACACGCCCTACTAAGTCAAACGTTTCACTTTCCTTACCAAATTTTTCGTATGTTCTTTTCTTAGGAAGTTGTCCCCATAAGCAGAATCTACGTGTGTCATCTTTGCTTAGTACACGAGCAGTTCTGTTTACAGTGTACGGAATATCATATCCTTCACTGTTCCAACCTGATAAAATATCAGCGTCTTCAATTAGTGTTAAGAAAGTGTCAATCATTTCACCTTCTTTTTCAACTAGCATTACATTGTCAATGCCTTCAACTTCTTTTTTAGCTTGCTCCATAGTAAGTGTCTTAGGAGGCACAGCAATACACACCATAGTGTCTAACCACTGTAAGTAAACTGATATAGAAGTAATAGGCATAAATGGATCACTAGGATCAGCAAAGCCTCGCTCTGGATCAAAGTCAGTCTCAATATCGAAGAACGCAATGTTTAGTTTAGGTGCATCTTGATTAAGATAGTTTTCACTTAAACATTGAAAGATTGGATTAATGTCGCTTTCAAACAGTTGTCTGTCTCTGTTAATAGCAACTTCTTTACGGAAGTCCTTTGTGTTTTTGCACACAATACGACTTAGAGGATCACCATAAACGCTTTTGTATTTGCCCTTAGGGTCTTTATAATAAAATGTATATTTTGCTTGATATTCGTGGAAGTGTCGTTTTCCATCTCTGCGTTCGACAGCACGAATAATATCTTGATCGCGATCGAACATCGCGTCTACGTATGGCATTCATTTCTCCTTCGTTGCTTATGGCCAACTTAACCGTTAACTTGCCTGACAATTGTCTTTGGCGTTATTATTACTTATTAGAACAACAAACCTGCAATGTAAATTACGGTTAAGCCTGCGTTCATTACTATAAGGCTTTTTTCTTTCCATAGAACACCGATAAGTATCCATAGACTGTTACTAATAATGAATGCCCAAATGTACAAAGGGTAAACATTAAATGCGGCTAGTGTAGCGGCTGTCAGCAAACATACTGTTGCCACCCACGCTAGCCATTGATACGGTTTTACCACCATTCTGCTGCTACTCCAAATCCAAATACATTTACTACAGCAAAGTATCCAGTTAGTAACATTACCCAAGCAGCACCGCGTCTATAAGCGGCATAGCACTGTGTAACACTGCCTATTAAGAATCCTGGATATACTATAAGCATATTAGGGTTACTTGCTGTTAGAGCAAGGGTTAGACTAGCATATACAGTGAATATAAAACTTACTAATTCAAAGTAAAAAGCAGTTTTATCACTGGTATAACTATCTACCCAAAATGACTTAATTTTTTGCATTTACTTGTCATAACCTAAAGTGGCTATAAGTGTTTCAAGATCATCGTATGCATCTACGTGATTTTCCCAATCACGATTCTTTGCAATTTTAATTGCTTTGTTAATTAGACTTGGTTTGATATCAAGTTCTTCTGCAACAGCTTTAACTGTTTCTTTTAAACCCATATTTAAATCTTCAACTTCTTGTAATACTGTTACGCCTTCGCTAACTAGTCTTCCAAGTTTTGCTTTTTCTTCTGCGCCGTAGGTACGATCACTCATTATTAAA
>Ga0233432_10004684_pt1 | contig 12064 bp, 14 predicted proteins | sample SI_122_August201_6_FD_179870 | JGI IMG/M metagenome (GOLD analysis project Ga0233432, IMG submission 179870) | Seawater microbial communities from Saanich Inlet, British Columbia, Canada - SI_122_August2016_10_MG | ecosystem: Environmental > Aquatic > Marine > Inlet | place: Canada: British...
AAGCTTTTAATTGTTGGTCTTTAGTGTCATCATAATCAACAGACTTTATTTTAAAACTAACATCACTAAAGTCTTGAGTTTTAATACTACGACTTGATTTTCTATACAAAGAAATAGCTGTATTTAAAGCTACTCTATACATCCAAGTACTAAATTTCGCCTCTCCTCTAAATTTAGAGTAGTTTTTCCAAACTTGTATTGCAATCTCTTGAAACAAATCATTGTGTTGATCTTGGTTTGTAGTATATATTCTACAAACCTTGTGAACAATATTTTGATCTTTTTCAAAATCACTCAAGAATTTTTTCTCTAATTTGTTTTGCACTATTTAGTTAATTTCATCTATATGTCTACTTTAGACCTAATAAGTTACAAATATTTTCTTTTTTAAAAAAAAATATTATCTTTATGTAGCTATTTAAACTAGAATCACTCAACTTTTGGATACGATAAAAAATAATTTCAGTATAAAGGATTTAGAAAATATAACAGGTGTAAAAGCACATACGATTCGAATTTGGGAAAAAAGATATGACTTATTATCACCGGAAAGATCTGAAACGAATATTAGATATTATTCTAATAAAAATTTACAAAAATTATTAAATATTGTTTTATTAAATAATAATAATTATAAAATCTCTAAAATTTCAGAAATGAAAGATGATGAGATCTCTTTCACGGCTAGGGAGTTAGTTTTAGACAGAGCAATAAATGAAGAGGCTATTAATTCATTAAAATTAGCAATGTTTCAGTTCGATAAAACATTATTTAATAACATTTATAGCAGATTACTTCTTAAAAAAACCTTCAAAGAAATATTTAAAGAGATTTTTATACCTTTTTTAGAACATGTTGGTTTGTTATGGCAAACTGAAACAATATTACCTGCTCATGAACATTTTGTATCCAATTTAATCTCCCAGAAAGTTCAAGTAAATACTGAAGAACTCAAGTATACTACAATTATTAGCGATACAACATATGTCTTATTCTTACCAGAAAATGAGATTCATGAATTAGGACTTTTATATTTAAATTATGAGTTAGTTTTAAGAGGTTATAAAACTATTTATTTAGGTCAAAGTCTACCAATAGATAATTTAAATTACTTCTTTGGCATTGGTAAAAATGTTTGTTTCATTACATCAATGACTATAAAACCATACGATGATAAAATAACAGATTATTTTAATGAATTAGATACTATTTTAAATAATTCTAATCATTCTCTTATTGCTATTGGTAAAAAAGCAATGGAGTTTCTTAATCATGACTTTCAATCCCAAATTTCATTATATCCAACAATATCTGAATTGTTAAAAGAAATATAATTTTAAAGATAGTACCTTGTTTTGTTTAGCTTATAATTATATTTGTTAAACAAATTATTAAATGAATAAAAATATACATATCATAGGCTCTGGATTTTCTTCTTTATCTGCTGCTTGCTATTTAGCAAAGGCTGGTCATCAAGTATCCATCTACGAAAAAAATAGTTCTGTAGGAGGTCGTGCTAGACAACTAATCAAAAACGGATTTACTTTTGATATTGGTCCGTCTTGGTATTGGATGCCAGATATATTTGATCGGTTTTTCTCAGACTTTGGTAAAAAAACATCAGATTATTATCAAATTGATAAACTTGACCCTGCCTATAAGATATTTTTCGATGACGATATCATCACTGTAGGTGACTGTATGGAGAAAATATGTAATGAATTTGAACGTATTGAAAAAGGTAGTGGCATTAAATTAAACAAATTTATTAAAAAGGCTCAAGACAATTATGATATTGCAGTTAATAAAATCTTATATAATGCCCCAGGAATCTCCCCATTGGAGCTAGTTACTAAAGATACTGTTTTACGTTTAGATCAATTTTTTAAAAATATAAGTCAAGAAGTTAGAAAAAATTTCAGTAACCCAAAGTTAATTTCAACACTAGAGTTCCCATCATTGTTTTTGGGGGCTAAACCTAGTAAGACTCCTTCATTTTTTAGTTTTATGAATTTTGCTGATTTTGGCCTAGGAACTTGGCACCCTAAAGGGGGAATGTATCAAGTTATTAAGGGAATGGAATCTTTGGCTATTGAACTAGGAGTATCGATAAACTTAAATCACCCAGTCGAAAAAATCGTTGTTGAAAATAATTCTATAACTGGTTTGGTATCAAATAATATTTTTATTGAGTCAGATATTGTGTTAAGTGGAGCAGATTATCATCATTCTGAGACGCTTTTAGATCGTAAATTCAGACAATACACCGAAGCATATTGGGATAAGAAAATATTTGCTCCTTCATCTTTATTATTTTATATTGGAATAGATAAAAAACTGGAGAATATAGAGCACCACAATTTATTTTTCGATGCTGATTTTGAAAAACATGCTGTAGAAATTTATGACGATCCTAAATGGCCTACTCACCCCTTATTCTACGTAAACGTACCTTCAAAAACAGACCCTTCTATGGCACCAGAAGGTTGTGATGCCTTATTTATACTAATGCCGATTGCGACTAATATTGAAGACACTCCTGAGCTAAGAAATACTTATCTAAAAAAAATCATTCAAAGATTTGAACAAAAAACACAACAATCAATTCAAAATAATATTATATTTAAAGATTCATTTTGTGTAGACGATTTTAAGTCAGAATACAATTCATACAAAGGGAATGCTTATGGTATGGCAATGACTTTACTTCAGACTGCATTCTTAAGACCTAAACTAAAGAGTAATAAAGTAAAAAATTTATATTTCACTGGGCAGCTAACTGTTCCTGGGCCTGGAGTTCCTCCCTCACTTATATCCGGGAAAATTGTAGCTGAGTTAATACAAAAAACAAGAGTTTAATGAAGGAATTATTTGATGAAGTAAGTTTCGATACTAGTAAATTAGTAACAAAAAAATACAGTACATCTTTTTCACTGGCTGTAAAAATGTTATCTACTACTATTAGATCAGCAATCTATAATATTTATGGTTTTGTTCGTTTTGCTGACGAAATTGTAGATACTTTTCATGATTATAAAAAAGAAGAATTATTAGATGATTTTGAAAACGAATATTATAAAGCTCTTGAAAATGGTATAAGTTTAAATCCTATTTTAAATTCTTTTCAAGCTACTGTTAAAAGATATAATATTACTGATGATCTTGTTAAGGCTTTTCTCAAAAGTATGCGTGCAGATTTATCAAAGACAGAATATCAAACTCAAGAAGAGTATAACGAGTATATTTATGGTTCTGCTGATGTTGTTGGTCTAATGTGTTTAAAGGTTTTTGTTGATGGTGATGATAAAAAATACAATGAATTAAAAGATGCTGCTATGCGATTAGGATCTGCTTTTCAAAAAGTTAACTTTTTAAGAGATTTAAAAGATGATTTTGAATTACTCAACCGTTCTTATTTTCCAAATGTAGATTTAACTTCCTTGGATACAGCCTCCAAACAACTTATCATACAAGAGATAGAAGAAGATTTTGATTATGCTTTTAATCATGGAATTCTTAAATTACCAGTTGAAGCTAAGTTTGGAGTATATATGGCTTATAGATACTACAGGAGGTTATTAAAAAAGTTAAGTAGTGTTCCTTCATCAGAAATTATTGAAACAAGGGTTAGAATATCCGATCCAATGAAAATTAATTTGCTGGCAAGAAGCTATGTGAAGTATAAATTAAATATGATTTAATGATACTTTTAGCTTTAACAACTTTAGTTACTTTTTTAATTATGGAGGGCATAACTTGGTGTACTCACAAATTTGTGATGCATGGTTTTTTATGGTATTTACACGAAGATCATCATCAGCCAAAGTATAAAAACCTATTTGAAAAAAATGACCTGTTTTTTATCATTTTTGCTTTACCTAGCTCATTATCAATTTATTTAGGTTTGGAACAAGAAATGTATTTTGTCGCAGCTATAGGTTTTGGTATTATGGCTTATGGTGCGGCCTATTTCTTGGTTCATGATGTATTAATTCATCAAAGGTTTAAATGGTTTAAACATACAAAAAACTGGTATTTATTAGGTCTAAGAAAAGCACACAAAATTCATCACAAGAAGCTAATGAAACACGATGGTGAGTGTTTTGGAATGTTGTATGTACCTCTTAAATATTTTAGAAAACCCCAAAAAAAATAGGCTTGAGTAAAAAAAAACCTAAAAAAGCAATTGTCATTGGTGCAGGAATTGCTGGTTTATCTGTAGCAATTCGCCTTCAAAATGCAGGTTTTAAAGTTGAAGTTTTTGAATCTAACGATTATCCAGGAGGTAAGTTGACAGATTTTTCAAAAAATGGGTATCGTTTTGATATGGGGCCTTCATTATTTACCATGCCTCAATTTATTGAAGAACTTTTTTCCATTTCAAAAAAAAACATAAAAGATTATTTTTCTTACAAGAAAAAAGAAATAGCTTGTCATTATTTTTTTAAAGATGGAACTACTTTTGAAGCAAAGTCAGATGTTCATGAATTTGCTAAAACTGCAGCAAAAACTTTTAATGTAGACAAGGATCAATTACTTCGATATTTTAACAGAAGTAAAAAAAAATATGATTTAACGTCTTCTTTGTTTTTGGAAAAATCTTTACATAAATTTTCCACTTATTTTTCAAAAGATACCATAAAAGCAATTTTCAATATTAATAGTTTAGATATTAATTCAACATTGCATAATTATAATACCAAAAACTTTGATGATTTTAGATTGGTTCAATTATTTGACAGGTTTGCCACTTATAATGGATCTTCTCCTTATCAAACCCCTGGAATAATGTCCATGATTCCTCATTTAGAGCAGTATTATGGCACTTTCTTTCCAATTGGAGGTATGCATTCAATTACTCAAAGTATTTACCAATTAGCTCTAGATTTAGGTGTTAAGTTTCATTTTAACTCTAAAGTTGACAAAATTCATGTTTCAAATAAGAAAGCTGTAGGTATTTCCTCAAATCACAAGGATTTTTTATCTGATATTGTAATTTCTAATAGTGATGTTGTTCCAACATACAGATTTTTATTAAAAGATCAAAAATCACCTGAAAAAATTTTAAGACAACCAAGATCTAGTTCTGCTTTAATATTCTATTGGGGAATTAGAAAAGAATTTCATTCACTAGATTTACACAACATATTTTTTTCTGAAGATTACAAACAAGAATTTCAATATATTTTTAATAAACAACAGGTGTATAAGGATCCTACAGTATATGTAAATATTTCATCTAAGGAAAATAAATCTGATGCACCTAAGGGTTGTGAAAATTGGTTTGTAATGGTAAATGTTCCAAGCAACACTGGCCAAGACTGGGATACTATTATAAAAAATGTTAGGTCAAATATTCTAAAAAAATTATCCGTTTCTTTATCGGTAAATTTAGAAGATCTAATTGAATCTGAAACTGTTTTAGATCCTAGGTTAATAGAATCTAATACCAATTCTTATCAAGGTGCTTTATATGGTGCATCCAGTAATAATAAGTTTGCAGCTTTTTTAAGACATCCAAATTTTAGTCAGCAAATTTCAAATCTTTATTTTTGTGGTGGAAGTGTCCATCCAGGTGGAGGTATACCACTTTGTTTATTATCTGGCAAAATTGTTTCAGAATTAATTTTAAAGCATGTATGATTTCAAAATATAAAATAGCAACATCCATTTTTATCATTTGGCTCTTTAATATTTCCGGTATTTTAGGAATTTTATCTTCTAATTCAGATTGGTTTTTAAAATTAACACCAATTAACCTTTCAATGTATGTTATCCTTATCATTTGGAATGCTAATGATTTATCTAAGAAGTTTTTACTTGCTTTCTTTATTCCATTTTTAATCGGCTTTATAACAGAATATTTAGGTGTTAATTATGGTTTAATTTTTGGGTCCTATTCCTATGGGGAAAATTTAGGGGTAAAATTAGGTGGAGTTCCGTTAATGATTTGTGTTAATTGGGCTGTATTAACTATAATTACTGCTGATTTAAGTTCAATACTACATAAAAATACAGTTATTCAATCTCTACTTGGTGGTTTTATAATGATGTTATTAGATATTATGATTGAGGTATCAGCTCCAAGGTTTGATTTCTGGGAGTTTGAAAATAGTATTATTCCTATTAAAAATTATATAGCTTGGTTTATTATTGGTAGTATAGCGCATTATTTATACCGTCAAATTAATTCAAAGACAAATAAGAAGTTATCTATTCATATATTTGTTGCTATCACTATTTTCTTTTTCACTTTTTTAATTTTTTAATGCAAAAATACGACTACATTATTAATGGATCTGGTGCTTCAGGGCTTATGCTTGCCTATAGAATGGCTAAAGATTCTTTTTTTGATACTGCATCAATATTAATAATTGATAAAGAGAAAAAAACATCCAATGATAGAACATGGTGTTTTTGGGAAAATGGTAAAGGTGAATGGGATGATTTAGTATATAAGTCTTGGAGTAAAATATTATTTGAAAGCTATTCTTATAAGAATACTATACCACTTCAATCCTACACTTATAAAATGATTAGAAGTTCTAAATTTTATAAAAAATTGTGGAGTTTCATAGAGACTAAAAAAAACATTAGCTTTATTAAAACTACTGTTTTGAGTGTTACAGATACTTTAGATGGCGCTTTTGTGGAGACCTCAATAGGCCGATATCATTCAGAAAAGTTGCTTAATAGTATAGATTTTGATCAAAATTTTACTCATCAAGAAGAGTATCCTGTTCTTTTACAACATTTTACAGGATGGTTCATAGAAACTAAAAAAAATCACTTTGATGATTCGGTTGCTACCTTTATGGATTTTACTGTAGATCAAAAAACAAATACTAGGTTTATGTATGTCTTACCGGTTTCTGCAAACAAAGCATTATTTGAGTATACGTTATTTTCTAAAGATGTTTTAACAACTAAAGAATATGAGCGTGAGCTCCAAAAATATTTGGAACTTAAATCTATTACAGATTATACCATTATTGAAAAAGAAAAAGGTGTTATTCCAATGACTTCCTTCAAGTTTTGGCAAGAAAACTCTAAAAACATATTGAATATTGGTACAGTTGGAGGCTGGACAAAAGCAAGTACAGGGTATACTTTTAAGAATACTTCTAAGAAAACTATTCAACTTATTGCGTTTCTTAAAACAGATAATGATTTTACAAATTTTAGAAAGAAAACAAGATTCTGGTTTTATGACTTATTAATGTTGGATGTGCTAGCTAACTACAACCATCTAGGCTCTAAATTATTCTCTAAATTATTTCAAAGAAATTCATTAAAAAATGTATTCAGATTTCTTGATGAAGAAACAAGCTTCATTGAGGATTTAAGAATTATGTTATCAATGCCACCTTTAAGGTTCATCATAGCTCTATTTAGAAGAGTACTAAAACTTAAAAATTAAAACTTCTTACAACTCATCCTAAAAAAAAGACAGCTCAGTATTTTATTCTTTTGTTACTGATATCATCATTGCATATTTGTTTCATATTTATCAAGTGTTAAATGTATTTATGTTTAAATTTTGTAATATATGATGAAAATTTTAGTGACTATTTTAACTTCTATATTATTGTTTGTTGGAGTTTTTTTAATTTCAAATAAAAATATTACTTTGACTGTAACTAACGTTATAAATGATGAAGGCAAAGTGTCATTTTTTCTATTTGACGAAGTAACATTTATGAAAAAACCTCTAAAAACAACACAAGCAATTATTGTAAATGGAAAAAGTTCAGTTACGTTTAAAAATTTGAAAAAAGGTGAATATTCAGTAGTTTGTTTTCATGATAGAAATAATAATGATAAAATTGATTTTGACGAATTAGGATTTCCAATAGAGGATTACACTACATCTAAACATTTGTTGAGTACTAAAAAAAATACATTTACAAATTCAAAATTTAGCTTAGGAGAAAAAAATTTAACTTTAGAAATTAAATTTTAAAATGTTTAATTTAATTAACAAAAATACTATTCAAAAAATATGAGAAAAAATATTTTTTTTCCTTACAAACGTCTAAAAGATAATGCTGTTGTTTGTTTAAAAATGACATTTATTTTTGGAATCATATTTAGTTTTCTTTTTCAAGAAACAGGAATAAGTTATTTGAATTCAGAATCATTCAGCTTTGAGGGCATTGCATTTTCATTTATAATTTCGGGAATGTATTCTTTTAGTTTAGGTTTTGGGAACGGGTTTATAAATTATTATTTAAGCTATAAATGGGATTGGATTACTCAAACAAAAAAGCGAGTTACAATAGGTGTTATAGCCACTATTTTATATACTGTACCCGTAATATTGGGGATAAATTATATTTCTTGGTATTTACTTTATGACCATGATTCTTCATTATTTTTTAAAGGTTCGAACTTATACACTCATTTTTTTTATATAGTATTATCCTTGGGAATTTCAGTTTTTTTTCATGCAAAAGATTTCATGATTAAATGGAAGCTTTCTATGACTCAAGAAAACACAAAACAAGAAATTGTAGCTAAAACTGAAACTGCAAAATTTGAATCTTTAAAAAGTCAATTAGACCCACATTTTTTATTCAATAGTCTTAATGTATTAACTTCTCTCATTGGAGAAAATCCAAATCAAGCAGAGAAATTCACCACTAAACTATCTAAAGTTTACAGGTATGTTTTAGAACAAAGAAACAAAGACTTAATACCAGTAATGGAAGAAATTAAATTTGCGAACACCTACATGGAATTACTTGGAATGCGATTTGAAGATGCCGTGAAGTTTGATATACCTTCTTCCGTAAGTAATGAAAATTTTAAAATTGTTCCTCTTTCATTACAATTACTTCTAGAAAATGCATTAAAGCATAATGTAGTATCATCATCTAAACCTCTAACTATTAAAATATACGAACAAGGTAATTATTTAATTATCGAAAATAACATTAACCCAAAAGAAGCTATAGGAAAGGGAACTAGAGTAGGACTTCGTAATATAGCTGACAGATATGGATTAATTTCAGACAAAAATGTAATCATAGAAAATGATCATAAAATCTTTAAAGTAAGTATTCCTCTATTAATAAAAATTAATGATATGATGTATTCAGAAAATATAGAAAACAGTAAATATTTACTAGCAGTTGAGCGAGTAGAGAAACTAAAAAAGTTTTACTCAAGTTTAGCATCGTTTATTATAGTTATGCCTTTTTTAATTTTTATAAACTTAAGCTATATTCCATATTTTCAATGGTTTTGGTTTCCATTATTTGGATGGAGTATCGGCTTACTTTCGCAGTTGCTAGAGGCTAATAATTATAATATTTTCTTGGGTAAGAATTGGGAAGAAAAAAAGATTAAAGAACTTATGAATGATTCAAAAGATAAATAGTAAGAATATGGAAATTAAATATAACAAAGAGATTCAATATTTAAATGCTCAAAAAAAAGTTAAAGAGATCAAGGGGTTTTATTCACATGTAACAGTAATGTTTTTCTTACTACCATTTCTAGTGTTTGTTAACTTGAAGTTAACGCCAAATTATCATTGGTTTTGGTGGGCCTTATTTGGAAACTTATGGGGATTATTTTTTCATTGGCTAAAAGTGCTAGGTTTGTCATCTATAGGCTTTGGAAAAGCTTGGGAGCAAAAAAAGATTGATGAGTACATAAAAAAAAATAAATAAAAAATTAAAATGGAAAAGGAATTTTTAAAAGAACAACAGTATTTAAACGCAAAGAAAAAAGTTAAAGAAATAAAAGGTTTTTATTCTCACTTTTTAATATATGTATTAATCAATATTTTTATAAGTGGTATTATTATTTTTGGATTAACCTACAGCGATAACAGTAGTTTATTGGAATCTTTAACAAACTTTGGTGTTTATTCTACCTGGTTATTTTGGGGAATAGGTATATTTTTTCATTGGCTGAGTGTATTTGGTTTTAAAAACCTTCTAGGTAGTTCTTGGGAAGAGAAGAAAATTAGAGAATTAATGAAGAAAGAAGATGAAAGAAGTGGTAATATCTTAAAAAAATAGAAGATGGAATTAGATAATAATGAACTAGATAAAAGCTATTTAAGAGCTAAAAAAAGAATTGAAAAATTAAAAAAATATTATAGTCATGTTAGTATTTATTTATTTGTAAACATTGTGCTATCATCAATCAAAGTTTATAAAGATCTTGTAAGAGGAAATTCTTTTGAGGAAGCTATTTTTGAAGGAAATAATTTTTCTCTGTGGTTTTGGTGGGGTATAGCTATTGCTTTTCACACCTACAATACTTTTTCAGAAAATCTACTTTTTATGAATAAAAGTTGGGAAGATAAAAAGATCAAAGAATACATGAATGAAAAATAATTAATAATTATATGAATGTTATTGTTATTGAAGATGAAAAACCTGCTGCAAGACGATTAAAACGAATGCTAGAAAAACTTGATATAGAAGTTCAAGTTATGTTACATTCTGTAGAAGAGTCCTTAAATTGGTTTCAAACTAATGAAGATCCAGATTTAATATTTTTAGATATCCAATTATCTGATGGATTGTCTTTTGAAATTTTTGAGGAATTAACTATTCACAGCGCTATTATATTTACAACTGCTTATGATGAATATGCGCTTAAAGCCTTTAAATTGAATAGTATTGATTATTTATTAAAACCTATAGATGAGGATGAATTAAAAAATGCGGTAGATAAATACCACAAACAACTCCCTAAATTATCTAACCTTAAATTTAATATTGATGATATTCGTAAACTTTTAATTAATCCTATAGACAGGAAGTATAAGAAAAGATTTACCTTAAAAATCGGACAGCATATTAAAATTATTCCTACAAATGAAATTGAATGTTTTTATAGTGAAAATAAATCAACATATATTCACTCTGAATCTAATAGAAGTTTTTTAATAGATAAATCTTTAGACTATTGGCAAGAAAGTTTAGATCCAGAAAGTTTTTTTAGAGTTAATAGAACTTTTATAATTCATGTTAATGCAATTAAAGATATAGTAGTATATACAAATAGTAGACTCAGACTAGTTTTAAATTCTTTTTCTGAAATAGAAATTATAGTGAGTAGAGATAAAGTCAAGGAGTTTAAAAAATGGATAGATAGATAATAGTATTTAATAACTAATAATTTGATTCTTTTTATATCTTTACAACAAACTAGATTATTGAAATACTATGTATGTATTTATATCGTTTAAATAAAGATTCTTAAAAAATAATAATGAAGAAAAATATCTATAATATTCTAATTTTATTGGTTACTGTAATATTTTTTAGTTGTTCAGACAGTGAAAAATTTGATATTGAAAAAGGTAAAGTAGGACACATAACTACTAAAACAACCATAAAAGAGCTTCCTGAAATTTTCAAAAATGACTCTATTGTGTCAAATTTAAGTGAAGGAGCATTAGGGGATAATTATTTTCAAGATGATGATGAGTATTTAATTTATAATAAGAATGGGAAACACTTGTTAACTATAGTGCCAAAAGAACAGTTAGATTCTACTTCAACAATAAAAAGTATACAAATTTTTGACGATAGATTTAAAACAACAACAGGTCTAAATATTAGAACATCTTTTTCAGATGTTAGAGCTAACAATACAATAGATAAAATAGAATCATCTTTTTACTCTGCTACTTTATTTATTGATGAACTAAATGCTACCATTGCAATAGACAAGGAGGAATTAGGATTGAAAGCTTTTAGTAATCAAAAGGTTACCATAGAACAAATTCCTGATTTAGCTAAGATGAAATCGTTTATTGTTTGGTTCTATTAAGATGTCTAATAAATATATCATTCAAAATACTCCATTTATAGTTCCAACAAATGATGGAAAACGTATTGAGGAACATTTTGGTAATTTAACTGATAAAAATTCTAAAATCAGTATTGCTCATATGATTGCCCCACCTGGATGGAGCGAACCTTTTCAAACCCCAAGTTTCGAGGAATTCACTTACATTATTAAAGGAAAAAAACAATTCATTATAGATGGAGAAACAATCATTTTAGTGGCTGGACAATCTATAAAAATTGAAAAA
>Ga0233432_10004685_pt1 | contig 12061 bp, 12 predicted proteins | sample SI_122_August201_6_FD_179870 | JGI IMG/M metagenome (GOLD analysis project Ga0233432, IMG submission 179870) | Seawater microbial communities from Saanich Inlet, British Columbia, Canada - SI_122_August2016_10_MG | ecosystem: Environmental > Aquatic > Marine > Inlet | place: Canada: British...
AATAGGTGGGTTTTATTATTTATATTTTAATATTGTGTGGCATTGGACATTTCAAAAGGTTTTTTGGTAACCAAATATCACCTGATAGTCGGTTTTCATTTGCAAGTTATTTTTTTGCTGTTCTACAGGCATCATGAGTTCTAGCCCAAAACGATCCCTATTTCCAGGAAGCAATTGAGTTAACAGGTTTATACCGAAACCTATGTGCCACTCTCTGCCGCCATAGTTTTCAGGGTTTGCTGTTTGAACAGGCGCGCTGATGGCAGGATCACGGCCCGAAATCTTGCTTTGATGAATCCATTTTAATCGCGATGATAAAGAAACCGCTTGGTTGACCTCATACTGCAACCATGAATTCACCTCGGTATGGTCACCAAATGCCCAATGATCTTTAGACACCGCAATTTTTATCCGTGCTTGATTGCCCCACCTCATCTTATTATTCAGTTTCTTGACATGGGTCATGCCTAAAATCAGTCTAGTTGCTCCATCGCCTGATTGCATACCGTAAGGCAGAGTCATGTTCATATTCTTGTCCATCGGCGTTAGCACAACCCCTTTAGTGTCTCGACTTCCGATGGAATGTTGAAGCGCAATTTCTGCGTGCAATCGTGATATTCCTGTTTCTTTCAGCTTGATCAAGGCACCCATCGAAAAATCAGATATGTCACTAGACGAGGTATTAAACTCTCCTAGAAGATCTCTGTTCATCATTGCTTGATAGGTGTTGAGATTCATGTCTTTCGAAACAAACATGCCCATCATCATCAGCGTCACGCTGTCAGTAGGTGCATACATACCACCCACCATTGACATTTGCATGGTCATGTCTGTAGGGATTACAGAAAGATTCGATGGCATATTTCCAAGTGGATTGGGCATTGCTAGCACGTCATTAAAGGAAATATCGTTGCCATTAAAAATGGTTCCTCCCATCTTCATATGGCTATGTCTAACTGAAATCATAGACTCACCTTTTTTATGAAAATGGTCTGCTGATACCCCAATGGGCGCATGCCCAATCGCTCGTGAATCAGATTTGATATCTGCATGAACATTGCACGCAAAAAATAACATCAACGCCACAAAAGGTTTCATAGGCTCCTCCAAAAAAGACGCGATGATTATGGTTATTCAGAGATCAATTTCTATACCCGTAGGGGGTAAAATCACTATATTTTCTGGTAAAATTTAAAGATGAAAAATCTATGTCATAAAAAAAGAATCGCGGCGTTAAGACGTGTAGAGGGTCAGATTAACGGCGTGATAAGAATGATCGAGTCAGGTCAGTATTGCATCGACATACTCAATCAAACAAAGGCCGCGAAAAATGCGTTGATTACCGTTGAAGGTAAGATATTGGAAGCCCATCTTTCGAGCTGTATTCATGATTCATTTGGCGATCCAAATATTGCCGACAAGAAAATCGAAGAGTTAATAAAAGTACTCAAAAGGAATTAACCCCCTAATAGGAAGGGGTTCTTGGGTTTCCTACACTGGCATTCATCAGAGATAATGGGTAAGCACTATGAGCTTTTCATCGAATGTATAGAGGCTGTAGTACCTGCTCTTGGATGGAATTAGCGATGAAGAAGAAAGCCAATAGAATTATAGGAGGGAAGTAATGACTCATTTAAAGGACCGCATGATTCGTGCTGCGAAACTTGATGTTGACCTTTATGAAGAGGTTGAGGCTGATCAAGGGGCACTGCATCAGGCTATGCTGGTTGTCGTTCTTTCGAGTGTCGCAGCCGGAATTGGAAGTTTTGGGCAAGGCGGCCTTGGAGGGGTGTTGATCGGGACGATCGCAGCCATTGCCGGATGGTATATCTGGGCCTACCTAACGTATTTTATTGGCACAAGACTGCTTCCAGAGCCACAAACTAAAGCAGATCATGGTGAGTTACTACGCACGATTGGCTTCTCAAGTGCCCCAGGGTTAATTCGAGTATTAGGAATCATCCCATGGCTGACAGAAATCGTTTTTCATATCGCTTCGATTTGGATGTTGGTGGCTATGGCGATTGCGGTGAGACAAGCGCTTGATTATGAAAGTACATGGCGGGCAGTTGGTGTGTGTGTAATCGGCTGGATCGTTCAGGCCGCCTTCCTTGTGTTCTTGTTTGCCTTTTTAGGGAAGTAACAATGTAATCCAGTACCTCATCCATCAAACGGTCCCTAGGGCCCATTTGATGGATGAGGTGTTAATAATAGTAATAAAGCCTGGAAATTGTTGCACTGACAGTAGATGGTTTTGGGTAAAAACTAGAACCACTTGTAGGGCTTATCGCCTGCAACCTTGAAATAAATCACCATGTTGACTATATGCGTGATCAGCAGAGTGAGGCCTATTCCGCTAGCCCATAAAATATCTTGATAGTTTTTGTGAGCCCCTACAAAGTAGAGTCCAGATCCAAGAATTGTGGTCCACAGGACCATTAAAATAAGTGCTTTAAATGTATTCATCTTTCTATTTCCTTTAAAAATCTATTTGTCTAGATCAAGGCTAACCAAGAGGTCAGACTTAAGCATTGTCTGACAAGCGAGTATGTATCCCTGTTGGATTTCGGGTCCATCTAAGACATAACTAAAATCGAGTTGTGGTTTAATCTTACCTTCCAAGAGTTGGCACTTGCATGTTCCGCAACTGCCAACTTTGCACTTGAAAGGCCATTGAACACCTGCTGATAAGGCCGAGCTCAATAGCGACTCTCCACGCTGCACAGAAAATTCCGTATCGCTGCCAGCCAGTTTTACTTGGTAACTCGTTGGAGAAGGTTTAAATATTTTAAACATCTTTTATTTCTCTATTGGCCCTACCCGTTAATTGGTGATCCATTGACCATTACGAGAATTTAGCTGCTACTGCTAGCTCATCTTCCGTGGCATAGTTCTTATCCCAATTAACCAGATGTTTTTCCACGTAGCGTCGGAACAGTGCTGGAATCAAAGTAATAACAAACAAGGAAAAATAGCCTATGCCATAATTTGGCCCTTCCACATCATCGAGCTCCCAAAAATAGGTTTCACCCCTGACATGATGATCACACTGCCTGCCGATTTCGATAAAAAACCAACTGGTGAAGACTGAATCATTGTCCCAAGAATGACGATGCTCTACAGCGCCTTGAGTGCGGATAAGTCCGTAGTGACCCATGAAGTTGAGTGCCTCGAGAAGGAAGTTTGCGATAACCCACACAACGAACAAAGCCGCAACACCAATCAAACCTCCGGCCCATACGAACAGAACCAGTGAAGGTAAACTGTAGAGATAGCCGAGAATCCAGCGGTTATCTACATTTAGGGTAGATTTGCCCTGTTTGTTCAAGCGGCCCTCTTCTAAGTTATAGGAAAATAGGGATTGCCCCATATGCGACAACCAAGCATGCGCATAGATATTACGTCCCCGCGGTGCTGTAGCAGGATCGTCTTCATGACCCAAGTCCAAGTGATGATTGTAAACGTGGGCGTAAGTGAAGTGAGATGCACCACTGAGGGCCATAATTAGGCGCGAAACCAAGAAGCCTTCTTTTTTATTATGGGATAACTCATGGCCATAAATAATTCCTAAGCCTGCCCATAAACCACTAGACAAGACGGCGCCAATTAAATTGATGCCACTGATGCCAGACTGGTAAGCAATGCCATAGAACAAGTCTACTTGGAGCGGTGTAGCTGCAGTGAATTGAAAAATGCGATAGGCCAAAGCAATTTGCAGTGCGATAAACACTGGCAACATGAAATACATTACCCCGTACTGGAAAGCTTTGGTGCCATAGGACTCGCCCTGGTCATCAAAGTCTGCGGGTAAATGAATATCTTTGGTCAGGGTGTCGATAACCGTATTGAGACCAAAAAGTGCCACACCAACCCAAGCATAGGCACCACCGATTAGGATGCCGAGGATTGCGATAATAGACATAGTGGGCACGATGAGATATCGCGCGTTGACGTAAAATTTCATTTTTTTCTCCTAAGATCTGTTAATAAATTAGATCCGGGAGAATGCAGCTTCCGTTTTAGCTCTTTATTTTAAATCGCGGCAATAGGATCAAATGACGATTTCAATGTGACATGGAGTGTAAAGGAGCTAAATAAATAAAAAATGGTTTTTATATACTCAAAAGAAATAACTTAATAACCTGAAGATCTTTAGAGGCGGATATTACAAATCTGCATCATGTTCCAACAAGGTTGCACGGCCATCAAATTCGAATTTCGCCTGCCCTTTACACTGGGTATGATTGAATTTAAAAAAACTGACCTAAAATATTGCCCAATAAAATTTAACTCTCTGCTGCTTTATTATTTTATTTTCACTGCAGGTAGTATTGAGTAGTAATAATAATTTAGCGTCGTCTGATCATATCTGGGTTTAACTCTTTCAAACTTTTGATTCCCATCAATTTCATATCACGCTCCACTTCAGTTCGAATATTCCCCAGCGCATTTTCCACGCCCAACCTGCCGGCTGCTCCTAGTGCGTAGAGATACATGCGGCCTCCTGAGCAAGCTGTGGCACCAAGTGCCATCGCTTTTAGGATATGCGTTCCCCTGCGAATTCCACCATCTAGAATGATTTCTATTTCGCCACCCACCACTTGGACTATTTCCTCGAGTTGGTCAAAAGGGCTCCTGCTACCGTCAAGTTGTCGGCCACCATGATTCGAAATCATGATGGCATCCGCACCAATTTCTACTGCGCGTCGCGCATCCTGTGGACTCATGATCCCTTTTAAACAAAATTTACCACCCCAAGTTTGCTGAAGAGCAGCCACATCATCCCAACTCATGCTCTGATCCAGCATAGACGAGAAATAATCACCCACAGAAATAGCAACGTTGGACCCTTCCTTTACATGTCCTTTGAGTTGCGCGAGTTCAAATTTTTCTCGAAAAAGGTAATTCAATCCCCACATAGGTTTGCACGCGAACTGCAGGAGGCTTTTAGGCGTTAATTTCGGCGGAGTCGTAAACCCTGTCCTAAGGTCTCTCTCACGATTTCCTCCTGTGATGGTATCCACCGTCAATGTCAAAATATCAAAGTTCGCTGCTTTTGCAGCCTCCACCATTGACGCGTTAAGCCCACGGTCTTTATGAAAATAAAACTGGAACATTTTGGGCGTGTTAATCATCTCATCAATGTCTTTTAAACTGACCGTTGTAAGTGACGATACGCCGAATAATGTATTGTATTTTTCTGCTGCTAACGCGACCCCCCTCTCACCCTCATAATGAAAAAGTCGCTGCAATGCAGTAGGTGAACAAAAGATTGGTAGACCTAGCTTAAAGCCCATAACCTCAACCGACATATCGATACTCTCGACACCCGCGAGCACATTCGGCACTAAATCATAATTATCAAACGCTGAGGTATTTCGGCGATATGTTATTTCATCTTCAGCCGCCCCATCGATGTAATGGAAAATTGGACCGGGTAATTTACGTCGCGCTAGATCTCTTAAGTCTGCAACGTTGTGACAATTTTTTAACGATCTCGGCACAAGATTTATCCTCTATTACTATAAATAATTAGCAAGCCATAGCTTAACTAGAGCGATCGATGTTTCGCTGCGCAATAAAATAATCTATGCCGGCCTGTGCGCAATCCATATCCTCTTTAGGAGTGCCGGAGCTAAGACCAATACCGCCAACAACATCACCATCAACAGATACTGGCAGTCCACCACCAACCACGCTGAGACGACCATTCAATGCTGTGTGAATACCGAAAGCTAGATTACCCGGAACACAAACCATATTGTACTCATGAGTGGCTTTACGTGCAGCGGCGGCAGTAAAGGCTTTGTCCTGAGACACTGTAATGCTGGTGATTTTGCCACCGTTCATTCGTTCAAAAGCAATGAGATTTCCTGATTCGTCGACTACGGAGATGCACATAGACACTCCAATTTCACTAGCTCGATCCCGAGCCCCTTTAATTAGCAATTCTGCATCTGATATGCATAAACGATTTAACGATAACATTCCTTCTTCCTTATTTATTTTTGTGCAATTTCAATCAGCGCCTTACTGCTATCCATAAGATCTCAATAATGCTCGTGTGCGTTTATTGTCTCTGATTTTATTACCAGCATTTTTTATTAATGGTAACAAATAAAAAAAACCTTACATCCAAATAAATTAAGTCATGGTCGAGTAATAAGCGAATTAGCTATGTTCTTTCTGAGTTTTGAACGTATTGGAAAAGCTTGTCCCACTGGAGGGCTGGTTGCGCTATTATCTTGATTCTGCCAATTAATTAATCACAGGTTATTGCGATGGCTATTGATTTCGAACTTAACGGCGAAAAATTGAGCTTGGATATTGATCCTGCTATGCCGTTGCTGTGGGCAATTCGTGAAATCGCCGGGTTGACAGGTACAAAATACGGCTGCGGAAAAGCACTTTGCGGGGCTTGCACCGTCCACATTAATGGGCAACCGATGCGCTCTTGCATACTGCCGACCTCGGCGGCTGAGGGCGTCAAAGTCACGACGATTGAGGGCCTGACCAAGGACGGCAACCACCCGGTTCAGGTTGCGTGGCGAGAACTGAACGTTGCCCAGTGTGGTTACTGTCAGTCTGGCCAGATAATGAGTGCGGTAGATCTTCTGAATCGTATCCCCAATCCCACCGACGCCGATATCGATGAGGCTATGAGTGGCAATATCTGTCGATGTGGCACCTACACGAGAATTCGCAAAGCGATACACCGTGCTGCAGGAGATCAGTCGTGAGCGAACTCCGTAAAATCAGCCGCAGAGAATTCATGAAACGTACGGGTCAGGCAGGCGGAGGACTTGTATTCGCTTTGACGTTTGCCAGTGCCTGCCAGCCAGATGCGATCTCTGTGGGTCCGGCGGCCAAGGCAAGTGCGTCTGTAGCGGCCAATGTCTATGTCAACATTCGCAATGACGGCGTTGTCGAAATAGTTTGCCATCGCTCAGAGATGGGCCAAGGCATTCGCACCTCATTACCCCAGATCATTGCTGATGAGTTGGAGGCTAACTGGGACAAGGTCGAGGTCATCCAGGCTGTCGGCCATGAGACATATGGGGACCAGAATACTGACGGTTCTACGAGTATTCGTAAGCATTTCGATTTACTGAGAAACGCGGGTGCAACCGCACGCGACATGATGATCGTGGCCGCTGCGTCGATGTGGGCGGTTCCGGCAGATGAATGTGCGGCACGCGAGCACGCCGTGCACCATGAGGGCACTGGTAAATCAGCCGGTTATGGCGAACTCGTCGAGACGGCCATCGGCATGCCTCAACCGGAAACAGCAACTCTTAAAGCCCGAGAAGACTACCGCTATATCGGTAAGCCGATAGACACTATTGACGGGAGAGCCTTTACTACCGGCCAGGCCAAGTACGGAGTCGACACCGTGTTGCCGAACATGCTTTATGCCTCAATCGAGCGATGCCCCGCGGTCGGTGGTACGGTGATATCGTTTGACGATGTGGCTGCACGAGTGGTTGCGGGAGTCGTGGACGTCATCCGAATGCCGGAGCCAACTTCGCCTCCACTTTTCAATATTAAGGGCGGTATCGCCGTGGTGGCGAGCAACACCTGGTCTGCCGCTGAGGGTCGTAAGGCACTCGAGATTGAGTGGGACCGCGGTGAAAATGCAGCGCATGAGAGTCAGGCGTACAAGGAAGACCTGATTGCCTCGGCGTCTGCTCCAGGCACCACCATTATGGCTCGTGGTGACGCTGACAACCAAACACATAGCCAGCTCGAGGCGGTTTATTACACACCCTATCTCGCGCATGCTCCGATGGAGCCCCCTGCCGCGGCAGCGATAGTCAACGAAGACGGCAGTTGTGAAGTATGGGCGGCAACGCAGGACCCGCAGACGGCGCGTAACACTGTTGCTGCAACATTAGGAATTGAAAAAGAGCAAGTGACAATGAATGTCACCATGCTCGGCGGCGCATTCGGTCGCAAGTCGAAACCCGACTTCATTGCAGAAGCGGCCTGGCTCGCTCGCGAAACAGGTCGACCTGTCATGGTTGCCTGGTCACGTGAGGATGATATTCGGCACGGCTATTTTCATTCCGTCGCGGCACAGTATTTTCGTGCAGGTATGGATGAGGATGGCACAACTCAAAGCTGGTTACAGCGCAGCAGTTTTCCTTCAATTACCTCGACTTTCGCACCAAATGTGACTGGCCCAGGCGGCTTCGAGCCTGACCTTGGCTTGCTCGACGCTCCGTGGAATGTGCCCAATATGCGAATCGAGACCTGTGATGCTAAAGCGCATCTTCGTATCGGCTGGTTACGATCGGTGTGCAACGTATTTCATGCTTTCGGTGCCTGCGGCTTCGTCGATGAGTTGGCGCATGCTAAAGGCCAGGACCCGAAAGAGCATTTGCTCGAGATGATCGGCCCGGCCCGTAAGATCGATCCGACGAAAGACGGCGGGAAGTATACGAACTACGGACATGACCTTGACGTACATCCCGTTGATACAGGGCGCTTGAGCGCGGTTGCAGAAAAAGTTGCGGATATGGCGGGCTGGGGTCGCGAACTACCTGAAGGTCACGGATTGGGTATCGCAGTACATCGTTCATTCGTCTCCTACGTTGGTGCAGTGGCAGAAGTCAGCGTAGATGAGAGCGGGGTACTGATTGTGCATGAACTCTGGATGGCGATCGATGCAGGCATCGTCATCAACACGGACCGCGTTCACTCACAACTAGAAGGTGCCGGGATTTTTGGCATGAGTCTCGCTTTGCATGGAGAGCTCACTACAAGCAATGGTGGCGTGGTGGAGGGGAATTTCGATACATATCCGATGACCCGAATGAGCGAGACACCAGCTGAAATTCATAGCTACATTATAGAGTCTGATGCACCTCCGGGCGGCGTTGGTGAGCCGGGAGTCCCGCCCGTAGCCCCAGCGATAGTCAATGCGTATTTCGCGGCGTCTGGTAAGCGGATACGTGAATTACCACTAAGGAATGCCGGACTCACCTGATACATTTTCAATGTCAGTATTTCATGAACTCTTTTGTGTTCGATTTTGTGCAGACTTCTTATTGGGACAATTTTATGCAAAGACGAATATTCTGTAATGCTGCGTTTGGAGCTGCCATTGCCGCAACATTGTTGGGCTGTGACTCTTAGTCGAAGACTGATCTCAGCTGTTTCGGGCGCAGGTAAGGTGCTTTCAATCGAGTCCGCCGCAGTATCTGAGCTCGTTGCGAACCTTGACGATAGTCTTAAGGCAATACCTTGATAACCAAGCAATGAATCAACAGCCCCTACGCCTGCGGAAAAAACATGGAAGTGGTGAGCCTGTACAGGCGACATCAGCGGATGGCCATCTATTGGTCGAAGATCAATCAATACGCAGCGCCATTGTCGCCGGACTCATTACAATTATTGTGTTCAGTATTTTTTGGATTATATTGTCTGAGTTGACCGATCGAGTCTTTCCGTGGCTAACCGTCGTCCTGGGATTTCTGCTTGGTCACGCGATTCGATTGGCCGGTCGTGGCACGGACTGGCGTTTTCCAATTATAGCTATAGTGCTGGCGCTAACAGGAGCGCTCTTCGCTAACGCTGTCGTGGCGGCATCCGTTACTGCAGAACAACTCGGAACCGGAACAGTGCAAGTCCTGTCGGCGGTCACCAGCATGACTTGGCCAGTATTCTTTGATGAAGTCCTGACGGCAGCCGATGGATTCTATGCGGCATGCGCGGCGGCCCTTGCTGCTTTTTTCTCTAATCGGCACCTTAAACGCTCTGAATACCACGCGCTTCGATTGTGGCGAAAGGAGCAACATCATGAGTGATCAACTTTAGAAATCAAATTCAGCGACAACGGGAGCGTGATCTGAGGGGCGCTCCCACACCCTCGGCTCCTTATCGACATAGCTCGCAGTACAGCACTCAGTCATTGTATCAGTGGTCAGAATAAGGTCGATTCTGAGGCCTGCGTTGCGACGAAAACCGGCAGCGCGATAATCCCACCAACTGAAAGTTTTTTCAGGGTGCTCAAACTTTCTAAAGACATCAGTAAGGCCGAGATCCAAGAGATCAGATAGAGCCTTCCGTTCCGGGGGACTGCAAAGAATGTCCTCACCCCACTTTTCCGGGTCGTGCACATCCGCGTCCGCTGGCGCGATGTTGAAATCGCCAAGGACGACCAGCCTGTCATACTTTTTCATCTCGGCTTTGATAAAGGGGTACAAAGCTGCTAACCAGCTGAGCTTATACTCGTACTTGTCGGAGCCGACCTCAGAGCCATTGGGTATATACAGATCGATCACCCGCACGCCATTGATCGTCGTCGCGAGAATGCGGCGCTGCGGGTCCTCAAGATCCGGAAAATCAGTGACCGGCTCTGTCGCGCGCGTCTTGCTGATGACGGCAACACCGTTATAGGTTTTTTGCCCGCTCGCGATGGAGTGATAACCGATCGCTTTCAATTTATCGGCTGGAAATTTCTCGGTTATTTGTTTAATTTCCTGCAAAACCAGCACATCGGGTTCGTGATTCTGTAACCACTCAATAACATGGGGCTGCCGAACGTTCATTGAATTGACATTCCAGGTCGCAATTTTCATTCGGACAAAATTCCATCCTGACGAAGCAGAGCATCTGTCGTTGGTTTCCGACCGCGAAAAGCAACGTAGGCATCCATGATGTCGCGACTGCCTCCAACTTCAAGAATCTCGGTGCGGAAACGCTGTGCTGTTGACGGGTCAAAGATGCCGGACTCTTCAAATGCTGAAAATGCATCAGCCGCGAGTACTTCCGCCCATTTGTAACTGTAGTAGCCCGCAGCATAACCGCCGGAAAATATATGCGTAAATGCGTGTGGCAATCGATTGTAGTCGGGGTGGTTCAGCAGTGAGACTTCGTTACGCACGTTACGAAGTAACTCAAGAACCGGAACGGGTGCTTCAGGCTTGAATTCGGCATGCAGTCGAAAGTCGAACATTCCGAGTTCCAGTTGGCGTAGCATGGCGAGCCCCGCACCAACATTACGACTTTGCTCCAGCTTGTCGAACAGCTCCCTCGGTAGTGGGTCGCCCGATTCTGAGTGCGATGAGCATTTTTTTAGAACCTCATAGCTCCACGCGAAGTTTTCCATGAACTGACTTGGTAGCTCCACAGCATCCCACGGCACACCGTTGATTCCAGAAATGCTGGGCACGTCGATTCGCGTTAAGAGGTGATGCAGCATATGGCCGAACTCATGGAATAAGGTCACAACATCATCATGAGTCAGCAGCGACAGGCCGATATCGTCGAGCGGCGGAAAATTGCAGACGAGATAACCGACCGGTAGCTCGGTTTTACCATTAAGGCTTTGACGGCTGATGCATTCGTCAATCCAGGCGCCGTTACGCTTGCCATTGCGAGCGTATATGTCGGTATAAAACCCACCAATAACCTGACCAGCGGAATCTTCGATTCGGAAGTAGCGAGCGTCCTTATGCCAGACAGCGACACCGCCCTCTTGGACCAGCGAAACGTCGTAGAGTCTTGCCGCTAGCTCGAAAAGTCCCTTGATAACCGTAGTTGCCGGAAAGTACTGTCGTAACTCTTCATTCGAAACAGAAAGCTTGGCTTGCTTGTATTTCTCTAGCCAGAACGCGATATCCCATTGTTGAAGATCCATGCCGGCAAATTCCTGCAATGCTGTCAATTCCTGTTCAGCAGCGCTGCGCGACCTAGCATTCAGATCGCGTAAGAAATCGAGCACCTGGTCTGTTGAGTCTGCCATCTTCGTCGCCAAGGAATATTCAGCGTAATTTTGAAAGCCCACGAGATTGGATGCTTCATGACGCAGCGATAATATTCTCTTAATGTTATCGCTGTTGTCCCAGTCAGGACTGTCACCCTGATCTGAGCCACGGGTCGCCCACGCTCGATACATTTTCTCGCGCAAGTGTCGGTCATCAGCATGAGTCATGATCGCGTTATAGTTTGGGTAGTTGAGCAGCAGGAGCCAGCCGTCCAATTGTTTTTGTTTTGCATCTTCTCTGGCACGATCCAGAGTCTGCTGTGGAATGCCGACGAGTTCTTTGGGATCCAG